>PPYE01207708.1_pt1 | contig 21603 bp, 26 predicted proteins | sample 1559881 | NCBI WGS metagenome assembly PPYE01 (sample SAMN08240022, study PRJNA423297) | Human gut metagenome, whole genome shotgun sequencing project.
TTATTAAGGTAAAATAAGGACTTTTTGGCATAAAAAAAACGAGTCAATACATTATGTACCGACTCGTTATCTTTTCAATCAGCTGATTTACAACCTTTTGTTTTGTGTCGGGGTACCAGGATTCGAACCTGGGACCCCCTGCTCCCAAAGCAAGGGAACAAGGCTTATATCTTACTAATTATTAACCCCTTAACGAAATCATGTACAATATCTAACAGATATTTAAAAGTTACATTATTTTTATTCTGCTTTTTGATTGTATTTTTTCACCAAAATACAACTTCAAAAGTGGAATAACAGATTTCGTATCTGAAGTATTCAATAAATTATCAAAGATCTTGAGTTTGCATACCGACTGCGCAACACCCTGTTCAACCATCTACCTCAGTAAATGATGCGCAAATATAGTTTTTTTATCCAATCTCTCAAAATATTCTCTGACTTTTATTAAATACCTTATAATACGATCACTTCCTCTTATTTTTACTTAGATGCAGGTCTATCATCCAATCAGCCCAGGCATCAGTCCCATAATCCGGAATATTAAACCACTCTTCCTCCTGAAGGGTGGAAACTAAATTGACGATTGTTTGAACCTGGTCCGGATACCGGCACAACTCTTCTTCTGATATGGATATGGAGTAATGCTTTTTATACTCCGTCACCTTTTCAAAATTCTGAGCCAGTCGTATGATTTCCCTGAAAGCCGACGATTGCCCTTTATCTACCTTCAACGTAATACGGGACATTTTTCTTCTTTTCTAATTGGTATGACAATAGAGCATTCTCCTGCTCCAGTGCGTTACACCGGCTAACAGCGTCCTTTAACTGTTGACGGAGAGTAGCGATGATTTTGTCTTTATTTTCCATATGACTTATATTTCAGAATAATTAATCAACTATTTTTTTCATTATGCTCTTTTCTTTTACTTTCTATCTTTTCAAAATCAGACTTTATATTATGATATTCTTTATGCTTGACAATATCATTTATTGCATCATTTATGTCATCCGATTCTATTTTAATGCCTTTTTTTTCCAATATTAATTCCATATCATTAAAACAAGCATCTATATTTGCACTAGAATTTCCTGAATCAATAGATGAGTAATTCTCCAAAGAAAAATAAATTGATCCCAATAAATCACAATAAGCACTCTCTGGATTATCATTCATATACGCCAAAGCTTGGGCAATCAAAGTACATGCTGATACCTCATTCACGTTATAAGTCACTTCTTGATTAAATTCATTCATTTTCGAATCGAATTTTTCCGCTTTATATTTAAGCTTTTTTTGCGATTTTTTCAATTTACTCATCTGTTTTTTCATTTCTATAGAATTATAAATTTGTGCACCTACAATTATAGTTGCAGCTGCACCCATAAATGAAGCCATAATCCCTATGAATGTTTCATTAGTGACGGTAACCTCTACATGAAAAGATACCAAAATTAGAGCTAATGCAGAAATTACCAAAGCTAACAAAGATATTCTCTTATTCTTTTTCACTGCATATTTTAATCTTTTGCCAGAAATAGTCTGTTTTTGGAGTAGAGATTGAGCCTTTACAACTTCATCTTCCATATATTTATTCTTTATTTGACGGATATCATTTGTCATTATCCACAATTTGATAAAAAGAATAATTTGCAGTATACCAAATATAAATCCGACCGCTACAACGATATACATATAGCTTTCCATACTAATACTAGTTTAAATCGTTTCTATAATTGATTTCTTCTTAGCTTACCTTTTATCCTTTAAGAATGTATGTCAGCTTTTCGATTATCAAACTCCAAACGTATTCTGAATCCTGCAATACAAGAAGAATATCTTTGCCTAAATGTATTTTGCAACATGGATACTCATTTCCAGATCCACTATTAATCTTGCCTACAAACTCTTTTTCTTGTCCAGTACAAGGTGTAATATTGGTTATTTGGAGAATATCAATTTTTACCGATCCTGTTGTGGCATACACAATAATAGACATATCCACGTTTTTACTTGATCCCAAGTTCATTAATACATCAATCAACCTTTCCTTTTCATGGATTAGCTTGTCTTTACCATTAATTTCATCCTTTAGATGCTTTATTTCACAAAGAGCATCATCAAGTTGATCTTGACACTCCTTGGTTGAGATATTCCCATTATTATCACGTCCAACTAATACATTGGAATTTCCTGTCGAAGTTTGATGCATAATGTTATCATCAAAAAATATTGTAATTGGCACATCTAGCTCACTACAGAATTTTTCCAGTAGTTCTGAATCAAAGTGTTCTTTGTTATAATATTTAAACACGCTTGATGTACTAACCCCTATATTCGCCGCAAAAGCCTCTATATTAATACCTTTCTTCGCGATCAGTTCTTTCAGTTTCTCTCCCTTTTTCATATACTGAATATCAGTTGGTTATAAATTATTTACAGTTTATAGTAAAATTATTACTGTAGATACTTGGTAGTATACTGTAATAATATTACATTTGCACTATAAAGTTAATGCAATACGAATGTATCCGCAAAATAAAACGGACACAAAATAAGCAAAATAGATTATTTACTCTAAAAAAACAACACGAAATGGCAAGCAAAGCATTCTCATCTGCAATCGCAGAAGCAAAACATGAAATTGAGTTCATCAATTTTGAACTGGGTAGAATGGGACGCGAGGAAGGTAAAAAACCCCAAAGAAAAGCAGCTTTACTGAAAATCCTCGATGTTATCGATATGTACAATAACGATGACTATGAAAGAATTATCTCTTTGGGTAAGGCTGGCGAAGAATGCAAACTGGAAAATGCCAAAGCTCTACAAATAGAAGCTGTGCTGAGTGAAACCAAAAAAGTAATAGATGATTTGATTGGTACTATGTTGATTAGCGCAGAGCGTTTCGGAGACGTAGATCTTCACCAGAAAGTAATTGATGTGATCGGACAAAAAGAAATGATCAAGCGTAAACTAAAGATGGACCTTCCTCTTTGGGACAGTGACAACAAGTTCATTCTGGAAAATCTATAATAGCATATATCCCGGACGGGTTTCGCCGCCTTTCCGGGAACCAAGAAAACTATAATATAATAATGTATATGGAAAATCAATTGAACATTATCAAATCGAATCTTCCGGCTGGCTACGAGAAAACAATAGCTCTGGAAGTTGGTTGCTCAACCGGTACGGTTCACAATATTATGAACGCCAAACATTCCGGTAGATCAGCTTACAAGTCGAAGGTGATGGCCGTTGCGGTCCGCATGGCACAAGAGAACCTTAAAGCAATGCAGGATATAGCGGAGACAGCCGCCGGGTTAGAAAAAGCTACGTCATGAACCTGCAAGCTGACACAGCTCTTACCAAGCGTGAAAATCAAATCGCCGGCTTAGCCTTTTGCGGTTTAGCCAAAAAGGAAATGGCCGATAGGCTTGGAACCGCTTACGGAACTATCAACGTAATACTAGATAGAGCCTATAAAAAGACTGGAACCAGCAAACTTAATGAACTCGGGGCATGGTGGGCTAATAGAGCATTTGCTCTAAACATCGACTTTCCCCAGCTACAGCGATCAATCGTCGCTCTCTCTTTCCTTCTTATCATTTGCTTGCAGATCGCTTTAGATCATAACGACGATATAAGACGTGGCAGGCGATCAAGAATAAGAAGATACAGAATTGAAGAAGTTTCTGAATTCGAAATTTAATATTAATAACTAAGCAAGGCATCCCAGGCAAAGCGTTGCAGGGTGTTTACACTAAAATCCGACTCGAATCTCTACAACCCAAAGTATTAATCGTAAACGGCATTGCTTAAATATGGAAGAAATAAACTTACAAAAAATCGTAGCCGCCAGCATTAAAATAGGCACAATTGCGACACTGAAAGGTTTAGGCCTCCTTTCTGAAATAGTAATTGCCACTGATGCTGAACGGGAATACTCAAAAAAACTGGTCGATGAATGGAGGGCAAAAGGCAGAATAACCGGCTACCCGACAGGAAACTCTCAACGCGGGAAGTATTACTTCAAACGCTCCGAACTGGAAACCGCTAGCGCAATGGATGCATTGGGCAACGCACTTCCTAAAAGCAAAATTTCAGAAATATATTCTAATAATGAAAATCAATGATTTAAAGCTCGCTCAAGTAACGAGGTGGGGATTTTGCATTCTTTTTGGAATGCTTGCCATATTGGGAATTGTTGCTATCTGTTTAGGCCATTTCCAACACATAATCACTGTATCCAGTTGCACAACAATGGTTTATACAATAAAGAAATATTGGTAATTAATTTTTAAACGATAGAATCATGTCAAATCAAATTCAAATTAAAGTAGCTGAACTGAATCAGCTGAATCCGCTCATGATTGCGGATGACAGCCGGGTAGAACAAAAGTTCATACTCATGTACAATGCAATCTGGGGAACCGACCAAGGAACACAGATTTATGAAAAGGAAAAGTTCAACTTCCGGAAAATATTACAGGACAGGCCGGAGTTGCAAAGATGTACTCCCTTGTCCTTATACGGTTGCTTCTTGGATATTGCCGTAAACGGCCTGTCCCTTGACCCAACGGGACGCCCCCACTGCTATGTTCTTCCACGCAACACGAAGACCGGCTATAAGGATAACAATGGTAACGACATCTACGAACAACGTGCTTACCTGTCCATCACCGGATATGGCGAATTGGTGATGCGCCAGCGTGCCGGACAGGTTCGGTATGTGGATAATCCGGTTGTCTGCTATGAAGGCGATACCTTCTCTCCCGGTTTAGTTGATGGCGTAAAGACGGTTACCTACCAGGCAGCCTGTCCCCGCAAATCTAACAAGGTTATCGGCGGCTTTATCCGTATCGTCCGTGCTGACGGCACTGTGGACTGGCATTGGATGATGGAAGGCGATATCAAGCGCCTGGAGGGATATAGTTTCAAAAACAATCAACGTTGGAACCCTCAAACCCGGCAGAAGGAAGGCAAAGCAAACGCTCTCTATACCTCAAACGAAGGTGGCATCGATCCAGGCTTCTTGGAAAGCAAGCTGATCAAACACGCATTCGACGGATATCCCAAAGTCAGGACCGGAAAGTTTACAGTATTTGAGACACAGGAAGAACCGCAGGATATTGACTACGGATTGGAAGAAACAACCGTTATCCAGCCCAACCAGACCGTGCAGCAACCACAAGCCCTTCAACCCAGATCGGAAAATCCTTTACAGGGATTCGGAGAGCAACCGCAAGCGGAACCGGTACCCGCATCAGGTATAACAGCCCAAATATCACAAGAAGATGAAGAAGCCGGATTTTAATACACTCAATCAATCACTCAAAAATTTATCAAAATGGATACACAAGCTAACAATTCTCTTATCAAAGTGGAAGAGTTCAATCAAATCATGCAATCGGCTCCTACCACCTTGCAACGTAACCAGACTTCCGTATCGGCCTGCAACCAGGCCGGACAAGCACTTCTGGACACCATTGAAGCGGAAGGAGGTATTAGCTCGGATGAACTGGACGCGACGGTCTCAGAGTATTTGGCGAAGACGAAAATAACAGTAGAAAACATGAACAAGCGTCGCAAGCCATTGACGCAACTTCTGGCTACGGTCAGTAAGTCGTTTACTTCTTTGGAATCGGCCATCGACGTCAAATCGGTCACCACTATTCCCTATAAGCTCCAACAGGCCCGCAACAAATACGCGGCCAAGAAGATTGCCGAACAAAAGCGACGGGAAGAGGAGGCCCGCCGTAAACAGATGTTGGAGAACGAAAAGGCGCAATACCGGTCGGATATTACTGTCATGCTGGATATAGCGTACGCTTCATACGTGGAAAAGCATATCAACGCACTGAACAACATGTTCAGCCGTGCCACCCTTGCTACCTACAACGAGGTATGCCGGCAAATTTCCGAAACAGGAACCAACTTTTCTTGGAGTGCGTTCATTCAGAATGTTTCTGACAACAAACAAACCTTCTACATGGATGCGGAAACCCGCAAGGCTATCAAAAATGAGGTGGCCGCACAAAAGAAACGCGAATATACCGAACGTTATATGTTTGAAATAACCGGACTGAAACAAGATCTGATTGACAAACTTCCCAGCCTTCGCAAACAGTTGGAAGAGCAGGAAGAACTGCGCCGCACCAACGCAGCCGAAGCCGCCCGCTTGGAAGAAGATCGCAAACAGAGGGAAGCCGAAGCAAGGAAACGACAAGAAGAAGAACGCAAACGCCGGGAAGAAGAGGCCAAATCCAAAGCGGAAGCCGACAAAGCCGCCGCCGAAGTACAAGCCGCTTTCGATTTCTCTGCCGCCAGTATGTCGCCCACCCCAACAAAAGCCAAAGTCAAGAAGAAGATACAAGTGACCAATCCGCAAGGATTCATGCAGGTGTATCAGATGTGGTTCATGCGCGAAGGAATCAATATGAATATGGAGGATCTTGAAAAGGTTCACAAGAAGATGATTACCTATTGCGAGAAAGTTGTGAATAAGGACGGAGAGCAAATTCAGTCCGCATTCGTGAAGTATGTCGATGATGTAACTGTCAAATGATATGAAAAAGAAACTATATCTGTCCTCATGGATAAACTTTGGGAAATACCGGAAGCAACCCAGTATTCTGAAAAAGATTCTCGATACGGAAGAGGGTCGCAAATGGTTCCGGTGGCTGATGGATAACACTTACAATTTTGAATTTGACTTCGCGGTCATTGAATACTTAAAACTCAAGGAAGAAGATGCAAGATATGTATTACCAACGGTCGGAAGTTAGCAACTCCGACCTGACAGAACTAAAGAACCTCCTCTATCCCCGTACACAATACGGGGATAAGGAGAAAGCTTTCAAGTTCGGCAGCCTGCTCGATGCGATGCTTACCGAACCGGAACGGGTAAGGTACGACAAACACATGGTGGACGATGTCTTGTATTCCGGCGAGGATTGGGAGCTGGCAGAGGCCATGAAGAAGTCGCTCCGGATGGAAGCTCGCCAGGATCCGCTCATTAAATATGCATTGGAACAATCCGATAAACAGAAATTTATGGTAAACAAAAATCAAAAATTCCAATACGGCAATTTTGAATACACACTTGACACTCGTTGCAAATGGGATTTCTGGTTTTCAGCAATGGGGTTTGGAGGAGATTTAAAAACAACTTTTGCTTCTTCTCAAAAACAATTTAATGAAGCCATAGATTTTTTCGACTGGGATCGCTCAAGAGCGTGGTATATGGACATTGCTGGGAGTAAACAAGATTTTATTGTTGCAATAAGCAAAAAGAATCAACAAATTTTCAAAGCCACAATAAAAAAAGATGACACTTTATATAAACGTGGCAAAGAAAAATACGAAGAACTTGCCTTCCGCTGGTGGATGTTGTTCGGTTGAAAAAAGAGTGCATCCTTTTCAGAAATAGCATGCACCCTTTTCCCAAAAAGCATACATCCTCTTTTCAAAGAGGTATATATTAAAATAAACAGTCATGAATTTGAACATCACACCTATAGACAAAATATCCGACGAACTGGCGGCCATCGATTCCTATCTGAATATCACCATGAGCGAAGAGGTTCAAGAAGCCGTCCTGCGAGGGAATGACCTGGCCGTCTATATCGCCCGAACCGGGAAGTTGCTAGCCGATGCCAAATACCACCTGAACGGAAAAAAGAAATCGGAGATATTCAATACGTTACGGGAAACTGCATCCCGAGCCGGAGCAACCTCTAAAGCTGTAAATGCTATTATCGATAGTCTGTGTAAAGATGAACAATATCTTGTCGATTGGTGTGAGCGTTTGAACCGGACCGCGACCCATCAACTTGAGTGGTGTCGTACTGTAATCAGTAAAGCAAAAGCAGAAATGGCCTTAGCGCCTCAAAGTTATAACAATCCTAAATTTTAAATAGTATGGAAGAAGAATTAGTTAAAGAACAGCCGGTGTATGAAATCCAGAAAGTTAAACTCAAAAACAACCAGGTGACGGCTGACTATACCGAACGGTTTGTAGAAGCCAATTACAAGAACGAAGTAACCAAATCGTCCCAGCAGTTCGTCCATCCAGACCTGCTGTATGCCATGAGCCTGTTAAAGCCCCATGCTGTCAAGATTTGCGAAATGCAGGAAGCCCAAGTCGTGGATATTGAAAATCCATCGGACGATGATTTGAACGAGAAGCTGAAGAATATCGTCGTTACAGGATACAGCAAAGGTGGATCAGACGAGTCGGCCGGCGTTTCCATTCAAGCACAAAAGCTGCTGAAAAGCGGACAAGTCCTTAACCTCTCCGTCCCGTTTACCAAATTCGAGGACGAATCCGGCGAGGGATATCCGTATGGGGAGGCTTTGAAACAGATAATCAGCCGTCTTGACTACGAGGTGGACGCATACCTGTTCGGTGGGAAATATGGAATCAAACAAGAATCGTTTGATTTCGATGTTCCCGAAGAATCCGATATTACTGGCGAGGCTGAATCCAAACCGAAGAAACGCGGTCGCCGGAAAAAAGCGGAAATGCAGGAGGCTGCCGAAGAGATAAAAGCATTTGACGAATTTGCATAACACCTATCACTATGACAATTACACTGCAAAATACAGAAAAAGGACAATGTTATGCGGTGACGTTTGATAGATACCGCCAGCAGGTTGTAGACAAGCTGAAAAGCTCTGTCTCCATCCGCTGGTGGGACAAACAAACGGGCGCATGGCTGATTCCGGCGACCAATAAATGTAAAGCTGAATTGGATCAACTTACCTATTACGTCCGTCATTTCGAACCGGTACAATGGGGAATGGTTTCCCAATCACAGACAGAGGAAGATGTTGCTTTCCAAATACCGGATATGCCAGAGCTGGACGGTGATCATGGACTGAAAGTGCAGCCTTACCCCTACCAACTGCAAGGAATTGCACGAGGCCTGCAACTGAAACGGTTTATTAATGGCGATGATATGGGACTTGGCAAACAACAACCAGTCAGTAGCTATGTGGCTACTCCAAACAGTTTTAGGCGAATCGGAGAGTTACAAATCGGAGACGAGATATTCGGTAAGGATGGAAACGTATATGCTGTCAGCGGCGTGTTCCCGCAAAAAGAACGCCGCGTGTTCAAAGTCACATTCTCAGATGGCGTATCTTGTGAATGCGGACCGGAGCATCTGTGGTGCGTACGAGATGTCAACCGCAGAAGAAGGGGAAAAGGATGGATCACAAAAACGACACAGGAAATTATGGATTCTGGCGTAACCTATAACCTGAAAGAACTTGGGCGCAGCCATACGAGACGGAAATGGGAAATTCCAATGTGCGAACCGGTAAAGTATAAGGAAAGGTTATACATCATCCATCCTTACATCATGGGGGTACTCTTGGGGGACGGCCATCTTTGCAGCGGCAACGGAAGACTGTCTTTCTCTACGCCTGACATGGATGCGTCTATTGCCGACAGGGTAAGAAAACTTTTACCCGGCGATATGCTGTTAGTTCGGGACGATTACGCCACATGTCCGCGATACAACATCAACAAGAACCCAACAGTTTATGAAAACCGATTTTACCAAGAGATAAAACGGCTCGAAGCCGACAAACCGAGTATCGAGAAATTCATACCATACGAATATATGCACGGATCGGTGGAGCAACGCATCGACCTCTTGCGCGGTTTGATGGACACAGATGGCTCAGGGAAGAAAAACAGGATCACCTACAGTACCCTTTCCTATGGCATGGCACGTGATGTCGCCCTTTTGGTACGCTCTCTTGGCGGACAGGCAATTATACGCAGGTACGACAGGCGAAATGAAGGCAAAGGTGTGGAGTTTCAAGTAAACGTGAGAATCAAGGTTTGCCCGTTCTATCTCAAACGGAAAGCCGCCGAGTGGAATATCAAAAAGACAAACTATTGCTCACGTTATATCTCGTCCATCGAATATGTCAGGGAGGAAGATTCCGTATGTATAAGCGTGACCGCTCCGGATCATTTGTACCTGACTAACAATTATATCGTAACACACAATACGCTGGAGAGCATCGCCACCATCAACAAGGCCGGAGCCTTCCCATGCTTGGTCATCTGCCCGAATGTAGTCAAGATCAACTGGCAACGGGAATGGCATAAGTTTACGGACAAGAAAGCGATGGTATTGACCGACTCTGTCCGCGACAACTGGCCTTTCTTCTGGCAAACCGGAATGAATCAGGTTTTCATCGTAAACTATGAGAGCCTGCGGAAATACTTTGTCCGACGAATCACGAAAGCGGAGAAATGGACTTTGAAAGATGTCGAATTTCACAACACAATCAAGTTGTTCAAGTCCGTGATAATAGATGAATCGCATAAAGTAAAATCAACAGCCACCCAGCAGACCAAGTTTTGTAAGGGTATTGCGACCGGAAAGGAGTATATTATCCTGCTGACCGGTACTCCAGTCGTCAATAAGCCAAAAGACTTGGTAGCACAATTAGGTATCATGGATCGCATGATCGATATGGGAGGATGGAAAGGTTTCATGCTTCGGTACTGTTCAGGTCCTAACCAAGCGAGCAATCTAAAGGAGCTAAATTATAAGCTATGGCAACACTGCTTCTTCCGCAGAGAAAAGTCGAAAGTACTCACCCAACTACCGGACAAAGTGCGTCAGATTGTTTCCTGTGAGATAACGAACCGCAAAGAATATATGGATGCGGAGCGCGATCTGATCGATTACCTGAAACGCTACAAGGAAGCGGATGATGAAAAAATCCAAAAGTCACTGAAAGGGGAAGTGATGGTTCGTATTGGTATTCTGAAAGATATTACTGCACGCGGTAAATTGAAAGAGGTTATCGACTTCGTGAAGGACTTTCGGGAGAACGGGAAAAAGATCATCCTGTTCTGTAACCTACATGAAATTGTAGACCGCCTGATGATAGCTTTTCCTTCCGCCGTCTGCGTCACCGGACGACAGAATATGCAGGAGAAGCAGGCTTCTGTCGATGCCTTTCAAAAGAACCCGAAGACGGACGTTATCATCTGTTCCATTAAAGCAGCCAGTGCCGGTATTACGCTCACAGCAGCCAGTGATGTCGCTTTTATTGAGCTACCTTGGACGTATGCAGATTGTGATCAGGCAGAAAGCCGTGCCCATCGCATCGGGCAGAAAGACTCAGTGAATTGCTACTACCTGCTCGGCCGTCGGACGATTGACCAGAAGCTCTACAGGATCATCGAAGAAAAGAAGCATATCAGTAATGCCGTATTAGGAGCTGAAGATAATATCCAGACGAATATTGTTGATATGATGGCAAATCTTTTTGATACGAACGAAGAGGAGGAATAAACATGAAAGTAAATATAAAAATCATAGCAATGTTACTCACTGTTCCCTTTCTTATTTCAATATGTATAGGTGGATTGTTTCTTATCGCCGGGATTGTCCTAAAATCATTAGGATACCTATTCTCATTCGCCCCTAAATTGGCTAAAAAAGAATGGAACAACTATTTCCAATATCTTAGATAAAAGAAAGGCAGCGCCTCACAGCGCCACCCTCTTACAATCAGAAACAAATATATCAAATAAAGACGACTATGGCAAGTGAGGCATTGAATAAATATATTGAAAAACGTTACGACAGGTGGCTGGATTACGCTAAGTATCACTGCTCACTTGCCGGAATGACAGACGAAGCTATTGACGTATTGAACGAGGTAATGTGTATGCTGCTTCAAAAGCCCCCGGAGTATCTCACCCGATTAATGGAAGCCAAACAGGGTAAATACACTGAACTTGACTTCTATATCCTGCAAATGATAAAGTTAAACGTTACCTCGGACACGTCTCCATACCGGCATAAATACAAGCCTATTCCGGTAGATGAGAATGTAGATTGGCGACGGCTGAATATCATCGACGAACCCGACGACAGTCCAGATCGTACCGAATACATCCGAGAACGTATGCAGGATGTCCGGAACATAATCGATCAATTAGGCTTATCCGAAAAAGCCAAACGAATCTTTGCTTGGAAATTTTTTGCAGGAGAATCTTTTGCTAATTGGCCGGGACCGGAAAACAGGAAAGAGTTGTATGAAGTTTACAAAAGTGTTTTCAATGCGGTAATGGATAAGAAGAATGGGAGGTTATTGTTGTAAATAAGAAGAGAGTGTGCATTTCGTTTTTTAAGCAAAATGCACACCATTTTAAATCTAACTATTAAGAAATAATTCATTTTTCCTTAAATTTCAACACTTATATTAATTCTATATGCAGGATAATATATTGTTTAACAGATAGTTCATCTAAAATAATCAATGTGATTTTATCGCCCATTTTAAATAAAAAGCAAAATAAGGGTCCGAAATAAATAAATTAGTATCATCTTTATCCCAATCAATTACGGGTTCTCCCTGTAACGTTTTCGCAATTTCATCCATTTTAGACAAGACTCTTGTTATTTCATTCCCTTTTGGAGCATCTTCATCCAAGACTTTTTTTAATGAACTTCTTAATTCTTCATACGATATAACTATTTTGGGACCAGTTTCGGCTATTGCATGCAAAATAGCAGAATATATATCAACAACTTCACCATTTTTTAACTTTCTCTGTAATCTATCAGCTCTTTGCCTTGGTCCTTTTGCAAGTCTTTCATAAGCAACTTTGGATGTTACACTATTTACAATTTCTGCGAAAAATGCATTCTTATCATTCAAAAAAATTTCTTGAGAAACATCCAAAGAATATTTTATTCCATTTATTTTACATAGTCTATTACAAAACTCTTGCATTAAGTTAGGGCTTCCAAAACTTTCCTCCGCAAATAGTTCCAATATATTGGGATCACAAACAATATTTAGTTCTTTAAACCCTGTAAATCCTATCTGTTCTAATTCATTTTTACTCCACAACGCTATTTGCAATTGTACAACCCGACCAGTCATTTCGGTTTCCACTTTCAATGCATCATAAGCTCTATGTGGTACAGCTAAAATAACTACTCTAAGGCCTTCGAAAATCAATTGCTTTAGCGACCTTACCACTTGTTGTTGTACTTCTTGGGTAATATAATGAAAATCATCAATCACTAATATAGGATCTACTTCACGCAATCTCTTTATAGCCTGCTGTTTTAGGCTTGTAATCCTTCTCAATGTCTTAGACTTTGAATTTGAAACTTCACCTGCATCAGCTGTTGTTGCGCTCAATTTAGCAAACCCCATATTTAATTCTCCAGAGATTGATCCATTTTCATTTTCTGATTTAGAGTTAGTTACTGTTGTAGAATCAAGCATTTCATAATCTAATTCATCTAACACACAATTCCAAAAATCATCATCACTTTTGATACCTCCACCAATTATTAATAATCTTTGATCTGTGGGAATAACTTTTGTAAATAATACAGTCTTACCAGACTTTGTGGGACCTGTTATTGAAATCAATTTATATCTATCCTCAAGATACTCGATTAAAGTACTCTCCAACTTCAATTCACTCCTCGGATTATAAGTCACTCTAGGCATCCCTCCTGCTATAAAAACATCTGATACATTCATTTTCAATATTTATTAAAAGACAATACAAAAATAGAAAATATTTCATATCTATAAATCGATATACGATAAAAGGTTACCAAATCCGATAAAACCCTCCTATCCCGACATACGGCGATAGCCCATTTCTTCCTATGCCATATCCGGCTGTAATACCGATTCCCCAGCGACGAGATGACTGCCGTTTTGTTATAGACATTGTCTTTCGAAATATATCAATACTATCGAGCGAAGGATTATAGCCGGATACCCAAATGTGATAATCATCCGTCAAGTATTCTTTCTGAGTGATCCTGATCGGAACAAAGATCGGCTCTCTCACTGTATCTCCCTCAAGAGTGATATAGATGGGAAACATCTCCGGTACAGTCTGAATTACTGTTTCGTAGACAGGATAAAGGATGCTATATCGAATCGTGTCATACAGGATCAACGTGTCATTTTTTCCAACAAGTTCACCTCCTGCCCTATTCGTGTGCCGACCAGCCAGGAAGCAAAGAAGGCAGAGAGCTAAAACAACTATGATATGCCAAGCTTTCATGACTGCACAATTATCGGTTTCAAAAATGATTTGTATTCTTCCCTGACATCGAAACAAGGACATAACTTGATCCATTCGAACGGTTCCACAATGCCATTATCATTCAGGTCTCGGGACGTATCCCGATGGCCGAGAAGTACTGCAATCTCATATTCTCTCATCAACTTGTTAATTAGGCCGTCCATTGCCGTCTTTTGCGCCGGAGTCCGGGTATCAGCCGGTTTTCCGGAAGTGTCCAGTCCACCAATATAGCAAATCCCGACGCTATGATCATTGTAACCGATACAATGAGCCCCAGCTATCGTGAGTGGCCGACCGGCTTCTATGGTTCCGTCCAAGTCGATTACATAGTTATAACCAATTTGGCTGAAACCGCGTGCACGGTGCATACGATCAATATCCTTAGCTTTGATATCCTGTCCGGCACGTGTGGCCGAACAATGGATAATGATTGAATCTATCTTTTTCATTTTTATCCTCCTATATTAATACCCATTCTGCGGTTCACGATCACTGCACTTCTTTCTCTCACATCTCTTCAGTGCAAGTTCAAGCTTGACATCCGAATAGCTCTCTTTCAAAGTAAAAAGCTCATCCTGTACCTGTCGAAGCCTTCCGGTTTGTTCTACAAAGCGTTCTTCTTTTTCTGATAGCTGTTTTTGCAGGAACTCGTTATACTCACGTAAAGCCTTGAACTCCTCTACATCGGCATGGGCATCCTCGATACGCGCATTCGTTTTCCGGTTCGTATAGAAGCTAATCCCCCATTTTATCGCCTCGAATCCTCCCAATGTTCCGATGATTGTCAGGATGTCAGTTAATTCTACATTCACTTTACACCTCCTTCTGTTTTATTTGATCATCTTTGTTACGAGTTTTTTTCATTGCCATAAGGCAGTGTTTGTTATTTCTCCGCCTCCGGCCTGTGATAGATGGGAGGCGGATTTTTATATTATTCGCCCGGTTGCTCCTCTTTTAGCGGTTCATCCAAAATTTTGACATACGTCGGCATCGTGAACTCAGAGAACATACCGTTGCGATCTATGAAGTCAACACGTTGTTTGAGGTATTGAAGTTCTTCGTCTGTCAAAACGATATTCGTTGTTTCCATTATGGCGGCAGCATCGGTAAATCCGATATTGATTTGACCACTCCCCATATCCTTGATAACGATACGCTTCTGATCAACCTCCGAGATCGCTATCTTACTGTCTATCGATACTTTCAGTTCCATGTTTTTTCTCGTGTCAAACTGTGGTAACACGGTGTTGAGTATTAATACTCTGTCTTTCAATGTTAAATCCATATTCTTATTCTATATATAATAAACCAGTTGCACTATCCCATTTTACATTATACTTTGTTCCAGATGTATCTAAATCATTAATCTGGACCAAAGACGGCAATTGACTTGCCTTTATGCAAGTCCTAAAAAGCCACGATGTGTCTGATTTAAAATGTCTAACAAAAAAACTTATTTCCCGATAAGCTGTTGCATCAGGATTGTATTTCATTACAATGAATTTTCCGATATTATCTAAAACACCTTGGTAAGTTTTTTGAATTTCCATTCCTTGAGCTTCTCTTGCTGCAAACAGATTAACATAGTTATTATTCCACGATTTGTCGGCTAAATAAATGCTTGAAAAATTAGATGTACCTCCATTGATACTTATAGCATTTAACATTCTAACATTAACATCTCCACTTTGGTCAACTCTAAAATCTGCACTTTCTGGAACTGCTCCTCCAGCCCAAAATCTTATAGAACTATTAGATGTACCATATCCTGTAATCCCAGCTTGTCCATTTCTTAATAAAATGGCGTCATTCGCTGTAATAGTTCCATTTGAAACCACATTACCTAAGCTATCAACACTAAAAGTTGGATCAGTAGGTGGTTGTCCATTAGCCCCAGCTGCTCCTCCCGACCAAATACGGATCGTACCAGAAGCGGCCATTCCACCTGTGCTTCCAAAAGCGATTGCACCTGTTGTTATGAGCCCACCGTTGATCTCCGTTATCGTATTGTCATACTTCGAGGCAAGAACCCATGAAGAACCGCTATACCTATAAATATTAACACCATCCACCCATAAGTCATTAGCCCTCATACCCGATGTTGGAGCTGTCGTTTGATAAAATACCCTTGCCTTATTATTTGCAGTCAATTGGGCGTTGTTGGCTGCATTCGACGCATTCTCTGCATCCGTCAGGGCATCATTTATCCCATCATATAACGGTTGAAGATTAGGACGGTCGGAAATGTTATTATAACCGGATGTTCCGGATTTGAATATCACAGGTCCGGTTATAGTCCCATTCACCAGATCAATCACCAATCGGGCTAACTTGTCCTTTATCAATCCTGTCGTGATCGTCTGACCGGCAATCTCAGTGTATCCATAATTCGGAAGCCAAGAGCGTACGCCATCCTCCGGAGTATTGAGCACCCCTACCCAAAAATGATAGTATCCTGTTTCATCCTCCAGCTTTATCTGCCGTTCACTGACATATATTGAGCCATTTGTTCCTTCTTTTGGACATTTGGCATAAACATAATAGGCAAGCGAATTATTCAGCCGGAAAGAAGCCGCCGGAATAGCCCATTCACGGATTTCCTCGCTAACGGTAAAGTGCACCAACTTTCCTGCCGTATTCTTGAAATAGTTGGCATCATTGTCCGCATTCGGGATAAACTTCACCCCTATAAGTTCCATCTGCTGAGAATTGGTACCGACGATAAGTTGCGCCGTATGCACGGCCAACGGTTTGATAAGTTCAGTGAAATAATCCCCTTCCGGGTCAAACATCATGCCCAAAGTTTCCATCACGTCTCGCCATGAACGTTTCGTATGTTCCCGAACCGGCTTAACTGCCTCCTCAATCTCTTCCGGCATTTTATTCACATCATCCACCAAATCCTTAAAACCATTCGATTCAAGAAAATCGGACAAGGTAAGTTCATACCGATATGAAGGTGTACCGTCTTTCTCGATATACCTTTTTACTTTGGTAACACGAATCTCTCGATCGATATTCAACTGTTCGGAATATACGCCAACCATCTGGCCACAGGCGATAAAGATGTTTTGCAGACGAAAAACAATTTCATCACATTTTCCTCGTAACTGGATGCGTTGCTCGCACTTGCCGTCCAACCATGCTTGTGCCTCTTCCTGTAGCTGCAAGGAGGCGTTGTCCCGATAGCTTTGCGGCATCTTCAAACCGGTAAGGATGAACTTGTCGCCGACCGAGAAGTTGATGTCGCCGGGGACCTTCAGGGCGTTCTCCTGGTCGTTCTGTTTCAGCTTGAACTGCTTCAAGTCATTATCCCAACTACCCTCTACGATTGCAAGGTCATAGCCGGCCAAGCCGCCATCCTGGAATGTAACGATTACTTCCACCCCGTCCAACAGGCAATCGGTAAGATTGAAATCCATTCCGGAAGCTCTCAGAGTGTAATCGTCGATCTTTTCTGTTACGGCAAACTCTCCTTTCGGAAAGATATGGTCGAATTGCATGGACTTTTCTATCCGGCCGTACTTCTCTACATTCTTTTCGATAGAAAGCCGGCCATCAGGCAGAAGAAGATAATCAGCGCCATAATCGGAACCAAGGTTCTTGTCTGAACCGTAGGGATAAAGTACCGTAATCGGTGGCGTATCATCTACGGACGAAACTTCCAGTTCGGTAAAACCCATCCCTTCGCCTTGTGCCAAAACAAGTCCATTGCAGGAATACTCCCTCCTGCCGATGTTCATTGTCTGGCCGGATATCCAGTACTCGCTATCCAGTTCCTTGATAAGTTCGTCAAGAACGGTTCCGACCTTCTTGTCCTTGAAAGAAAGGGTAATCATCCGGGACTCAATACAAGAGCCGGCTATCCAACCCGATCCACTACGGTTCATATTCTTCACGAACAATTCCAGCCAGTCACGTGCCGTCCCTGTATAATAGTCGAAGTTCTTCTTTCGTTCCGGTCTACCGTGAAGGAAAAACTCTACATCCAAAAGGTCATACTTCGATGAATAGAACATAACGGTATATTCCCAGCCTAGAGATGTCTCCCTTTTCGTCACCTTCTCGTTATGCCGGATCTTATATTTTGTCCCTTCAAAGTCTATATAGTCGTTGATCTGAAGCTTTATCACATTGCGGGAAAGAAAATTCAGGGTAAGAGTGTCCTCTCCCATGATCTCTTCGACCGTATAACTGTTATCCTTCAGATAGACATCACAGACTACCGTATTTCCGCGCTTTATTTCCATACTGCTAAATAACCTACTTATTTTTAGGCAATAAAAAACACGGCAACCGGATATATGACATTTTACCGGTTGTCGTGTTTTAATATATAAGGTGGATGTTCTGTTTATGGTAGATTTCTAAAGCGCAAGTCCACACGCGCCAAAAGTCGTAGACAACGCTGCAATCTCACACCATTATCAAGGAATAATCCTGCCATAAATACCCCGTCACATGTTTGATTATTCCAATCACGCTACCGACGGTAGCCAAGATGTTTACCAATCGATATTCATTGCTTCCTGTTTATTTTTAATTTATTATTTTTGCTATGAGATTTTTCATAACATTTAATTTTTCGGTTTATAAGTTTTGATTTCGAAAACCTTCTGTTTGTGACAAATGGGAGGTTTTCTATTTTTAACACAAGCCTTATCGCTTCGTATTTTTGCAACCGTATAAACCCACAAAAGAATACCCTTTTGCCTGATACAGAAAGCTACCATGTACACAGCCATCATCAAACATGAAAATAATACTAATAATCCCATAGCCTTTTGATTTTTAATGTTTAACTTTGCTTGTAAGACATAAACTTCATAGTAGATTAAAATAAGATGAATGCTGACCTCCTCCTGTCGTGACGATAGTAGGAGGATTTTTATACCATTTTTTCATTATCATTTACTCTCACTTTGAATTGAACGTTTTGTTTGTTCCATTTTCTTTTATTTGTATTTTTGTAAGCAAGTAATCAAAAGATAACTTTTCAGCAAAAAATGCAAAGAAATGTTTCTCCCTTCCATCTGCTGTGAAGCACGTGGAAGGCTTTTTTAGGCTTTGAGAGTACATCATATATTCATAAATTTCTAATTAGATACTCATTCACAACAATCACTTTTTTTGTATTATACCACCTTTCCGCTGTGAAGCCAAAAGGTGGTTTTTGCGATGATTTTTACAAGGAAGCAAATACCCTGACACGGTAATAGGTGTTCTTTTTGCTATAGCTCGTATCAAAGATTGCCACATTAAAACAATCTGTTCAATACTCCGCCTCCCATGTATGTGATAGCCTGGAGGCGGATTTGTTTTAAATCCTAAGTATGAGACATATCAAGTATATCACTAAAAAAGAGAATATTTCAGTCCAGAACATAGGCTTCGTCTCTATATATTTATCCTTAAATGCCCCTTCTTCTTGTTTAGCCATATTGAGTGCGATATAGCCAACATATGGAAGCCAGGCGAACAGCATAGGCCAGAAATTTAGCGAGGCCCAAACCTGCGAAAACAATATTGCCATTGTTGCGCCAGCAATATGTCCACGGTGTTGGAATTTATCTGATTTGTAATCAGGAAAACACCCTACCACAATCATTCCCGTCAATGCGAAAAAGGCGAGGAACTCCGTGCCGGGCTTACTTGTCTCTAAGATCGCCGGCATTAACACGATAGGGCATACCCACATCGTAAAGCGGAACCACCACCTGTGTTCAATTGCATAAAAGGTCGCACTAATTGAGTACGGTACACCTTTCGCCTTTATACAAACTGCTGCCGTATAAGCTGCGATAACCAAAAAAGAAATAACTACTAATACCATAATTTTCAAACTTTATTGTTTAACTTCGTCACGGAGACCGTTGGTCCCCCTTATTTTCTTTTTTACAGCCTCCAATCTGTGATAGCCTGGAGGCTGTTTTTATTATTCTTTCGCCACCGAACATTCCATATCTTCATTTGTTTTTAAAGAAAATACCCAACCTGGGGATGGCGATTATCAATAATTTTTTCTGAATATACATTTGCTGTCTTTCTGCTGTGACAGCCCAAAGACAGTGTCACTAATTTATTAATACGGTCTTGCAGGCGGGGTGAAGTTTGATGTCCAACGGGCTATATTACTGATGCGAAACTCGTCAATCATACCGTTCAGATACAATCCATAATCCCGATATTTTCCGATCATTAAAGAACTATAATACCCTGAAACCATCGTTGATGTGAAACCAGACGCATACACTCCATTTACATACACTTTCCAATATCGAGATTGTGACCTGACGATCGCAAGATGAACCCACTGATCCCGTGGCATCGTAAAATAGCATATTGCATCCCCTCGGGTTCCACCATACTGCAATCCAAAGAAAATGCGTCCGTCAGATTCCTCCGATATATCAAAGCTGTAACTTCCGCCACCATCGCCTTTTGACATTATACCGTTTCTCACACCACTTTTCAATTTAATCCAAAAGTCGACGGTATAGTCTGGATATAGGGATTCGTTTATGGCATTCGTTCCACTTACCTTTACATATCCGTTTCCGGAAAACGAAACGCAATTCTTGAATTTTCCTACTACATAGGATATATTACTACCAACATAAGGCTTGCCTGAGACTTCATCTTTCAATGATCCATCAAAATGTAGCAACAGCAAAGTATTCTTGTCTACTTTCTTCCGTCCCATCATCGATCTTATCATACCAACCTCCTTTCCGCCGAAAGTCGGTCAGATACTTGAGTTAAGAGGTGTTCACCCCCCCCCGTTAACATTTGTAAACAATTATTTCTCATGACTTTATCTCCTATTTTTTAGTCGTTAATATCTTGTTCCATCTTTTTCAACGGCAGATCATTCTTCGTAAGCCCAATAGCGGATCAGGACAGTACCGTCGCCACCGTTACCGTAAGAACCACAACCTCCACCACCGTAACCGCCACTTTTTCTATTGCCATTTCCAGTTCCGGAACCTTCTTCGTAGTCGGATTCTCCACCCATGCCCCCATTTATATTTCTGTCTGAACCACCACCTCCGGCATTTCGTTTCCCAGTAGATTCGCCAAAATCACGGGTTGTATGCCCTTGCCCCTTTCCTCCGCCATACAAGGAGCCGGCTGGATAACCTGAACCTCCTGCTCCATCAGAGCCATCAGAGCCCGCTTTAGCTGTACTTGAATCATCTCCTGCTCCACCACTTCCGCCGTTGCCACCAGTATACGCCCCGGCATTACTTCCGCCCGGATAACCATTACCCGCACCATTTCCGCCGTTAGCTCTATAACTTGAATTTAAGAATTGAGAGTATCCACCGTTGGGGGCAACTTCAGAATACCCTCCAATTCCTCCTTTCCCAACTGTTATCGGAATTGACTGACCCGGTGCAACAGAGATAGCATCACCGTCTCTCCATCCGGATGTATCTTTTTTGAAAGTTTTAGTATAGCCGCCACCTCCACCGCTTCCATTATGTCCTGCCCCCCC
>PPYE01432989.1_pt1 | contig 21601 bp, 20 predicted proteins | sample 1559881 | NCBI WGS metagenome assembly PPYE01 (sample SAMN08240022, study PRJNA423297) | Human gut metagenome, whole genome shotgun sequencing project.
CCTGACAAGTTGCGGAAGCCGCATAAAACCTGATGATTCCTTCAATTTGTCCCTTTTGAGATTTCAAGTCATAGGGGGGGCAAGTTGCCCCCCGGCCGAAGATAGGAATATGAGCAAATTGAAGAAAAACCCAGGAAACATAAAACCTGACAATTCCTTCAATTTGCTCATCTAAAATATTCAAGTGGGTAAATCCCTTGACTTCACCCCGTTAAAGTGATATAACTATAGCAGAAGCAAAAGCCCAACGGTGGGAGTGCCGTTTGGGCTTTTCCTATAAGCGAACCAAAGGAGGAATTCACTGTGGAAATTTGTGGGAAGCGGGAGATGGAGCTGCTGGAGAAAATCGGCTTTACCCGCATTGCCGGCTCTCCCGAGGAGGAGAAGGCCGCCCAAATCTTAAAGGCAGAGTGCGACGCCATCGGCGTGCCCGCCATCATCGAGCCCTTTGAGATTGAGCAGGGCATTGTGGAGGAGGCCACGCTGGAGATTCTGGAGCCCTTCCAGCAGGAGTACCCCGTCACCGGGTACCAGTGCGCCGAGAACACCCCCGAGGGGGGCCTTACCGCGGAGTTTGTCTATGTGGAGAACGCCACCGACGTGGATTTGCAGGACGTCCAGGGGAAGATTGTGCTGGTCAACGGCTTTATGCGGGTGCCCCTGTATAAAAAGCTGATGAAGGCCGGCGTGGCGGGCATCGTCACCATGGAGGGCGAGCTGCGGGACAGGCGGGAGGAGACGGACCTCTCCACCCGGAAGCTCCGCCGCACCCTGCGCACCTTTGGCAACGTGCCCATGGTACACACCCGGGTGCTGGACGCCATGGACATGGTGCGCAAGGGCGCCTGCAAGGCCCGCATGGTGCTGAAGGGCCGCACCGAGGAGCGCACCTCCCACAACGTGGTGGCCACGGTGCTGGGCACCCAGCGGCCCCAGGATATCCTCTCCTTTGGCGCCCACTACGATTCCGTGGCCTTTTCCAAGGGCGTGTACGACAACGGCGCGGGCAGCGTCATCAACATGGAGGTGCTGCGCTACTTTAAGGAGAACCCGCCCAAGCGCACCTTAAAGTTCATGTGGTACGGCAGCGAGGAGATCGGCCTGGAGGGCAGCTGGGCCTATGTAAAGGCCCACAAGGAGGAGCTGGCCGACCACCTGCTGATGATCAACGTGGACGTGGGCGGCCCCATTCTGGGCCACGACGGCATTGCCGCCACCGCCGAGGACAAGCTGGCCACCTACCTGGAGTACTTTGTGAAAATCCACGGCTTCTCCGCCGAGGTGAAGCAGGGCATCTACTCCAGCGACAGCATCCCCTTTGCCGACAGCGGCATTCCCGGGGTGAACTTCACCCGCTTTGGCGCCCCTGGCGCGGCCTACATCCACAACCGCTTTGACACCCTGGACTTCCTCTCCGCCGACGCTTTGGCCAAGACCACCCGCACGGTGCTGGCCTTTGCCCAGGAGATGGCTAACGCCGCCGTGCTGCCGGTAGAGCGGAAAATCCCCCAGAACATGGTGGACGAGGTGGAGAAGTACCTGTACAAGAAGGAGCTCGCCGAGGCCAAGGAATAAGGACAAAAAAGCAGGGAACCCAAACGATTCCCTGTTTTTTGTCAAGGAGCGCTCTCCCGCCAGGGGTTTTCCAGGGGGACTAGGCCCTGGGGCTCCAGCTGATACACCGTATCGCACACCTGGCCGATATACTTCCGGTCGTGGCTGACGCTGAGGATGCACCCGGGGAACTCCTCCAAAATGCCCCGTATCACCGGGCCGGATAGGGGGCTGAAGTTCCGGGTGGGCTCGTCCAGCACCAGCACGTTGGCCCCGTCCAGAATCATCTTTAAGAAGAACAGCTTGGCCTTCTGCCCGCCGGAGAGCTCCTGGATGGTGTGCTCCTGCTCCTCGGGGGTGTACTTCATGCTGCCCAGGTAGGTCTTTACCCGGGTGAGCTCCTCCTTCTCCCAGCTTTTGGCCAAAAATTCCACCGGCGTCTGGCTTTGGTCCACGGTCTCGCCGTAGTCCTGGGGCATGTAGGCCGCCCGGATGTCCTGGCGCCCCAGCAGCTCCCCGGCCACCTGCCGCAGGAAGGTGGTTTTCCCCGCGCCGTTGCGGCCGATGACGCACACGTGCTCCCCGCCCCGGACGTACAGCCGCAGGTTCTCCGCCAGGGGCGGCTGCCCCTGGGAGGCTTCCCCGGCGTACAGGGCGGGCAAGGTGAAGTCCAGCACGGTTTTCCCCGCGGGGATGGCCGTGTTCTCCCCAAAGCCCACCAAGATGGCCTCCTCGCTGTCGGGGAACTCTGTCATGTCCTCCCGCTCCCGTTCGAAGCGGTGCTCCAGGGACTTGACCGCCTTCATTTTCTTTTTCAGCAGCCGGCCCCCGTGGGGGTCTTGGCGGGAGATGGTGTTCAGCTGGTGTTCCACCTTTTGCTGGATTTTCTGGAAGCGTTCCTGCTGTTTGCGCTCCTCCTCCCGCTCCTTGCGGGCCAGCTGCTCCTGGTGGGTGAACTTTTGCAGCCGCTCCTCCACGTACTGGCGGTAGCCCATGCGGGCCACGGTCCAGCGGGGCAGGGTCTTGCGCCGCAGCTGCTCCATGTGGAGGATGACGTTGGCGGTGCGCTCCAGCAGCAGCTCATCGTGGGAGATGAACAGCACTGGTTCGGCGCACTCCCGGATGAAGGTCTCCAGCCAGTCCAGGGTGTCAATGTCCAGGTCGTTGGAGGGCTCGTCCAGCAGGTAGCAGTCTGGGCGGCCCAAGGTGAGCAGGGCCATGCGCAGCTTCACCTTCTCCCCGCCGGAGAAGGTCTTTACCAGCCGGTCGGAGTAGAACCAGTCCAGGGGGAAGCGCAGCCGCTTGGCCGCCGCGGCCAGCTCCCCGGGGGAGGCGTCCAGAAAAGCCGGGGACTGGCAGCAGAACTCGTAGGCGCTCAGCTCCCCCTGCTCCGGGGGCACCTCTTGGGAGAGGTAGCCCAAAAGCATCCCGTCCTTTTGGATGGCGCCGGTGTATTCCACATAGCCCTCTACCAAGGCGGGGTCGTAGAGGAGCTTGAGCAAGGTGGATTTCCCGTTGCCCTCCTCCCCGATGATGGCGGCCTTGTCCCCGGGGTTCAGGGCAAAGGTGAAGCCCCGCAGCAGGTCCCGCAGGTCTTTCTTCATGGTTACGGTCAAATCGCGTATTTGCAGCATGATAGTGTCCCTCCTTTGAGGCGCGAAAAAGGGCCTGTCCCATGCCGGACAGGCCCAGTTTATCCCAAAGGAAAGCGCGCCGGGGCAAACCCCAGCAAGGCAAAGAAACAGGGACAAAAGCACAAGCCACCAAACCGGCACAGGGAACCAGCCCCCGGGCGCTGCCCGAAAGCGTTTCCAATGTTCCGAAAAATAGGGAGGCTTATACTAACATCCTTTCACTCCTTTGCGCGTTCTGAGGATAGGATAGCACGGCCGGTGGGTTTTGTCAACGTGATTTTTCCCCGGGTCGTTGACAAACCGCCCGCCATCCCCTATGATAGCCCCAAAGGAGGGAAGCGCCATGGGACAAGCCACGCTGTTTTTGATGGTGGGCCTGCCCGGCTCGGGGAAGACCACCCGGGCCAAGGAGCTGGAGCGGGAGACGGGGGCCATCCGGTTTACGCCGGACGAGTGGCACCTGTTCCTCTTTGGGGATGACTTCCACGACCCCCAGGAGCACGAGCTCCACAACCAGCGCCACGACAAGGTGGAGGCGTTGATGTGGCAGGTGGGCAAGCGGCTGCTGGCCCAGGGGGTCAGCGTCATTTTGGACTTTGGATTCTGGGCCAAGGAGCAGCGGGAGGAGAAGTTCCGGGAGGCCCAGGCCCTGGGCGCGGGCTTTGCAATCTGCTATGTCCACGCGCCCCTGGAGGAGCTGTGCCGCCGCCTGGAGCACCGCGTACAGGCAGGGCGCAAGGACGTGTTCCAGACCATCAGCCGGGAGAACATGGAGCGCTGGGCCGCCCTGTTCCAGCCGCCGGACGCGGGAGAGCTGCGGGGGGAATACGGCCCGGGCTGAAGCACCGGCGGAGAGATTTTTAAACATTTGTTCGAAAAATTTTGGGAAATCCATTGCTTTTCCCCGGGGATTCTTTTATAATAGAAGACAGAAACAAACGCTTCACAGGAGGTTATGGATATGGCGGAAAGCAAGCGGGCGGCGGCAAGCGCCAAGGCAGGCGGCGCCGAGGAAAAGGCCAAGGCCCTGGAAACAGCCCTGGCCCAGATTAAGAAACAGTTTGGCGAGGGGGCCGTCATGCGCCTGGGGCAGGATTCCGCCCTGAACGTGGAGGCCATCCCCACCGGCAGCTTGTCCCTGGATTTGGCCTTGGGCATCGGCGGTGTGCCCCGGGGGCGCATCATCGAGATTTACGGGCCGGAATCCTCCGGCAAGACCACCTTGGCGCTGCACTGCATTGCCGAGGGCCAAAAGCGGGGCGGCAACGCCGCCTTTATCGACGTGGAGCACGCCCTGGACCCTGTTTACGCCGGCAACCTGGGCGTGGACGTGGACAGCCTGCTGGTCAGCCAGCCGGACACCGGCGAGCAGGCCTTGGAAATCACCGAGGCTTTGGTGCGCTCCAACGCCATCGACGTGATTGTGGTGGACTCCGTGGCGGCCTTGGTGCCCCGGGCGGAGATCGAGGGCGAGATGGGCGACTCCCACGTGGGCCTGCAGGCCCGGCTGATGAGCCAGGCCCTGCGCAAGCTGGCCGGCGCTATCTCCAAATCCAACTGCGTGGCCATCTTCATCAACCAGCTGCGGGAGAAGGTGGGCGTCATCTACGGCAACCCCGAGGTGACCCCCGGCGGCCGGGCATTGAAGTTCTACTCCTCGGTGCGCATTGAGGTGCGCAAGGCCGAGGTCATCAAAAGCGGCACGGACATCATCGGCTCCCGCACCCGGGCCAAGGTGGTGAAGAACAAGCTGGCCCCGCCCTTCCGCACGGCGGAGTTCGACGTGATGTACGGCACGGGCATCTCCCGCACCGGCGAGCTGCTGGACATCGCCGTAAAGCTGGAGATTGTCCAAAAGGCCGGCGCCTGGTTCTCTTACAACGGGGAGCGCATTGGCCAGGGCCGGGACAACTCCAAGGAATTTTTGGCCACCCATCCCGAGATTGCCGACGAAATCGAGGCCAAGGTGCGGGAGAACGTGGACCAGCTCTACGATAAGATTCCCGGCCGGCCGGCCCCCAGGGAGGTGGCCAAGCCTGTGGAGCTGCCCCCGGCGGAGGCCCCGGCCCAGCAGACCCTGACCCCGCCGCCGGCCAATAAAGCCGCCGCCAAGAAGAGCATCGACATCACGGTGGACGACGACTGATGGAGCTGACAAGCCTGGAGCCCCGGCGCAAGGGCCTGACCCAGCTGTACCTGGACGGGGAGCCCGGCCCCAAGCTGGACACCGAGGTGGTGCTGCTTGCCCGGCTGCAGCCTGGGGACATCCTCTCGGAGGAGGAGCTCCAAGAGTTGATGGAGCGCTCCGACGCCCGCCGGGCCCAGGAAAAGGCGCTGTACCTGCTGGAGCACCGCAGCCACAGCAAGCGGGAGCTGACGGAGAAAATCGCCCGCACGGCTGCCTCCCGGGAGGCGGCCCAGGCCGCGGCGGACCACCTGGAGGAAATCGGCCTGGTGGACGACCGGGCCTTTGCCGAGACCTACGCCCGGGAGCTGTTCCAGCGGAAGCGCTACGGCGCCCGGCGGGTGCGCCAGGAGCTCTCCCGCAAGGGCGTTGGCCGGGACATCATCGACCAGGTGCTGGAGCAGTACCAGGACATGGACCAGGCCGCCGGGGAGAACATCGCCCTGGTGCTGGAGCGGCGCTACCCCACCTGGCGGGAGGACGAGAAAGCCCGCCGCCGGGCGGTGGCGGCCTTGCAGCGGCTGGGGTACTCCTTCGAGCAGGTGCGCGCCGTCATGGGCGGGCTGGATACGGAATAAGTGGGAAGCCGGGCGGCAGTCCGGCTTCTTTTTTGTGAGAATGGGCAAAAGTCTGGACTAACCCACCCCAGTGCCTTGACAAGGGGCCACACAGCCAGTATAATCAGCACAGGAAACTATACTGAATCGGTATACATTCCAGTTGGGAAATCCCAGGGAAAGGAGCGTTCCCATTTTGAGCGAGAGCATTTTAAGCCTGCAAGGCATCACCAAAAGCTTTGGGGGCACGCCGGTGCTAAACGGCATCGATTTGGAGGCGGCCCAGGGGGAGTTCATCACGCTGCTGGGCTCCTCGGGCTGCGGCAAAACCACCACCCTGCGCATCATTGCCGGGCTGGAGGACCCCGACCAGGGCCGGGTGCTGCTGGAGGGCCAGGACATGACCCACACCGAGCCCAACAAGCGGGACGTGAACACGGTGTTTCAAAACTACGCCCTGTTCCCCCACATGAGCGTGGAGCAGAACATTGGCTATGCCTTGAAAATCCGCAAGCGGCCCAAGGCGGAGATACGGGAAGAAGTGAAGAAGATGCTGGAGCTGGTGCAGCTGGAGGGCTACCAGCGCCGCAAGCCCGCGGAGCTTTCCGGCGGGCAGAAGCAGCGGGTGGCCATTGCCCGGTCCCTTATCAACCGGCCGAAAATCCTCCTGCTGGACGAGCCCCTGGGCGCCCTGGATCTGCAGCTGCGCCGCCAGATGCAGCAGGAACTCAAGCGCCTGCAGAAGAAGCTGGGCATCACCTTTATCTACATCACCCACGACCAGGAGGAGGCCCTGAACATGTCCGACCGCATCGCCGTAATGCGGGAGGGCCGCTTTGAGCAGATTGGCACCCCCGCCCAGGTGTACGATTCCCCCAAGACCGCCTACGTGGCCCGGTTTGTGGGGGAGGCCAACATTGTAAAGGGCCAGGCGGGGACCCTCCGCGGGGAGCAGGTGGAGTTTGCGGCCCCAGGCGGCAGCGCCGGGTTCCTCCGCCGGGGATACAGCTTTGCCCCGGGCCAGGAGGTCACCTTGGCCATCCGGGGGGAGCAGGCCCAGGCTGTCAAGGGGGCAGAGGGTCCCGGCCTGGCCGGTGTGGTGAAGGAGAAGAGCTTTGCCGGGGGCATGCTGCGCATCGCCGTGGAGCTGGCCGGCGGCGGGGAGTTTATCTGCAGCCGCCACGGCATTGACTCCGAGCTGGCCCCCGGGGACGCCGTGCGGGTCCTGTGGGAGCCGGACAAGGCATGTCCCGTGGACGTGCCCGCTGGGAAGGGGGAATGACCGTGGCCAAGGAAATATCCCAACTGCGGAAAAAGCAGAAGCGCCGGGAGTTCCTCATGGCGGTGCCCCTCATCCTGTTTACGGTGCTGTTCATTGTGGGGCCCATGGTGTACATGGTGGCCCTCAGCTTTATGACGCGGGCGGACACCTGGGGCGTGATCCCGGAGTTCACCCTGAAAAACTATGGGGACATCGGCCAGCCGGTGTACTTGCGCACCTTTGGGGAGTCCTTAAAGCTGGCGGTCATCAGCACCGTGCTGATTATCGCTTTGGGCTATCCCTTTGGCTACTTCATGGCCAAGCTGGGGCCCAAGTGGAAAAAGCGCACCATGCTGCTGTTGATGATTCCCTTCTGGACCAGCTCCCTGATACGGCTGTACGGGTGGATCATCATCTTCCGGGCCGGGGGCGTGCTGGACTCCGTGCTGATGGCCCTGCACATCACCAGCGAGCCCCTGAAGGTGCTGTACACCTACCCGGCGGTGGTGGTGGGCATGGTGTACGCGCTGCTGCCCTTTATGATTTTCGCGGTGTACTCCAGCGCGGAGAAGCTGGACTTCTCCTTGGTGGAGGCCGCCCGGGACCTGGGGGCCTCGCCCATGAAGGCCTTCCTCACCGTGTCCCTCAAGCTGACGCTGCCGGGGCTGCTCTCCGGGGTGGTGCTCACCTTTGTGCCCAGCATGGGGCTGTTCTTCATCGCGGATTTGCTGGGCGGCAACAAGGTGGTGCTGGTGGGCAACCTCATCCAGACCCAGCTGATGAACGCCCACAACTGGCCCTTCGCGGCGGCGCTTTCGGTGGTGCTGCTGGTGCTCACCACGGTGATTATCTGGCTGTACAGAAAGCTCTCCGGCGTGAAGGACTTAGAGGGCATTGTATAGTCCCCCGCAAGGCTGCGTGTCCGCCGCAGGCTTTGCGGTACGCAAAAACCTTGTCCATCGGCTTGTCTCGCGCACGCGAGCTTACGCTCGGATCAACCCGAGCGGCAGCGAGCGGTCCAAGGCGCGAAGGAAGGTTCTTTGCCCAGCTTTCTGCGAAAGAAAGCTGGCCGGGTGTGGGGCTGCGCCCCACGGTCTTAGCGGGGGTGCGGGGCTTAGCCCCGCCGTAACAGGCGTAAGCTTTTTGGGGGACGTATGTCCCCAAGATTTGCTGACGCTTTTTATGGCGGGCCCTTCGGCCTCGTAAGGGCAAGACCGTGGGGACTCTGCCCCCCTGCCACTTTTGAAAAGGTGGACGAAACTTTTTTGCGTCTGCGGCGGGCGGCTTGCCCCGCTCATTTTGTGATTTGGAGGTGCCCATGAAAAACCGCACAAAACTACCCAATGTCTATCTGGGCTTCCTTTTGGCCCTGATGTATGTGCCCATCCTGCTGGTTATCATCTACTCCTTTAACGAGAGCAAGCTCAGCTCGGTGTGGGGCGGGTTTTCCCTAAAGTGGTATGCGGAGCTGTTCCGGGACAGGGACTTGTTCCAGGCCCTGTGGAACTCCATTGTGCTGGGGGTTATCTCCAGCTGCAGCGCCGCCGTCATAGGCACCTTGGGCGCCTATGGCATGAGCAAGGTGAACTTCCCCTTAAAGGGCGTGGTGGAGTACGTCTCCACCTTGCCCATGATGATACCCGAGATTATTATGGGCATGGTGTCCATGGTGTTCTTCTCCCTCATTGGCATCCCCTTTGGCATGGGGACGTTGGTCATAGCCCACACGGCCTTCTGCATCCCCTATGTGTTCATGCTGGTGAAGGCCCGGCTGGTGGGCATGGACAAGAGCCTGCCGGAGGCCGCCCAGGACTTGGGCGCCTCGCCGGTGCGGGTGTTCTTCGACGTCACCTTGCCCCTGGTGGCGCCGGCCATAGCCTCGGGCATGCTGCTGGCCTTTGCCATGAGCATGGACGACGTGATTATCAGCGTGTTCGTCACCGGCGTGGACACCAACACCTTGCCGGTGAAAATCTACAGCCAACTGAAAACCGGGGTCACCCCGGAGATAAACGCCCTGTGCACCTTGCTTTTCCTGGCCACTTTGCTGCTGTGCGGGCTGGCCGCCCTGGTGGGCAGGACGCCGAAAAAACAAGATTCTGGAAAGGACGTGACCGAGCGATGAAAAAGATTCTATCCATGGCCCTGGCCGCTTTGCTGCTGGTGGGCACCTTGGGAGGGTGCTCCAGCTCTGGCGGGGAGAATGGCAAGCTGGTGCTGTACACCTGGGAGAACATGTTCCCCCAAGAGGTGCTGGACGGCTTTACTCAGGAGACAGGCATCAGCGTGACCTACTCCAACTTTGACACCGACGAGACCATGCTGGCCCGGCTGGAGGCAGCCGAGGGCGGCGACTACGACCTGGTCATCGCCGACGACTACATCATCGAAACTGCCATCCAAGAGGGGCTGGTCCAAGAGCTGGACACCTCCAAGCTGGAGAACTACGGCAGCATCAACCCCGTGTACCAGGGGCAGTTCTACGACCCCGAGAACAAGTACACCGTGCCCTATGGCGCCGGCGTGCAGACCATCGTCTACGACCCCAGCGCCGTGGACGTGGAAATCAAGGGCTACGCCGACCTGTGGGACGCCTCCCTGGAGGACAACCTGGGCATCATCGATAACTTCCGGGTGGTCAACGGCATGGCGCTGAAGGTGCTGGGCGAGAGCTACAACACCGAGGACACCGCCGCCATCGAGGCCGCCGGGGACAAGCTGCTGGAGCTGGCCCCCAACATCCGCCTGATCAAGGACCAGAACACCCAGGACGACCTGCTCTCCGGCGAGGTGGGCGCCGCGGTGCTGTACACCTCCCAGGCCACCATGGCCAAGATGGCCAACCCCGACCTGGAAGTGGTCTTCCCCGAAGAGGGCATCGGCTTTGGCATTATGGCCCAGTTCATCCCCGCCAACGCCCCCAACGCGGAGAACGCCTACAAGTTCATCGATTACATCCTCCAGCCGGAGGTGGCCGCCCAGTGCTTTGAGTACATCGGCTACTACTGCACCAACCTGGACGCCGAGGAGTACATCTCCGAGGAATACCGGGACTTCCTCACCTTGCCCGCGGACATCGACGCCAGCTCCATGGAGATGATTGAGAACGTCAGCGCCGAGGCCCTGGAAACCCACAGCCGGGTGTACACCGAGTTCAAAACCGCCTGCGGTGCGTGACCGCACGGGACAAGCCGCCCTCTTGCCTGCGGCAAGGGCGGAAAGGTCAGGGTGAGAGGGCAGCGGACGGGGTGCTGCGGTTGGCTTCCAAAATCTCCCAGCGGGTTTCTTGGGAAACTGCCGCAGCTGTGTGCGGTCTCCTGAAGGGGCCGCTGCCGCGCCGGCCGGGAATGGGCGCAGCGCTCACGCCTGTGCAAAAGCGGAACCGCCATTTTCCGCCTGGCCCTACCCATACGCTAAAAGAGGACAGCCAAGCAAAGCGCCTGGCTGTCCTTTCGCGTTTTCAGGGCTGGTCGGGCGGCGGGAAGCTGCTAATTTCCGGCAAGCCGTCCTCTCCCACCCATTCCGCCTCCCCTTCCAGGGAGTTCCACAGGGCGTCCGGGTCAAGGGGAAACTTTTGCCGCAGCTTGTAAAAGCCCTCCCCGGTGGTGAGCAAATCCCTGCCGCTGCCCAGGAGCACCACCTCTTGAGAGCCATCCGCCCGGCGGAAGACAAAATAGGTGCCGATGCCCCCGCAAGGCACGTCCTCGTTGACGGCGTCGCGCGCTGCCTCCAGGGAAAACAGCGCCTGGGCCACCCGGCGGATGTCCTCTGTATCCCGGGTGATTTTCCGCTGTGCGGCAGCGGGCACGCCGCCGGTGAACACCTGCAGCTCCACCATCTTCTCCGCTTCCCAGTCCAGGCCGGGGACCCGAGAGGCTTGACAGCCGGACAGGGACAGGCACAGGATGAAACACAGACAAAGTATTTTTTTCATAGAGCTGCCTCCTTTCTTAAAAGCCGAAAAATTCCGCAGTTTCCTCATCGGGCTGGGTGTGGTTGTGCTCCGGGGGGAACTCCACCGGGACGTCCACCAAGGCCCACAGCTCGTCCTGAGTGGGGGAGGCATCCTTCGGCAGCAGGAACTCTCCTTCCGAGGTGGAGAGGCTGGAGCGGCACCCGTTGTAGCACACCACCGCCTGGGAACCGTCCTCTCGCACAAAGGTAAAGGTGATACTGCCGCTCCCCTCGGAGCAGGGGTCGTCCGGCCGCCATTCCCGGAGTACTGCCACCGAGCGCAGGCCCTCCGCTACGGCCTGGATTTCCTGGGGATCGGTGGTGGTTTTCTCCCCCACCAGGTACATGACCCGTTCCAGGCGCAGCTCCACCATCTCCTCCGCGTCCCAGTCCAGCCCGGGGACCCGGGCCCTTTGGCAGGCGGCGAGGGCCAGCAGCAGGCAGACGACCAGGCACAGGGCCGCTGTTTTTTTCCACATACACAAGGCCTCCTTTCCTTTCTCTATCCAAGAGAGGGAGCGGGAGGCCTGTTTTGTTGGCGCGGTTTCACTTTTTTTGCCGGGGACGCTTCCAGCGCTGCCAGCCGAAATAAACCGCCCCTGCCAAGAGGACGGCCGCCGCTGCCAAAAGCAGCGCCCCGGGCAGCCAGGTTGGAGGGGCTGGCGGGGTGAAGCCGCCGGGGCCGCCCTCGCTGGGAGCGCCCGCGGTGGGGGCTTGGGGCAGCAGCGCCCGCAGTCCCAAAAAGCCCAGCAGCAAAGCCCCCAGCAAGTCGGCCCAGAACAGCCGCAATCCGTGGATGGCCTTGGCGTACTTCCAACGGACGGTGGCGGGGTTCTGGTGGAGCAGGGCGGCAATCTCCCGGTGGGTGTAGCCCGCCGCCAGCTTCAAGGTGACGATTTGCCGGGACAGCTCGTCCAGGGGCGCCAGCAGCTCTTGGAAGGACTGCCAGTCCAAGGCTTTTTCCAAGGGGGAGGAAAGCTCCGGCAGGGGAGGGGCCTCCTCCAAGGACAGGGGCCGCTGGCGCTGGAGGTGCTCCAGTGCCTGGCGGCGGGTGGCGGTGTACAGCCAGGCGCCGGGGTTCTCCCGGGGGAAGCGCGCGGGGGGCAGCGTCCACAGCCGCAGGAACACCTCCTGGGTGGCGTCGGCGGCGGTGTGGGGCTCCTTCACCACCGACAGGGAAATGCCGTAGACAGTGGGGGAGAACTCCTGGTAAAGCTGGGAGAAGGCGCTGGCATCCCGCTGGGCCGTGCCGGCCAGCAAAGTGGAAAGGCGCTGATTGTCCATGGGGCACCTCCTGGTATTGGGTGAGAGGGATTTTCAGGCTGGGGAAAAAGCCCCGGCTATCCACGAAACAGTACGGGACGTTAGGGATGTTTGCCGCGGACGACCCGGTCCAGCCCGGCCCAGTCCTGCAGGATTTCCACATCCACCAGGCCGCGCTGTTGAAAAAGTTCCGCCACGGCCGGGCCTTGGGTTTCGCCAATCTCCACGGCCACCAGGCCCCCGGACTTTACCAGGGGCGCCCACAGCTGGGCGATGGCCCGGTAGAACACCAGGCCGTCCCCGCCGCCGTCCAAAGCCAGGGCGGGCTCCTGCCGCACCTCCGGCTGAAGGGTGGCCAGCTCCCCCGTTTCGATGTAGGGCGGGTTGGAGGCCACAAAGTCCAGGCTGCCGGGGGCGAACTCCCCTGCCAGCGCCGGGGAGAGGATGTCCCCTTTCCGGGCGGTGACCTGTCCTCTCCCGTGGCGGCGGAGGTTTTCCTCCAGGTAGGGGAAGGCCTTGTCCGAGAGCTCCACGCACTGGACAGCGGCCCCCGGCAGGAAGGTGAGCAGCCCCAAGGCCACCGCCCCTGTGCCGGCGCACAAGTCCAGGCCCCGGGGGGCGGGGCGGCCCTGTAAGCCCTGGGCCAAAGATTCCACCAGCACGGCGGTGTCCTCCCGGGGGCAGAGGACGCCCTCCCCCACCGCGAGGGGCAGGCCCAAAAACTCCCACTCCCCTAAAATGTATTGCAGCGGCCGCCGGGCAGCCCGCTCCTCCACCGCCTGGAGAAACGCGGCCGCCTGTTCCGGGGCGGGCTCCTCCTCCCCGTGGAGGGCCAAGCCCGGGCGGTCCAGCCCCAAAAACCGCTGGGACAGCAAGGCGGCGTCCACCCCGGGGGAGTCGATCCCCGCCTGGGACAGGCGTCGCCGGGCTTCCAGGTACAGCTGCCGGCAGGTCACCGCAGCAAGTCCTCGCCGTTTTCGGGGATGACAGCCTCCATGGCGGTGATGGCGGCCTCTATCATCTTGTCGTCGGGCTCCTTCACGGTCAGGCGCTGCATCCACAGGCCGGGGGCCACCACGGCCCGGGTGAACCAGTTGTCGTGGCGGGCGCAGGCCTTTTGCACCTCGTAGCCGATGTTCATAATCACCGGGATGCACAGCAGCTTGGTAAAGGTGCGCAAAAAGGGGTTGGAGAAGGGGATGAAGAACCCAACGATGATGCCGATGACCAGCATCAAAATCATAAAGCTGGTGCCGCACCGCGGGTGGAACCGGCGCTGCTTGCGCACGTTTTCCACCGTCAGGGGCAGGTCGGCCTCGTAGCAGAAGATGGTCTTATGTTCGGCGCCGTGGTACTGGAAGGTGCGCTTGATGTCCGGCACCAGGGCGATGAGGGCCACATAGCCCACAAACAGCCCAATGCGGAGGGCGCCTTCGAAGATGGAGCGCCACCCGGCGATGTCGGCGGGGACGGCGTTCTCCAGCAGGTTGAACAGCACCGTGGGCAGCATAAAGAACAGCACCACCGCCAAGGCGATGCCCAGCACAGAGGCGGCGGCCATAATCACCCCGGTGATTTTCTCGCCCAGGTGGTCGTTCAGCCACTTGTCCAGGCCGGAGAGCTCCTCCTCGTCCCCCTCGGTGAGCTTGTCCGCGGAGAGGGACAGCGCCTTGTAGCCCATGCGGAAGGAGTCCGCCAGGGCGAAGATGCCCCGGATAAAGGGCTTGCCCAAAAGGGGGTATTGCTTGGTCAGCCGGGGCACGCTGATTTCCTCGGTGGAGATGTTGCCCTCCTCGTCGCAAAAGGCGGCCACGGTGCGCTTGGGCCCCACCATCATGATGCCCTCCATCAGGGCCTGGCCGCCAATGGTGGTAATTTTCTTGGGATTCTCCATTACAGGTTCCTTTCTTGGATGAATTTTAGCAGCTCGGGTGTTTCGGTCAGCTGGGGGTCGGCCTCCAGGTGGGAGCAGGTGGGCAAAGAGATGGTCACGGTGGTGCCCACGTCCTCCTGGCTTTGGATGTCCAGCGCGCCCCCGTGGAGGCGGACGATCTCATCGGCCACCGCCAGCCCAATGCCCGAGCCCCGCACCAGCTGGTTGGCCTTGTAGAATTTCTTTTTCACGTTGGGCAGGTGTTCGGCGGGGATGCCGCAGCCGGTGTCGCTGATGACCACCCGCACCCAGCCGCTGTCCTCCCGGGAGGAGACGGTGATGGTCCCCCCGGGGCTTGTGTATTTCAACGCGTTGTCGATGATGTTGACAAACACCTGCCGCAGCCTGTCCACGTCGCCGTACACAGGGGGCAGGGCGGTGGTTTCCTCGTAATTCAGCTGCTTCTCCTCGGTGCGGGCCCGGTCGGTGAACATATACACCGCCTCGTCCAGCTCGGCCAAAATGTCCAGCCGGGAGACCATCAGCCGCATGCGGTTGTTTTGCAGGCGGGAGAAGTCCAGCAGCTCCTCCACCAGGCCGGAAAGCCGCTCCGATTCCCGGATGATGACGTTCATGCCCTTTTCGGTGGTGTCCGGGTCGGCGCCCTCGTGGAGGGTTTCGGCCCAGCCCTTGATGGCGGTCAGGGGCGTGCGCAGCTCGTGGGAGACAGAGGAGATAAAGTCGTTTTTCATCTGCTCGGCGGCGCCCAGCTCCCCGGCCATGTCGTTGATGGCGTCCACCAGCTGGCCGATTTCGTCGTCCTTGGCCTTGTCGATGCGCACGGCGAAGTCGCCCTGGGCAATCTGCCGGGCGCTTTGGCTCAGCTGGCGCACCGGCACCAAGATGGAGCGGATGAAGTAGGCCCCCGAAAGGGTAAGCAGCAGCATGATGAACAGCCCCGCGGCAATCAAGATGAAAATCACCAAGGAGATTTGCCGGTCGGCCCGCTCCATAGACACCAGGTACCGCACCGAGCCGATAAGCCCGCCGTTGTCGTCCCGCACCACCCGGGTGATGGCCATGGCCTTCTCCCCGGTGTTCAGGTGGCCCACCCACTTGCCGGAGCCGTACTCGCTGCGCAGGGCCTGCTCGTAGTCGGGCATTTCCTGGTCCTGCTCCGGCTCAAAGCCGGTGGAGGTGATAAACACCTTGCCGCTCTGGTCCAGGGCCATAATTTCCATGTTGTTCTTGTCGGGGAACTTTTCGATATAGTCCCGCACCACGGCGGTAAAGCCAGAGGAGGTGCTGGTCAAGGTGGCGCTGGAGGAGAGCCAGTTGAGCAGTTCGTCCGAGCGGCCGGTCAAGGCCAGCTCGATGCCGTTGTAGGTGGAGCTTTGCACCATCACGGAGATGGTGGTGATGGAGATGACCAAAATCAAAAACACCACGCCGATGGTGTTCACCAGCCATCGCCGGGAAACGCCTTTCGCGAACATCGGGGCTTTCCTCCTTTCTTTTCTTTCTTGCAAGAAAGAACCAAATATGTCGCTGGGGTTGGGGGTTGCACCCCAGCCAATTCGCGGCGCGTGGCCGCGCGGGACAATTCGCGCCCATGGCAGCTCGCTTCGCTCGTGCTCATCGGGCCGTCAGCGCACGTCCGCGGCCCAGTGCTTGGGCTCTCAATTCGCGCCCTGGGGCGGCAAGCTACGCTTGCGCCTGTGCGAACCACCAGCGCACGTCCACGGCGGAGTGCCTCCGCTGTCAAGTCGCGGCGCGTGGCCGCGCGGGACAAATCGCGCCTGTGGCAGCTCGCTTCGCTCGTGCTCATCAATAGGTTAGCGCACGTGCGCGGCCCAGTGCCTGGGCTCTCAATTCGCGCCCATGGCAGCTCGCTGTCGCTCGTGCTCATCAATAGGTTAGCGCACGTGCGCGCCGGTGGTTTCGCTGAGGCCTTTTCGGCCTTTTAGAACGCAAGAAGCCGGCTTGGCCAGTCCGGCCACGGACTGGCGGGTGCTCCCCAAAGGTCACTCGTCCCACCGGTAGCCCAGGCCCCACACGGTGACGATGTGCCGGGGGTTGGAGGGCTCCTCCTCCACCTTCATGCGCAGGCGGCGGATGTTCACGTCCACGATTTTCTCCTCGCCGGTGTACCCGGCGCCCCAGACGTGCTTTAAAATATCCCCCCGGGCCAGGGCCACCCCGGGGTGGGAGAAGAAGTATTCCATAATCTGGAACTCCACCTGGGTCAGCTCGATGGGCCGTTTGCCCTTTAAGAAGGAGCGGTTGCGCAGGTTCAGGGTGAACTCCCCCGAGGTGAGCTCGTCCCGGGCGCCGCCCTCCCGCCGGCCCGCGGCCAGGGCCACCCGGCGGTAGACAGCGTCCACCCGGGCCACCAGCTCCGAGGGGGAGAAGGGTTTTGTCACATAGTCGTCGGCGCCCATCATCAGGCCGGACACCTTGTCCATCTCCTGGGTGCGGGCGGAGAGGAGGATGATCCCAATGGAGGGGTTGCGGCGGCGCAGCTCCTTGCAGACGGCCAGGCCGTCGTGCTCGCCGGGCATCATGATGTCCAGCACCGCCACGTCAAAGTCGCCGTCCTCCTGGGCGTAAAGGGCCAGGGCCTGGTCGCCGGTTTCGGCCTCGTAGGTCTTGTAGCCGGCCCGCTCCAGGTTGATGACCACAAACTCCCGGATGTTCTGCTCGTCTTCCGCAACAAGGATTTTTCGCATAACTTTCGCTTCCCCTTTCTGGCTGAATGGCCCCTTTGCCGGGCTTTCTATTCCAACGTGACGTGGAACTGGCTGCGTATTTGGGCAATGGCCCGCAGGTGCTCGGCATCCTGGGTGAGGGTTTGGATGCCAAAGACCAAGTCCCCCTGGGCGGCCAGCTGCTCATAGCCGCTGGTCTCCCCCCGGCTGTCCCAGGCGGAGCGGGTGAACACCCGGATGGTGAACAGCGGCGAGCCCAGCAGCTGGGAGCCGTCCTCCCCGGTGACCACCTCGGTGTACGTCACCGAGCGGGCGGCGGTGTTGTTGGAGGCGGAAATCTTCCCCACCAGCGAGGCGGGCAGCCGGAACCAGTAATTCTCCCCCAGGTTCATCAAGGCGGTGAGGGCTGTCTCGTAGTTCCCGGAGGTATCGGCGTTGACCCACTCCACCAAAAAGCCGGTGGAATCCAAGGAGACGTCCTCGGGGATGGCAGGCAGCTGGCTGGCCACGGGGATTTCCAGCAGCCCGTCGCCGTTTACGTCCTGGGAGGTGAACACCGCCGCCGAGGGCCGGGAGAAGGGGTTCTGGTAGCTCTCCGAGTTCACCCCCGCGGGGGAGTTGAGCAGCAGGCCGTCCTCCAGGGTGAACACCTGGGTGGTCATGCTGCCGTCGGCCTTGGCGCCGTCCACCACCACGGCGGAGAGGTCCCGGCCCAGCTTGCCGAAGTGGATGGCCGTGTAGCTGGTGATGGAGTTGTCCGCGCTGGCGGTGTGCAGCTCCTGCAGGGCGCCGTCCTGCCAGGCGTAGATGTGGGCCTGGGCGGGCAGGGCCTCGGCGCCCTCCGCCTCGGCGGCCACGTACTTGTCCACGGTGAACACCTCGCTGACGCCGTCGCCGTCAAAATCCGTGACGGCCATTTCGCCGTAGGTGCCCAGCAGCGTCTCGGTGACGTCCCCGTCCCGGTAGAGGTAGGCGGACACGGCGGCGGTGCGGCCGGTGGTGCCCGCGGCGCTGCCCCAGCCGATGAGCACGTCCTGGGCGCCGTCGCCGTTTACGTCCCCAAAGGTGACCAGGTCCACCTGGGTGGCGGCGTTGACAAAGGAGGCCGCCGTGCGCCAGCGCTCCTGGTATTTTTCCAAAAAGGAGACCCGCACGCCGCCCCCCTCTGTGGAGACAAAGCCCACCGCGTCGGAGACGCCGTCGCCGGTCCAGTCCTTCATGATGATGGCCGAGCGGTTCTCCCCCCGCTTGGGGTAGACGAAGGTCAGCTCTTGGCTGTCCCCCTCCTGGAGGAGCTCGTAAATGCCCTGCTGCTCCAGGTTGGCCCGGGGCGGGGACATGAGGTTCTGGGCGTCCAGCCCGGTAAAGGAGCACCCGGCCTGGCACAGGCACAGCAGCGCCCCCAGGGCCAAAGCGGCCAGGCGCTTTCCGTCAAAGGGTTTCATGGGCTCCTCCTTTCCAGGCGTCGATATACTTGTACCCAGTATAGCACATTCCCAGAAAAAAATCATCATAAAACTGTGAACCCTCTGGGGCGTTGACAAACAGGGGGGCGAGAGGATAGAATCAGGGGAGAAAGGGGGCGCTGCTATGCCCAGATTTTTTGTGGACCAGCCGCTGGAGGGCCAGGTGTTCCTGGGCGGGGAGGACGGCCGGCACCTGGCCAAGTCCCTGCGGGTGCGGCCTGGGGAGGAAGTGACACTGTGCGACGGCCGGGGCGCCGACGCGCTGTGCAAGGTGCTGTCCATCCAGAGGGAGGGGGCGCTGCTGCAGGTGGAAAAAACCAGCCCCAGCCAGGGGGAGCCCCAGACGAAAGTCACCGTGTGCCAGTGCCTGTGCAAGGGGGACAAGCTGGAGACCGTCACCCAAAAGGCCGTGGAGCTGGGCGCCGTGGAGATTTGGCCCCTGGAGAGCGCCCGCTGCGTGGTGAAGGTGGATGGGAAATCCGCCCCGAAAAAGGTGGCCCGGCTGCAAAAAATCGCCCGGGAAGCCGCCATGCAAAGCGGCCGGGGCGTCATCCCCCAGGTGCTGGCGCCCGCCTCCCTCAAGCAGGCGCTGGAGGAGGCCGCCCGGCAGGGGGAAATCCTCTTTTTCTACGAGCGGGGGGAGGAGAGCCTGCGCCAGGCCTTGCGGGCCGCCGGGGAGAGGCTCTTTGTGTTTGTAGGGCCGGAGGGCGGCTTCGCCCCTGAGGAGGCGGCGCTGGCCCAGTCTTTGGGGGCCAAGCTGCTGACCTTGGGGCCCCGCATCCTGCGCACGGAGACAGCGCCCCTGGCGGCTTTGTCCGCCATCTTCTATGAAAAGGGCGACATGGAGCGAAGGGGGGAGGCCACATGAAAACCGTGCTGGTGACGGGGGCCTCGGGTGGCATAGGCTCCGCCGCGGCCCTGGAGCTGGCCCGCCGCGGCTGGAACGTGGCCCTGCACTACCGCAGCAACCAGGCCGCCGCCCGCCAGGTGGAGCAGGACATCCTGGCCCTGGGGGGCACGGCCAAAGCCTACCAGGCGGACCTGACCCAAGAGGCCCAGGTGGAAGCCCTCTTTGCCGCGGCCGAGGGGGACTTCGGCTTTGTAGAGGGCCTGGTCAACAACGCCGGCACAGCCTGGAAGGGGCTGTTCACCGACATGACCTTGGCGGACTGGCGCCAGGTATTGGACGCCGATTTGACCAGCGTGTTCCTCTGCTGCCGCCGGGCGCTGCCCCCCATGATTCGCCGCAAGCGGGGCAGCATCGTCAACGTCAGCTCCATGTGGGGCCAGGTGGGCGCCTCCTGCGAGGCGGCCTATTCCGCGGCCAAGGCGGGGGTCATCGGCCTGACGAAGGCCTTGGCCCAGGAGGAGGGCCCCTCGGGCATCCGGGTGAACTGCCTGGCGCCGGGGGTCATCGACACCCCCATGAACGGAGACCTCTCCCCAGAGGATGTGGCGGCCCTGCGGGAGGGGACGCCCCTGGGCCGCACCGGCACCCCCCGGGAGGCCGGGGAGGCCATCGCCTACCTGCTGGAGGCGGAGTTCCTCACCGGCCAGGTGCTGGGCCTCAACGGGGGCATGGTGGTGTGAGAGGGCGTTTCTGCAGGTTCGTGCAGGGAGACTTGCTTGGCGCCGGATCGCCTTTTCCGGCGGCGGCGCCTGCCCCTTAGGAATATTTGACAAATCAGTCCTTTTCTTATAAAATAAAGAAGTTACTCCCCCTGGTGGTAAGGGCCCGGATTTCCTGGGGAAAATCCAGAGGGACCACATGGAAAAAAACAAGAATTTTGACAGGAGAACAATCATGAGCTTTCAGATTCTGGGCACGGGCAGCTTTGCGCCGGAAAAGATTGTCACCAACGACGACCTTTCCCACATGGTAGAGACCTCGGACGAGTGGATTACGAAGCGGGTGGGCGTAAAACAACGCCATGTATGCACCACGGAAACCGCCACCGACATGGGCGTGGCGGCGGCCCGGCGCGCCCTGGAGAACAGCGGCGTAAAGCCCGAGGAGCTGGATATGATCATTGCTGCCACCATCAGCGCGGACACCATCTCCCCCGGCTTGGCGGGCATGGTGCAAAACCGCATTGGGGCCCACTGCCCCTGTTTCGACATCAACGTGGCCTGCCCCGGCTTTCTCTATGCCCTGGATGTGGCCGACGGCTTCTTTGTGCGGGGGCGGGTGAAGAAGGTGCTGGTGGTCAGTGCCGAGCGCATGAGCGGCCTGATTGACTGGACCGACCGGAGCACCTGCGTCATCTTTGGCGACGGCGCGGGGGCTGCCGTGCTGGGCGAGGGGGAAGGGTACCTTTCCTCAGTGCTCACCACAAAGGGCGGCGAGGATGTGATCTCCATCCCCACCAAGTGGGATAACTCCCCCTTCTACGAGCACCAGCTGAAGAAAAACGTGGTGAATATGCAGGGGCAGGAAACCTATAAATTTGCTGTCACCTCTATGGTGCGGGACGTTCACCAGGTGATGGAGGAGGCCGGCATTACAGGCGACCAGGTAAAGGCGGTCATCCCCCACCAGGCCAACTACCGCATTATCAACGAGGCCCGGCGGCGCCTGCCGGAGATTGCCCCGGAGAAGTTCCTCATCAACATCGACCGCTATGGCAACACCTCTTCCGCCAGTGAGCCCATCCTGCTGGATGAGGCCAACCGCCAGGGCCTGCTGCAGCGGGGCGACTATGTGGTGCTTACCGCCTTTGGCGGCGGCCTTTCCACCGCGGCATGTATCATCCGGTGGTAAGATAAGTACAGGACATCGCCCGCGGCTTTTGGGCTGGCGGGCGGCTGGATATAGAATCTTCACAGGCGGGCCCAGCCCGCCGGGAAAGGATGGAATGTCATGATTAAAACGCCCATCTGCGACCTTTTGGGCATTGAGTACCCCATTTTCCAGGGCGGCATGGCCTGGATTTCCGACGGGAAGCTGGCGGCGGCCGTTTCCAACGGCGGCGGCCTGGGGATTATCTCCGCCATGAACGCCAACGCCGAGTATCTGAAAAAGCAGATCGACCTGGCCCGCAGCCTGACCGACAAGCCCTTTGGCGTAAACATCATGCTGATGTCCCCCTTCGCCGAGGAGGTGGCCCAGCTGGTGGCCCAGGAGAAGGTGGCCGTGGTGACCACCG
>PPYE01072230.1_pt1 | contig 21593 bp, 13 predicted proteins | sample 1559881 | NCBI WGS metagenome assembly PPYE01 (sample SAMN08240022, study PRJNA423297) | Human gut metagenome, whole genome shotgun sequencing project.
AAAGATCGGAAAGTACCCCCATACTTTCCGATCCGAAACAGTCAAAAATCGACCTTAATCAATTTATTAACTTAACACATTACAAAGATATGAGAAAAATTTCTTTGAATGGGCTTTTTTGCCCAAAAAGTTTAGTATTTAAGCAAATATTACGAACTATGAAGATCACACTATTCCTTCTCTTGTTTGTAACGTTCCAAGCGTACAGTAGTAGTAGCTACTCTCAGAATGCCAAAATCAGCATCCCCCGCTCTGAGTTGCGAGTAAGCGAAATCCTCGATAAAATCGAGGCTCAGACTGAGTATTTGTTTGTCTACAATAAGAAGAGTGTGGACGTGCGCCGCACCGTAAATGTAGATGCAGACAACCAGCCAGTGTCCGAAGTTTTGGATGAAATATTCAATGGCACGGACATCAGATATGTAATGGAAGGCAAGAACATCGTGCTGACCAAACAAAATGAAACTGCAACCGAAGCCATCACCGCCGTACAGCAGGAAAACAAACCCGTGAAAGGTGTTGTGACCGACATGCAAGGTGAACCGATTATCGGTGCCAATGTGGTAGAGAAAGGTACTACAAACGGTGTTATCACCAATATTGATGGTGAATTTACACTGAATGTCCCCAGCAATGCCACGCTAATCATCAGCTACATCGGATACCAGCCGGTAAACGTCACCTTGAATGGACAGGAAACAATCAATGTGCAGATGCAGGAAGAAGCACTGTCACTGGAAACAGTGGTAGTGACGGCTATGGGTATCAAGCGTAAGTCATCCTCACTAACTTATTCTGTACAACAAGTTGGAGGTGACGACTTAACCCGCGTTAAAGATCCCAATATGATTAATGCACTGGAAGGTAAAATTGCAGGCGTTACAATCAATAAAAGCGCTTCCGGTTTGGGAGGCTCGGCTAAAGTTTCCATCCGCGGTATTCGTTCGGCTTTTGAGGGAGGTAACAACCAGCCTTTATACGTCATCGATGGTGTTCCCATGATGAATTCAGCCAAAGAAACGACTTCTTCAGTCATGGGTGGTAATTCAGATTCAGGTAACCGCGATTCCGGTGATGGTATATCCAATCTGAACCCGGACGACATTCAGACAATTTCCGTACTGAAAGGCGCTTCTGCAGCTGCTCTTTATGGTTCGCAAGCAGCAAACGGTGTTATCATGATTACTACTAAAAAAGGGAATGTAGGTTCAACCCGTGTGACTTATTCTGCCAATGTTACATTTGACCGTGCCATTTCCACACCTGAATTTCAAAACTCCTATAATTCAAAATGGGAAAAAGGCGATATCAAAGACCATGACAATGTAGGAGATTTCTTTGGAACCGGCGTTACAGCCATTAACTCTATTTCCTTATCAACAGGTAATGCAAAAGCGCAAACCTATTTCTCCTATGCCAATACAACCGCCAAAGGCATTATTGAAAAGAACAAACTGGAACGTCACAACCTAACCTTCCGTGAAACAGGTAAGTTCTTCAATGATAAGCTCACATTGGATGGAAACGTTAACGTTATGCGCCAGGTAGGTCGCAATCGCCCGGTTACAGGTGGATTATATATGAATCCGCTAGTAGGACTTTATACCTTCCCGCGCGACCTGAACATGGCAGATTATAGGAGTGGAGAAGTGCTTGACGAAGTACGTAACATGCCAAAACAAAATTGGTACAAAGATCCCGAAACCTTGCAAGGAATGGAAGGCAACCCTTATTGGTTAGTCAATCGCATTAACACGAAAGACACCCGTACGCGTACCATCGCTTCTTTAAGTGCAAATTGGGAAGTCACTGACTGGTTAAAATTTCAAGCCCGCGGTACAGCAGATTACATCAGTGATAAATCTGAAGAAAAGACATGGGCTTCTACCTCAACAACCTTGACAGGCGGTAGTTGGGCGGACAAAACAGACAATGGACGTTATGCCTATGCAACCGGAAGTGATTTTATGGCTTATGGTGACTTGATGGCTATGTTCAATAAGACATGGGGTAAATTCAGTCTGAATGCAGCATTAGGAGGTTCCATCAACTATCAAAAATCCAACAATTTACGAATTGACTCTCATACATCCGGTCTATATTATCCAAACGTATTTACACTGACTAACATTAAATATAGTTCTTCTACTGATATGTCAGTAACGAATGAAGCCCGCCAAGTAATGCAATCAGTATTTGCCACTGCCCAATTAGGTTGGAACGAAGCACTTTATCTGGACTTAACCGCCCGCAATGACTGGTCTTCTACCCTTTACGGCACCTCTAAAATGGACTCCGGATTCTTCTATCCGTCAGTTGGTTTATCATGGTTGGCGCACAACTCTTTCGAACTGCCCGAGTGGATTAATTTTGCAAAAATACGTGGTTCTGTCGCTCAAGTCGGAAATACGTTGCCATTATATAAAGCAAACCTGCAACCGCGCATCGCCATAGGCGGAAGCATCAACCAGGTAACAGATTATAATGACGGCAATCTGAAACCAGAAATCTCAACTTCCTACGAAGCAGGCTTCGAGATGAAGTTTTTCCACAATCGTTTTGATATTGACTTCACTTGGTATAAGACATTGACTAAAAACCAATTCTTGTTAGTGCCAATGCTTCCGGGGTCTGCCTATAAGAACCAAATGATCAATGCTGGTAAGATCAGCAATAAAGGTATTGAATTAACCGTAGGCGGTGTGCCCGTACAAAATGAAAACTTCCGTTGGAGAACACAAGTTAATTTCTCTACCAATAAAAATAAGGTAGAAAAACTTGCAGACAACTATAAAGTATTTGCTTATGGTTCGGGCGTAAACATGGCATACCGTATGATTGTTAAAGAAGGCGGTTCACTAGGTGACCTTTACGGTAACTCATTCAAACGCGATGAAGCAGGAAAAATCGTACTGGATAGCGAAGGACTCCCTGAACTCAATACAGACCGTCAACAATATTTAGGTAACAGCCAACCTAAATGTACATTGGGCTGGAGCAATACATTTAATATCTATGGTGTATCTGTTAATTTCCTGATAGATGCACGCATTGGTGGCGACGTAATGTCATTCACCCAAGGACAATTGGATGCCCACGGGGTAAGCAAAGCTGCCGGCGAAGCACTGGATCGTGGATATGTCGAAGTCGAAGGACAGAAGTTCACTAAAACAGAAAAGAAAGACAATATACAGGGATTCTATGCAAGAGTCGGAGACATCAACGGATGTACGGAATACTATATGTACAAAGGAACCAATATACGTTTACGTGAATTATCCATAGCTTACAGCCTACCGGAAAAATGGATGGAAAAGACGAAAGTATTCAAAGACATCAATCTCTCACTAGTGGCACGCAACTTATTCTTTATCTATAAAGATGCTCCATTTGATCCTGACGCACTGATGTCAGTAGGAAACGATATGCAGGGTGTAGACGTTTTCGGCATGCCGACTACCCGCAGCATTGGTTTTAATGTGAAATTTACATTCTAACGTATCATCTAAAAAGCAAGTAATATGAAAAGCAAATTTATACATACATTAGTGATAGGCGGATTATTAATTACCGCTTGTACAAGCAATTTCGATAACTTAAACTCCGAAGACGGTTCTTACGATTCTGGTAAGCAGGTCATGGACAATGCCGGATATACCATGTATTTCAATTCTATACAGCAAGGCATTTATTTCAACTACAACTGGGGAGAAGGTACAGATTGGACTTTCCAAACCATACAGAATTTAGGTGTCGATATGTTTGCAGGATATTTCCACGATATGGCAACTAAGTTTGCAGGAGAAAACTCCGTATACAATATGAACGACGGATGGAACAGTAGCAACTGGTCCACTTCATATAGCCAGACAGTTTCCGCACTCAACAAAGCAGAAGACTTTGATAGTGAGCTTCCACAATATATGTCTCTGATAAAAATATATAGAGTGGCAACTATGCATCGTCTGACAGACCAATATGGCCCCATCTTATATGAGAACCATGCAACAGCGCCTGTAAGCCAGGAAAATGCTTATAAAGCTATGTTTGCAGATTTAGATGATGCCATCAGTTTAATAGATCAGACACTCTCCAGTGGAATAGAGGATAAAATTTCTTATGACATCCTGATGAGAAGTCAATCAACTTACTCACAGTATGCTAAATGGGCTAATTCTCTACGTCTGCGTTTGGCAATGCGAGTATCTAATGTAAATTCTCAAATGGCATCCGAACAAGCCAAGAAAGCCCTCTCCAACAAATATGGAGTATTGGAAACAAACAACGACATAGTAGAAGTTTCAACCAAAACCGGATATAAGAATCCGTTGGGTACTATTGGTCTTAGCTGGTGGGAAGTTTATATGAACGCATCTTTAGAGTCCTTCATGGTAGGTTACGGTGATCCACGCACAGATAGGTATTTCACCCCTTCTGTAGGCGGACTTGCCGATAACAGCCCTGCGCAGCGCTTTGACTATGCAGGTATGCAAAAAGGTATTCCCCAGGGATTTAACTTCAATACACCTAAAGAAGTTAACCACTATAAGTTCCACTCACGTTGCACCATTACGGCAGATTTTCCGGCTCCGCTGATGACTTCTGCAGAAGTATGGTTCCTGCGTGCAGAAGCAGCCTTACGCGGATACTCTACAGAGAACGTAAAAGATTGCTATGAGAGAGGTGTACGTCTCTCCTTCGAACAATGGGGTGCCAGTGGCGTTGACGCTTACTTGGCAAGTGATGCCAAACCAACAGACTATAAAGATGTATTCTTTGAAAAGAACGATATGAAAGCCATGACTGCCATCACTCCCAAATGGAATGAAGGTGCTTCCAATGAAGAAAAGCTGGAACGTATCATTACGCAAAAATGGTTAGCAATCTTCCCTGAAGGTGCTGAAGCATGGGCCGAACAACGTCGTACAGGTTATCCTAAATTATTCAAGACATTGGCAAACCTGAGCGGCGGAACGATAGATACTGATAAAATGGTACGTCGCCTTCCATTCCCGGCAAACTTGAAAACTGACCAGCCTGAATTATACAGACAATTGGTTGATGCTTTAGGCGGACAAGACAATGGTGGGACAGACTTATGGTGGTCTGTCGGACAGAATAGGTTCTAAGACAATAGAACTTTATAATAAAACCTTGCAGTTTAACTAAGCTCCTCCTCTCTTTTTTAGATAGGAGAGGAGGACTCTCTTGGACCTATAAAAATCAGCATCCTCGCACACATAGACTTTTGATTAAAATTTAAGTTATGAAAAAACTACTTTACATTATAATAGTTATCGTTGCTATATCATGTACATCACAGGAAGAGTTTCCAGAATCACATCAACTTCCAAGTACAAGAGGTATTGTAGATTCTAATACTAATTCAGTAACCAATCCCACATTATTAACAGATTGGGAAAATCTAACGACTGTTGTATTAAATACTTCTACTCCTACAAATCCCAAAACAGAATCTCTGCCTTGGATTTCAGGCTCTACAACCCTTATTCCTTCATATATTAGAAATGATATAAAAAAAGAAGATGGTTGGTCTATGCTTTTTCATACATTCAAGAATTATGGAGAAGATGAAAAGAAAAATTATATCGTTTTCTATAATGAGTTAAGAGGAATATTAAAGGTCTTCTATTTCTTAAATGAAACTCCATATCCAAACAATCATTTTATTTGGAGTATTCAAACTGATAATAGTTCAAATTCATCACTGTTTGACTCTCTTTTCCCATTATCTGCACCTATGGATGCTACTGCAACAAATAATAAAATGATAGTCACTAATCTAAGTCAGACTCCTAGTTATGGATTAAATTATGGATGGAATGCTTTCATATTAGAGATACCATATTATTCACAAGAATATCGTAACTTAAAATTTACTATACATGGATATAATAAACAGATATCCGACTTTTCTTTCATTGGGAAAAGTGACCAAACAGTTAAGGGCACATCAATTACCAATGTTCCGGATTCTGATACCGATAAAAACTCTAACAGTAAAGCCACTCTAAACGGGGCAGAAGCCAAGAGCGGAATAGATAATTTTCTAAATGCTCCTGGTGTTCAACTTGGATCACCAGTAAAGCAAGCCATAGAAAATGCACATAATACTGGATATCCTACAGCCATTATCAATGGATTAAAATACAGAGGCAATATATCAGCTTACGAAGGAACATCAATCGCAACAAGAACGACTGAGAGTACAGAAGCCAGCTATACAACACAAGGTTATATAACGTTAGACGGTAGTGGAAGTACGATTTTAACATCTTCTGTCACAAGTTTAGCAGGCATATCCTTATACAATCAACAAAAAGATTTAGGTGTATGGTCCCTCATTTCTGCACCTGAAATACGTTACGAACGATATTCAACTATCCAAAGTACTTCATGGCCAACTGATCCAACTTACATTTATAATGGCAAGGTTTATTCCCCGACAAAACGCATTACAGCTACCATAAGAATAAACCCAGCTTTAGAAAAATATGTAGAAAAAGAACAAGTATATTACGACATCATCAGTTGCGATTCTATCAACGGGAAAAAATACATCAGACCATATTTCTCAAAGAAATTCCAAACTGAAGTATTGTATCGAGATAACCATATAAAACTTCGCGAATGTACAAATAACAAATATTTTCTCATAAGCGCTCATACTGTAAAAGGTCAGCGTCCATTATATGATTGGGGAGAAATTAATCAAGATAATGATTTAATTCTAGTAACTGTAAAACTAACCTTCAACTATAATGGTAAAATAACAACAACGGTATCATCCAAATTATACAAGCCTATTTATGTTCAAGATGGAGATTATATCATTTCTCATGGCGGATATTATATTGTAGATCATTATACCCCACCAAGTCTATAAAAAAAATTAAACCAAGGTATAGAATTTTGATTAGTGGTGTTTTCTCCGTATTAGTTACGAGGGAAAGAAGATTGGAAGGAGTAAAGTCATTTGGGGGACTTTACTCCTTTTTATATCAGCGTGTCTTTTCCTGATTTAGCTAGACGCTTTTTCTGTTTATAAATGATATCAGTAGACGGTTCTTTAGAATATTGTTAATAACCAGGATTCTGTTGCTGCTTCTTTTCCTCGGAAGTCAACGCATGACCGTCCTTTTGGATAGCATCCAGATAAGTTTGAGGGATAGGACGCAAACAATGATGTTCATCAATATTAGGAGCAGCATCCGAATTAAAAGCTTTGGTGCGTGCCACCAATGTTTTTGTTCTTGACAAGTCTTCCCAACGATAAAACTCACCGCAAAGTTCACGGGAACGCTCATTCAGCAGAAGGCACATCATGCGATCATAATCAGAGCTATATTTCAGTTTTGAAATAACAGCCTCATCTTCAGCCGGAAGACTATGTATATCTGTAATTTCAAGATCGGTGGGAAGTGTAGTCTTATCAATATCATTGGACTCATAATAAGAATTTTCGGTGTAATAAGAGTTTATGCCGTCAATCTGCCACCCTAAAGCATTTTCATTATATGATGCACCACCGTCACAATATGCCGAACGATCTTCCCCGTTCTTATAGGCAGCACGCTTGCGGAGTTCATTAATGTAATACAGAGCATCACCATATTCGCCTTGGCGAATCAGAACTTCAGCAGCAATCAGATAAGTTTCACCAAGACGGGCCAGAATACCATCCCGATTGCCTCCCATATCACTGACCGTTTCACGCGAACCATCAATATACTTATTAAGAGCTACAAAACGGCTTACATCATCATATAATGCCACATCGTCCTTACCGTTACGATCTTTCGGATAAGTCACAAATGTAGTAGGAATGGCTTTGCCGGTCTTCTCATCAATCACCTTTCCGCTGAGTTGCACTCCATCGAACCGGGTATCGCCCGGACGATTGACAACATACATCACGCCCAAATCTCCCACTTCGTAACCGGAACCCGCTTTCGGGTTATTAACAGCATACTTAGTCTTAAAACTTTTCCAGAAACGGGAATCATTAACCATATCATAGATATTATACATATAATATGTGGTTCTTAAACGTTGGTACTCGCGACCGCCAGCCAAATCACGTTTCATCTGAGGCAAGTTATTGTAAACAGACAAGAAGAAGAGATGGCATCTGTTAGTGCCGGCACTTCTGGAAGATTTGTCAGAAGAGAACTGTGCCGAAAGAATAATCTCATCTAATTTTTCACTCGCCCCGTCAGGTTCAGTATAATGCCATAGATCAGAGAAATTGGGAGCTAACTGATGACGTGAAATTACTTCTTTGGCCAGTTTCAAGGCTTCTTTCAGGTCAGATTCTTTAGTCGCACCGTTCCATCCATCGTTAATTTCACTGGCACGGAACAAGTAAGCCTTAGCTAAAAAATGAGCTGCAGCGTCCCTGCTAATCTTCCCCACCATGCTTACCGTCGCCGGCAACAGATCATAAGCATTCTTCAAATCACCAATCGCCTGTTCTACCGTAGCTTCTGCCGTAGCACGGGTGAACTCACGGACAGGTACAAAGCTCGACTCTAATTTCAAGGGTACACCTCCATACTGGGAAACCAACTTCAGATAATTAAAGCCACGCAGGAAATAGGCTTCGCCCATATACGTCTTCTTATTCGTACCGGTATAACTATCAGGAGTTATTTTGCTTAACAACAGGTTCGCATTGTTGATTCCGATATACATGGCATCCCAAAGGCTTTCGGCCATTGTAGTATTTGAATTAGAGGCTACAATCTGTGACTGGAAACTACCATCATAATTGTTCCACACTTTATTGGAACCATCACCACCCACAGTAAACTCATCCGTACCGTAATTAGTGGTAGTATAGGCATTCTCCTTGAAGAAATGGAAACGCAGGTTATTGTAAATGCCCACAGCCAGCTGATCAATGCCTTCCGGTGTATCAAAGAAATCGGTAGTCTGTTGAGTGGTAAGCTTTTCATCCAGAAAATCACTACAGGAAGCCATCACGCCTCCCAAGGTCAAGGCTAATAAGCCGAATGTAATATTCTTATATAATTTCATAATCGTTTGCTTTTTAGTTTAAAATCCTACATTCAATCCTATTGTGAAACCACGGTTCCAGGTAGATGTTAAATTCTGCGAAGCGTCCAGTTCCAGAAAATCTATATTAGAAAAGATACGCCCCGGATTCTTAGCCTGCACATATACTTTCAGATTAGATAGATTCCATTTGCTCACCATGTTCTTCGGGAAAACGTAACCTAATGAAATATTACGCACTTTCAGGAACGAACCGTTCTTATATCCCAGAATCCGGTAGTAGGGATCACCGCCTCCATCATCATGGATAGGTTTCTGATATTCAGCATTCTTATTATTCTCATTATAGTAATTTATCTTACGCTGAGTGTAGCGGCCTCCCTGCCACTCACCACCTGTATCAACCATATAGTCAAAACGGCCGTACAACATGAAGGAAAGCTCAAAATTCTTATAAGAGAAAGTATTGGTCATACCCAAGGTCCAGCGTGGACGTGTATGTCCCACTACTATACGGTCATCATTCGGATCAATCTTATGGTCACCATTCTGGTCTACCGGGCGTGCCATACCTACCTGAAACGAATGTCCTTTCTTATTAAATTCAGCCATTTCAGCCGCATCATCCTCTTTCCAGATTCCGGCAGACTCATAGCCATAGATCACTCCTAATGATTTTCCGATGAACCAATTATTATTAATATCATCTTCTTTACCATTTGCCAACTCTTCTATTTTATCTTTCTGCCAGGCGACATTTAGACTGGTAGCCCACTCAAAGTCCCGGGTCCGGATATTCATAGTATTCAATGTGATATCCACACCTATATTGGAAGTTTCCCCAACATTGGCATAAGTTTGGGTATAACCATTTAATGAGGGAATTCCCATCTGCATCAATAAGTCTGTTGTACGCGAAGTATAAAAATCCAAAACTCCCGAAATTCTTCCATTCAGTACAGAGTAATCAACACCAATATTATATTGGGTAGTCTTTTCCCACGTTAAGTCTTTATTGGCCATAGCCACCGTACCCCCCGTAGCTACAGGATCGGAAGCTACGAAGCCTGAAGTGGAACTGTCACCATAAGGATAATAGATAGGAACAACGGCCCCCTTTGTTTGGTAAGGATCAATAGCAGAGTTACCGGTAACCCCGACTCCCACACGTAGTTTCAACTGATTGAGCCAACTTACATCCTGCAAAAATCCTTCCTGATCAAGACGCCAGCCCAACGCTGCACTGGGGAAAAATGCCCATTTATTACCTTTGGCAAGCTGCGAAGCGCCATCCCAACGACCGGAAACCGTGAGGAGATATCTACTGTTATAATCATAATTTAAACGGAACATATACGAAAGTAACTGCTTCTCTACTAAATCACTTCCCCAGTCATCCAGCGCAGAAATATTTGCTTTACTCAACGCATTCCATTTGGCACTTGCCAGGGGAATATTTAAAGCAGCCATAGAGGATTCTTCATAACGATATTTAGTGGCACTTTGCAGTAAAGTCACTCCCAAAGAGTGTTTTCCTATTTCCTTATCATAGTAGATAAGATTATCAAGTGTCCATGAAAAATCAGATTGATTCGTTAAACTGGCACGATTGGTTCCCTCGCGACTGACAGAGTTCGCATCTGCGAAACTCCCATTACGGTAACTACGAAAGTCGGGACCAAAATTGAAGCGATACCTGAGCCCTTTCAGAGGAGAGAAGATCTCACCCAAGTTCAACTGGGCATACAGACTACCGATAGCACGGAACATACGACGTTCATTCTCACTATAATTCCATTCGTTGACTATCGTTTTCACTTTATCATCTCCACCCGGATAATCAATGCGGTTACCCTCATCATCAAAGGGCACGGCATACGGATACAAACTGGTAGAAGCTGCATACAGATTGGATGGCCGGTCACTGATCATCTGTCCTACAGCCTTAGCCGAAGAACCATATTGCTGTTCACTGAAAGTACCGTTGACATTCAAGCCCATCTTGAACCATTTGGTCGGATCAAGATTCAAGCTGACTTTGGCTGTATAACGAGTGTAAGACTGACCTTTCACGGTACCCTCATTATCCAGATAGCCGATAGAAGCATAGCCTTGTACTTTATCCGTACCACCACTGGCGCTCAACGTATGTTCATGGGTAACACCGGTTTGTGTAACCATATCAGCCCAATCCGTTGTAGGAACCGCGGATGCATTCCAGCTACCACCAGCCCAACCTTTTTCAATATTCCTCCAGGCATAAGGATCTTTTGCTCCGTTAAAAATCAGATAATCACTATCCTTATCAGGCTCGTCACCTCTCGGATATTTATTCGGTTCTTTATAGTAATAAGCCCAACGGCGCCACTCAATATATTCGGCAGAATTCATCATTTCAGAGTAATCCTGCAAATTTTCAATGGTCATCGTACCCGAATAGTTCAATGACATCTTGCCCGCCTTGCCCTGTTTAGTAGTAACCAAAATGACACCGTTGGCACCACGTGAACCATAAATAGCAGTAGCAGAGGCATCCTTCAGGACATCAATGGATTCTATATCCTGTGGATTCAAAGTCTCAATGCCACTTGTCGACATTAAAGGAATACCATCCACTACATAAAGCGGAGTATTGCTGGCACTCAATGAACGTACACCGCGTACATTGATAGTTCCTATTTCACCCGGACGTTCATTGCTAACAATATCCACACCTGCCGCTTTACCCTGCATAGCTTCGAAAGCATTGGCTGCCGGTCGGGAATTCAGTTCGTCCGAATTTACACGAATCATAGCACCGGTAACGTCCGATTTCTTCTGAACACCATACCCCACCACTACCACTTCGTCTAACGTTTCCGTATCTTCCTGCAGAATGATTTTCAGTTCTCTCTTATTCTCTACTTTGATTTCCTGCGGAATATAGCCGATGTATGTAACCCGTAGAATTGCATTAGCCGGGGCATTGATAATAAAACGCCCATCTATATCTGTAATTGTACCTATTGATTGTCCCTTTATCGTAACATTAGCACCAATGACCGGTTCACCGGCCATATCTTTTATAGATCCCGTCACCTTATTGTCATCAGCTTGTTTTTCAGAAGCATTCTCTTTTGCTTTATTCATCAGCATGATATTCTTGCCTTCCATAGCATAATAAATATCAGTCCCTTCAAAGACCTCGTTCAAGACCTCTGCCACCGGTTTATCTTGTGCATGAACTTTGACGTTACGTTTCAGATTAACCTCATTCATATCATACACAAACAGATAATCAGTCTGCTTTTCTATCTCGTTGATAACTTTGCCTGTTGATATACGGTCCGAAACAACTGTAACTTTCATGGTCTGTGAATAAGATTTCGTGGCAAAAGCTGTTCCGACAAATAAAAACAAGGCCAGAGCTGTGATTTTCATAACCCGAAATAAATGTTTAATTTCTACAATAGATTCTTGGTACAAAATATTTTTCATATATTTGTATTACTAATTTTAGGTTTTAACTTAAGATTATTAGAAGAAAATGTCAATGTATCATTGACTTCCATGGGATAGTGTTGCAGCACTGTCCCATTTTTATAAAATATAATGTGTGTTATTCCATAGGCAGAATATTTTAAAGGGTTAGTTAATAGTTATCACATTGTTTTCATCATCTTTTGTATAAGTAAATCTATTATTCAATCTCAGTACTTTCAGCACATGCTCCACTCCATCTTTGGTCCTGAACTTGCCTGTATAGCGATTCTTGAATATACTGGTATTGTTTACCACAATATCCACTCCATAATAAAGTTTCAATTTTTCAATCATATCCCTGACGGGTATATCATTAAAACAAAGCAAACCTTCACGCCATAAAAAATAGTCCGGTTCTTTAATACGTCCTTTCACCAGCCTGCTACCTTTCAGGCTTGCCATTGTGTTTGGCTCTAACTTCAACACTCCTGCGGATGGATCCGATAGCTGAATTTCTACCGCTCCTTTCAGCAAAGAAGTTTCCCAGACACTATCTTCCACATAAGCCAATACGTTGAATTCCGTACCTAATACCTTTACATTGCATTTACTCGTTTCCACTATAAAAGGCCTCTCTTTATTCTTAGCTACTACAAAATAGCCCTCACCATCTAATTTTACTTTCCGGTTATTGTCTTTAAACTTTTCCGGGAAAGTCAATGTACTCCGAGAATTCAGCCACACCTTCGTACCATCTGCCAACATTATTTCCGTCCGTTGTCCGGCAGGCGCATAAATAGATTGAAGTGCACTGCTTTCCACAGTCTGATGTTTATTATCCCAATAGTGTGTGCCTAATAAGACGATTGCAACCACTGCCGCTGCTTTAGCCATTTCCACCCAGAGTGTATGCACAGAAAATCTTTTTCCTGCTTTTTTCTTTTCTACCACTGCCGGCAGTGTACGCCACAAAGCAATATCATACAGTTTGCGTTGCGCCATATATTCACGCATATTCTCAGGCTTTTCCTGCATCCACTCGGTTATGTGCCGCTTCTCTGCTTCCGTGGCATTACCGGATATATATTTCTGTAATAACTCTGTATCCATATTCTATGCTATTCTATATAGTTAACGACTAAAGTGGAAACATCCCTAAAAGAAAAACTAAAAAAAATGAAGTAGTACTTTATTCGGTAGAAGAAATGATAAGAAATGCTCTTATCAGACGACTAATTGAAAAGAGGCAAGAAGATAGATTTCCGATTAAATCTCATTTATGTTCTCTATTTTAAGAACAACATATAATTTAGAATTTAATATAAAAATAGAAGTAAAAGAGGGGCAGATAATCCTTCAAGGATATCCGTAACATCTTCAATGCCTTTGAAATATGGTATTCCACTCCTTTAATGGAAATTTTCATTTCTTCGGCAATTTCTTTATTCGACTTATTCTCAAAACGGCTTAAAAGAAATATCCGGCGTGTTTGTTCCGGCAAAAGGTCTAAAGTCTCACGAACGATAGATTCCACTTCTTCCGAAAAAATCTCATTAGGGTTACAGGCTTCCAGAGTAGAAATTCGAGTGGAAAGTTCAAAATGATGCCAGTCAGTCATAGATTCAAAAGCTGTGCGTTTCACCTCCTCATGTTTCAGATAATCCAGAGCTTTATTCTTCAGGATAGTAAGTAGAAGAGGTTCCACATAATCTATCGTTTCTATTTTCAGCTTCTCCCACAGCCTTATCAGTGATTCGGAAGCGATGTCTTCAGCTGCCAGATCATCGTGGACATAAGACTTTGCAAAGAAAAAAGATTTCTTATAATAAAAGGCATAGATATCACTGAAAGTATTTCCTATTTTATCATTCATCAGTCACACTCTATTATGTTTTTCATTCGTTGCACTAAATATCATATAGCAAAGTTAGCAATAAACATTTAATAACCCGTTGGGAGAATTATCTTTTTGATCGGAGGGAAACGAACATATGCTTACTCCATCTCTATCAACGCATTACATTTACCTATTATTTACCCTAGGATGTAAAAGCATTTACCACAGGATGTAACGACCTTTACCCCATATTGTAACGCTCTTTACCTCGGCATGTAACGACCTTTACCTCAGTATGTAAATGAAGTTACCATTTGGCATAAACATAATTTTCATGGAATGAAACAACCGTCGGGCTTATATCCCACCAATCATCACTTATAGACTTGTATCGGCAACTCTCCGCGCAATGCTCCCAGAACATTAACAGCAAGCGCTTCCAACTCATCTTCTCCAGGGTACACATGTACTGGGGCAAGGAAAGAAACACGCTCTTTCAAGCGGGAAATAACATACTCTGAATGGGCAATACCGCCTGTCAGCAAGATTGCATCTATTTTACCAAAAAGCGCAACGGCGGCAGCTCCAATACTTTTGGCAACCTGATAGATCATGGCATTCAGCACCAATTCGGCTTTTTCATCTCCGTCTTCAATAGACTTTATGATGGCAGGTATATCCGTAGTACCAAGATGCGCTGCCAGACCGGCATGACCGGAAATACGTTTCTTCAGTTCATCCTTTCTGAAACGATGGGAATAACAAAGATCAATCAACTGCCCGGCAGGCAATGTTCCCGCACGTTCGGGAGAGAAAGGACCTTCACCGTCAAGAGCATTATTCACATCAATGGCACGCCCGTAATGGTGAGCCCCAACAGAAATGCCACCACCCAAATGACAGATAATCAGATTCAAATCTTCGTAGCGCACCGGATGATCGGGAGAAGCGGCTGTAAGTTCGGCAGCATAACGGCGGGCAATGGCACGCTGGTTCAAAGCATGCCAGATGGTTATACGTGGCATCAGTGGAGAACCCGTGATACGGGCTATCTCATCCAGTTCGTCCACGACACCGGGATCAGCAATAAAAGCACGGCAATCGGGAAGCAATGCTGCCAATTCGGAAGCAATAAGACACCCCAGATTACACGCATGGCTTCTCATGGCATGGGCTATATCATCCAGCATGGCGTCATTCACCTCGTACACTCCGCCCGGAATGGGTTTCAGTAATCCTCCACGCCCTACGATGGCATCAAATTCAAAAGGAATACCATTCTCTTTTAAGGCTTCTATTACCAAATTCTTGCGGAATTCAAACTGGTCGATGACGCGAGGGAAATGGGAAAGTTCTCCTACCGAATGGCGAATGTTACGCACCAAAAGCGGAGTTGTGTCTTCGTATACTGCAATTTTCGTTGAAGTAGAACCGGGATTGATAGCAAGAATTCTCATAATTTAAGATTTGACGTTTTACAATTTACGATTAGGATCACCCACTTTATCACCCTGTCACTTAGTCACAGGCACAAGTGAGGCATGCCATGGCAATACTATAATATTTAGAGAGACCGGAATCACTACGCGAGGGCAACACCACCGGACATACAGGACCTTGCAACAGGCCTGCCATATCAGCATGGGCAAACAAGGATACAGCCTTATAAAAAGCATTTCCCGATTCGATATTAGGGAAGATCAGCACATCCGCTTCTCCATTGATAGGAGATGCAATCCCTTTGATATCACCGCTTGTCTTCTCACAGGAAGTCTTTACATCCAACGGACCATCGATTATTACATTTCCGAATTCTCCGGCCTCCGCCAACTCCACGATATTGACATAATCCAGCGAATGGGGAAACTTGGCACTTACCTTCTCCGTACAATGAATAAGTGAAATGCGAGGTTGTTCAATACCAAAGTGGCGACAAGTATGGATAGCATACCAGATCATCTCTATGCGTTGCTGCAAAGTAGGTCGCGGAATTACGGCGGCATCCGAGAAGAACAACAACTTATCATACGTAGGAATCTGCATTACAGCCAGATGAGTCAGGATTTTACCCTTAGGCAACAGACCTTTTTCCTTATCGAGAATCGCATGCAGAAGGTTATCAGTATTGATAATCCCTTTCATCAAAATATCCGCTCCACCCTCACGAACAATACGTACAGCCTCACGCGCCGCCTCATCGGGATCCTCTATATGCACCGTACGGACGTACTGGGGATATTTCTTCAATGTAGGATATTTTTCAAGAATCGCAGAGTCGCCAACCATCAGGAACTCCGCAATCCCTTCTTCCAGAGAACGGGCAATGGCATATTCCGTATTGGGGTCATTAGCACAAACTACTGCAATACGTTTCCTTTTGTTCAAGGATTTCAAGTGCGAGGTTAGTTGATCAAAGCTTCGAATAGGTTCCATAACGTTAGATTTTTAGCAAATATCTGAAAAAATGTCGAGAAATGCAGCATAACACTCCAGGAAATTTCGCAAGCCTTATTTCATTTTGATAGTTTACACCACAGATTAACGCAGATTATTACTTTTCACCATGATTAGAATAAATCTGTGTTAATCTGTGTAATCTGTGGTGTAAACTAAATTTCGTTTTGAGTTATTTTATGTACTTTTGTCCCCATACGCAAAATATTGAATTATGAGCAGCCTTATTTTTCCGTCATACGTACAAAAAGGTGATCGTGTCATCATCCTTTCTCCTTCCAGCAAGATAGACAAGTCTTTTTTGAAAGGAGCCAAAAAGCGTCTGAAATCCTGGGGACTGGAAGTGGTAATGGCTAAACATGCCGGAAGCTCACACGGAACGTATGGAGGCAGCATCAAACAACGCGTAGAAGATTTACAGAATGCGCTGGATGATGAAAAGGCTAAAGTTATTCTATGCAGCCGTGGCGGATACGGAGCCGTGCACCTGTTAGGGAAACTCGATTTTACCCGCTTTCGTGAACATCCAAAATGGCTGATTGGTTTCAGTGACATTACCGCATTACATAATGTGCTCCAGAAAGAAGGTTTTGCATCACTCCACGCCCTAATGGCACGCCATCTGACGGTAGAATCCGAAGATGATTTCTGTACGCTGGCACTCAAAGATATCCTCTTTGGACATTTTAATCCGAAGACGGCAGAATCTGTAGAAATCTCAGGAAATGGTTTCAGCTATATTTGCCCCGGACACAAATTAAACCATAAAGGAACTGCCAGCGGCATTTTGCGAGGTGGCAACCTGTCCGTATTTTATGGACTGCGCGGCACCCCTTATGATATTCCTGCAGAAGGAAGCATTCTCTTTATAGAAGATGTAGGCGAACGTCCGCATGCAGTAGAGCGTATGATCTACAATCTGAAACTGGGCGGTATATTAGAAAAACTATCCGGCCTTATTATCGGACAGTTTACGGAATACGAGGAAAACAAGTCTTTGGGGAAAGAGTTATACGGTGCAATTGCCGACCTCGTGAAAGAATACGATTACCCCGTCTGTTTTAATTTCCCGGTAGGACATGTCAGCATGAACCTGCCCATGATAAACGGAGCGGAAGTAACGCTGGAAACCGGAAGAAAAGAAGTGAAACTAAGTTTTAATTTAGATAAAGAATGAAACGGAATTATACTCTCATCCCTTTATGCCTGGTGTTGCTTGCATTCATAGCATGCAGCAACAATACCAAGAAGGCAAGCGACGACACTGAAGCAACTGCTAAAAACGTCGTCAATGTTCCACAGTTCAATGCAGACAGTGCTTACCAGTATGTGAAAGCACAGGTTGACTTCGGCCCACGCGTTCCTAATACGAAAGCGCATGTGGATTGTGGCAATTATCTGGCAAATAAACTGACCGAATTCGGTGCAAAGGTTACTAACCAATATGTAGACTTACCTGCCTATACCGGTACATTACTAAAAGCCCGCAATATTATCGGTTCCTACAAACCGGATACGAAAAAGCGTATCGTCCTTTTTTCGCATTGGGACAGCCGTCCGTGGGCAGACGCTGACCCGGACGCTAAAAAGCATTACACACCCATTTTAGGCGCTAATGACGGTGCCAGCGGTGTAGGCGTATTATTGGAAATAGCACGTCATTTGCAGAAACAATTGCCGGAAATGGGTATCGATATTGTTTTTGTAGATGCCGAAGATTATGGAACACATCAGGCTTACAATGGCCCGCATAAAGAGGAATACTGGGGACTCGGTTCACAGTATTGGGCACGTAATCCGCATGTGCAAGGATATAATGCACGCTTCGGTATACTGCTGGACATGGTAGGGGGCAAGAATGCAGAATTCCGTTATGAAGGTTTATCTCATGAAGTAGCTCCCAATGTCAATGAGAAAGTCTGGAAAACAGCCAATGCTTTAGGGTTCGGGCGCCATTTTGTACAGAAAAAAGGCGGTTTCGTGACCGATGACCATACGTTCATCAACAAGTACGCCAAAATTCCAACCATTGATATCGTTCCTTATTATCCGGAAGGTGATTTCTTTGAGCACTGGCATACTGTGAAAGATGACATGGATGCCATTGATAAGGCTACATTGCAAGCAGTGGGACAGACGGTAATGCAAGTTATTTACAGCGAGAAATAATTTATAAATCAAAAACATAAATCAAGAAGTATGAGTATCAACGAAGCACAAGACGAAGTGATTGCGGAATTCAGCGACTTTGACGACTGGATGGATCGCTATCAGCTCCTCATAGACTTAGGAAACGAGCAGGAACCGCTCGACGAAAAATATAAAACGGAACAGAACTTGATTGAAGGTTGCCAAAGTCGCGTATGGCTGCAAGCTGACGAAGAGGATGGAAAAATCATCTTCAAAGCTGAGAGCGACGCTTTGATTGTAAAAGGTATCATTTCGTTGCTGATGAAAGTCCTTTCCGGGCATACACCAGACGAAATTCTGAATGCTGATCTTTATTTCATCGATAAGATAGGATTGAAAGAACATCTTTCGCCTACCCGTAGCAATGGTTTGCTGTCTATGGTGAAGCAGATGCGGATGTATGCGCTGGCTTTCAAGGCAAAAAATAGCAGTATATAGAATGTTTTGAAAAACTAAATAAAATTGCCCGAATATACTGGTTATTCGGGCAATTTCATTAATAGTCAAACTAATCATTTGATCACCTTATAGAATGCGATAATCGGATTGTCTGTATCAGGATTATAATTACGAAATATATCAGGATAGTTCTTATTCGGTTCTTCTGATAGAGCATAATCAACAGTTTCAGGAGTGATAATTCCCCAAAATTTACCCTTGTATACCCCATCAATTAAGCGAAAAACAGGGACTGACTTACCAACTTTATCAGTTAACCTTTTACCACAATAGATTTGTTTTTTCTGAGCTAAATCATAGAGCCCTAACTGTAAGAAGCCATCTTTAGAAAATTGAAAATAAAGAAGATCATTACACCTGCATATTTTCTCTAATCCTATAGAATACTCCGATTTCATCAAGCTCCACTCATCCGCTTTATCCTCTATTTTAGAAAAGGGCAAGGGGTTAGGCAATTCTATCTCATACAGAGCTTTCAAGCCCTCCGGGCTTAATTCATAGACCACCGAATCAAAGGCTTTGCAATAATACAATACTGAATCATTATAACTAAATGGTTGCCCCGGAGTAAAATGATAAGAAGACTCTGCTTCATTATGCGGAAAATAACGTTGCCCCATGCGAGTGCCATCTTTCGATATCAATAAGGAATAATACAGAGTCGTATCATTCGCATAATTATTATGATATCTATTATCATAATAATAAACTCCTCTCAATGAAGCCATTGCTGTAGGATCAGGTTTCCCAAGCCTTTGCATTTTGATATATGCTCCATTATCTGCATTATAATATAGAAGAGATTGCCTGAAATTATCAAATATGACTAATTCTCTATTTTGCTCATTGACAACAAAAGCATTGACATTCGTATATTCACCAGGTCCGGCTCCTTTAGCATCTATTATATAAATAACATTGCCTTGCATATCATAACAGATTATTCTGGAAAGTCTATCATGCACGTAAATTTTCTCGTTTTTAATTTGCACTTCCTGTATGGAGGTAAGTAACGGTTCAGCAGCCAGTTGAATATAAGAAGTGGTCTCAAGAAAATTTCCTAATTTCTCAAAATCAAAATCTTCTACTTCCACCGCTATAGCTTGCAGATTCTCTGTAGCAATATTCTCTATTTGAGACAATCCATATTCTTTTTTACTCTTGCTTTGGCAGGAATAAAAGAAAAGAAGGAGTATTATAATACAATAGATATGTTTCATAATGGATTACAAACTAGAATCGTTCTCCACATTGTACAGGAGTGCAGGAATAAGGAACCGCACAAAACACACAAACCCTTTCTACACTACTTGTAAACCAGCCACCTCCCAACTGAAGTGTACAGCGTTTCGTTTCTGGCTGTAACCAACTATCAGATCCAGACTCATCCTGTGCAAGAGATTCCACATTCACCAATGTAGAATTAATAAAATCTGCCAACTCTGAGTTCCGTTTAAAATACTGTTGCACAAACGCAAACATAAAACAAATTGTAAATAAAACAATAACTTTCTTTTTCATAATAACTAAAATTTAAAATTAAACATTAATTCAGGTATTTATCTTGTACTATTTGATAAAATTCAACTGCCAAATCTGGTAATTCTGACATTGGGAAAAAAATCTCCTTAATATATAATTCTCTATTCGTAACAAAATAGAAAGGCAATTCCGCCTCTTCCAATATTGGTTTTTCTATTTGAAATACCTTAGCTGTATCAATATGATTAATGGCTACAAAAGCCTTAAAATCTCTCAAACTTTGAGTCTCAATAAGAAGATTAACAGACTTCATTTTTCCCTTAATATTCTTCAATTCGAATTCAATACAGCTACTGCAATCCGAAAGAGAAAACTTATAGAAAAGCTTATACTCATCATTAAATTCAAGACTAAAAGGTAGCTTTTGCTTATTAACTATCAGATCTAAATCTTTAATTCTTTCATTAGTGTATTTATGACATTGAGTTATTGCCCAGACAGCAGAACCCAATGCAATATTTTTCTCCAACAGTTTCAGATTGCACTCCTTTAACTCACTATTAATTTGATAGTTATTTCTAATCATTACTATCAGCGCTATTGAAAGAGCAAACAATAATGTAATTAGAATACTATTCTTCTTTATTCTCATCCATTTACTATTTATAAA
>PPYE01208173.1_pt1 | contig 21593 bp, 21 predicted proteins | sample 1559881 | NCBI WGS metagenome assembly PPYE01 (sample SAMN08240022, study PRJNA423297) | Human gut metagenome, whole genome shotgun sequencing project.
GGCTGTCCACAGCCTCCTGCGTCGGGAAACCGAGCCCCTCGATGCCGAGAAGACCCAGGCAGTACGGGCCGATGAGCACGCCCGCGACCAGATACGCCGTCACCGACGGCAGCTTCAGGGGCTTTGCAACACGGGTCATCAGCAGACCCGCGAGAGTGGCGACAGACAGGGATAACAACGTACGCATAAAATGCTCCTTCATTTCTTCATTTTTTGTCTCCATCATTATACGCACCTTTCAGCAAAATGCAAGGTCAAATCGTGAATTGTTCAGGTGTAAGAACATGGAATCAGACACAAACTACACATCTTTGCAAACAGGCTTCTGCTGCGCCGGGACATTCAGCAATCGCAATGCCGATCCAAAGGATCTGCTCCACATCGGGCCTCGTTTTCCCCCTCTCATAATTGGAGATGGTCTGCCTGGTTGTACACAGCTGCTCTGCAAGCGCATCCTGCGTAAGTTTCGCACGTTCCCGCAGATCCCGTATGTTCTTTCCAATATCACGCATTTCTATCACCTCCGCATTGAGCCTACCACAGAAATGGGAATCTGTCACGCAAGGATTCTTTTACATGCGCTGCACCTGCTTCAAAAAAAGCCCATCACGCTTCATTTTACAAATCGCTATTGAGGCGGAAAATCAGGGAGCTTTCGGGGTCGTCGTCAATGCGCCGATTTCCAATGAAGTCATTTCCCGCATCAAGGAGGTTGTCGACATCCCTGTGATTGCGACAATCGTTTCCGACCAGATGGACATCGGCAGCCGGATCGAGGCCGGGGCTGATTTTCTCAATGTGTCCGGCGCGGCGGCGACGCCGCAGATCGTGCGCCGCATCCGTGCGCAGTTTCCGAACATTCCGATTCTTGCAACCGGAGGACCGAACGATGAAACGATCCTGGAGACCATCCACGCCGGTGCAAACGCGATCACCTACTCTCCGCCCAGCAATGGAGAACTTTTTGCTGCGATCATGCAAAAATACCGCGGAAAACTATAAATATAGCGTTTGAAAGCTGCCGGTAGTACACCGGCAGCTTGAGACTGTCAAAAAACCACGAAAAGGAGTTGGAAGACAGAGCAGCAGGGGAAGAGTGAAGGGGGCAAAGAGCCCCCTTCGCGTTCAATCAACCAGTTTTTCGAACTTTTTCAAAGTTCGAAAAACTGTCTCAGCGGGGCGAAAAGACTTTTTCGACACGCTGAAGCTGCCGGGAGTACACCGGCAGCTTCTCTGTTATCGCACGCGTGGGGGCTGTTCCGGCCCCGTGTGCTGCATCATTCTGACTGACCCTGCTCCTCCAGATAGCGGCACGCCGCAAGCGCGGCTGCTGCACCATCCGAAACAGCGGTTGTGAGCTGACGCACCTGCTTTTTGCGTCCATCTCCGGCTGCAAAGACACCCGGCAGGCTTGTTTTTGTATCCTCACCCGCCAGATAATACCCGTTCTCTACCGCAACGGCTTCCTGAAAAGGAGCACTCTGCGGGGCCTGACCGACTGCGATGAACAGACCGTCCATATCCAGCCGCTCCGTTTCCTCGGTTTCGAGATTCAGAAGCTCCACACCTTGCAGGACATCTCCAAGCCGAAGAAGCTTCTGTACCGTATAGTTCCGAAGGATCCGGATATTCTCCTGCCGCTCCGCACAGCTAACCAGATGAGGGCTTGCGCGGAAGGCGTTACGCCGGTGAATCAGCGTGACGCTGCGGCAGGTGTTTGCCAGAAACAGCGCGTCTTGCAGCGCCGTATCGCCGCCGCCCACGACAGCTACATCCGCGCCTTCATAAAATGCGCCGTCACAGACTGCGCAATAGGATATGCCGCAGCCGGTAAGCGTCGTTTCCCACGGAAGACCCAGCTGTCGATGCGCCGCACCAGTCGCAAGAATCACCGTTTTTGCCTCTCGAACGCCGTCTGTGCAGAGGACCCGGAAGCCCGCCGGCGTTTTCTCAAGCCCCACCGCCTCTGTATAAACGATCTCCGCGCCGAATGTGCACGCCTGTTCGGTCATCTGCCGGGCAAGTTCTGTGCCGGAAACCGAAGGAATGCCCGGATAGTTTTCCACCAACGGCGCGGATATGATCTGCCCGCCGGTCGATCCTCTCTCCAGAACAGCCACATGCTTACCGGCACGGGCAGCATAAATTGCCGCCGTCAGACCGGCAGGGCCGCCGCCAACGATCAGGATCTCATACATTTGCGTTCTCCTTTGCGGCAATAAACTCCCGCACGCCGCTCACGCCGGTCCACTTCTGCCCGCCGGATACCAGCGTCGGTGCCTGCCGGATGCCAAGGGCGCGGACGGTGTCGCGGTTTTCCTCTGCAAACCGCACCGTATAGCGGATGCCTGCCGCATCCAGCAGCTGCTCTGCCTGCTTGCAGTTCGGGCAGGTCTTTGTCGCAAACAGTTCTGGTATTTCATTCAACAGCTCTGCCTGCCGCTCCGCTTTCGGCTCCTGTTTCCGGACGCCGCTATGCGTCAGCTTCGATGCACCGATGTCATACGTTCTGCGATCCTTGAATTCCTGCGCTTTGCCATCGTTCCAGTTCTGCACGGGGCGGTAATAACCGGTGATACGGCTGTAGACCTCTGCTTTCTCGCCGCAGAAGGGGCAGACCGGCTGCTCTCCTGCAAGATAGCCGTGGTTCTTACAGACGGAGTAGGTCGGCGACAGCGTGTAATACGGTAGGCGGTAATTCTCCGCGATCTTCCGAACGAGGCTTGCCGCCGCCTTCCAGTCCGGCAGCTTTTCTCCGAGGAAGGCATGGAATACCGTGCCGGAGGTATAGAGCGTCTGCAGTTCATCCTGTACATCGAGCGCGGAGAAGATATCCTCTGTGTACCCGACCGGCAGATGGCTGGAGTTCGTGTAATACGGCGTGCCGTTTTCATTCGCCGTGATGATATCAGGGTAGAGCATTTTGTCGTGCTTTGCAAGGCGGTAGGCTGTAGATTCTGCCGGAGTAGCCTCCAGATTGTAGAGATCTCCGTACTGCTCCTGATAGTCGCTCAACCGCTGCCGCATATGGTTCAGTACGTCTTTGGCAAACGCCTGCGTCTCCGGGTGGGTCAGATCTTTCCGGAGCCATTTCGCGTTCAGCCCCGCCTCATTCATGCCGACAAGGCCGATCGTCGAAAAATGATTCTCAAACGTGCCGAGATAGCGTCTGGTATAGGGGTAGAGCCCACCCTCCATCAGCTTCGTGATGACCATGCGCTTCGTCTTGAGCGAACGCGCAGCGATGTCCATCAGCTTGTCGAGCCTCCGGTAGAAATCCGCCTCGCCTTCAGCAAGATACGCGATCCTCGGCAGGTTGATCGTCACAACGCCGACCGAACCGGTCGACTCGCCGGAGCCGAAGAAGCCGCCGGATTTTTTGCGCAGCTCCCGCAGATCAAGCCGCAGGCGGCAGCACATCGAGCGCACGTCGTTTGGCTCCATGTCGGAGTTGATGTAGTTGGAGAAATACGGCGTGCCGTATTTGGCCGTCATTTCAAACAGAAGCCTGTTGTTTTCCGTTTCGCTCCAGTCGAAATCCCGGGTGATGGAGTAGGTCGGGATGGGGTACTGGAAGCCCCGCCCATTCGCATCGCCCTCGATCATCAGCTCGATGAAGGCTTTGTTCACCATGTCCATTTCCTTCTGACACTCGCCGTAGGTGAACGGCTGCTCCTGCCCGCCGACGATGGCAGGAAGGTTTGCCATATCCTTCGGCACCGTCCAGTCGAGCGTGATGTTGGAAAACGGTGCCTGCGTACCCCAGCGCGACGGCGTATTGACACCGTAGACGAACGACTGCACACACTGCTTGACCTCACGCTGCGTCAGTTTATCCACGCGGACGAAGGGCGCGAGATAGGTGTCAAACGAGGAAAATGCCTGCGCGCCTGCCCACTCATTCTGCATGATGCCGAGAAAGTTCACCATCTGGTTGCAGAGCGTGGAAAGGTGGGACGCCGGAGAGGAACTGATCTTTCCCGGTACGCCGCCAAGCCCCTCCTGGATGAGCTGCCTGAGGCTCCATCCAGCACAGTAGCCGGTGAGCATGCTGAGGTCATGCAGGTGCAGCTCTGCATTCCGATGCGCCTGTGCGATCTCCGCGTCATAAATTTCGCTCAGCCAGTAATTCGCCGTGATCGCGCCGGAGTTGGACAGGATCAGGCCGCCGACGGAATACGTGACCGTGGAATTCTCCTTCACGCGCCAGTCGTTGATCCGGAGATAATTGTCCACCAGCTCCTTATAATTGAGCAGGGTGCTTCCGACGTTGCGCAGCTTTTCCCGCTGCTTGCGGTAGAGAATGTAGGCCTTTGCCACATCCGAATAGCCCGCTTCGCTCAGAACGCGCTCGACGCAGTCCTGAATATCTTCGACTGAGATCAGCTCATTCCGGATCTTCGGCTCAAACTCCGCCGTGACACGCAGAGCCAGCAGCTCGATCACGCTCGGATGCTGCTGCCGGCCAACGGCCTCAAAGGCTCTTGTGATGGCATTGCCGATCTTGGCAATGTGAAATTCTGTGATGCTTCCGTCTCTTTTTGTTACCCGGTACATAGCTGATCCTCCTCTGTGCGCCTTCGAGTGAAATGAAATGGGATGCCGCGCCTTGCGCTGCATCCCATTCTAACCTGAAAGCTTGTGGTTTGTCAATGGTTTTATACAATATATTGTGTTTATTTGAAATATTGATAACAACATATTGTTGTTCATATCCCCCGGATCTCCACAGTGGGTATCTTGGGCCGTACCAGCTCCGCCCAGCAATGAAGCTGCATTTCAGATGGAGCGCTGAGGCCTGCCCGCAGGACCGTATCGCGCGGCTGGAAGCGCTGGATATAGTACCGCCTTGCGCCTGCGAGCCAGTCTGCAAGGCTTAGAAACGAGGCATCGTCGTGAAGCTCTGCTACGGCAGTTGTCCGAAATTCGTAGTCTACGGTGCCGCGCAGCAAAAATGAGACGCTTTTATCAATGGGCATAAGGTCAAGCTCCACCGCGCCAACGGTTTGTGCGTAGCGCACGGGGCTGTTTTTGACGTCCATGGCAACATAGTCTGCCAGCCCTGCACGCACAACTGCCTCCAGCTGCTCCGGAAACGCGCCGTTCGTGTCCAGCTTGATCGCATAGCCCAGCGCCTTGATCTTTTCCAGCAGAGCGGGAAGCTCCGGGCGCAAAAGCGGCTCTCCGCCGGTAACGGCAACACCGTCGAGAAGCCCCTGCCGTTTTTTCAAAAACGCCAGCAGCTCGTCTTCGTCCATGCCGTCTTCGTCCGCTGCGGTGAGCAGCGGCGCGTTATGGCAGAACGGGCAGCGGAAGTTGCAGCCAGACAAAAACACCGTACAGGCCGTCCGCCCTGGATAATCCAGCAGCGTCAGCTTTTGCAGTCCTTGTATCCGCATTCGTCCCCATCCTCTCTTTCTGTCTTCAACGCCGAAGCGGCGCCCTGCTCCGCATTTTCCGCTTCCGCCCTCAGCGTGCTTCGGCGCTCGCGCCTTTGCAGCAGCCATGCACTGAGACTTCCCTTCGTCGCCGGATACGGAAACAGCTTGACATTGACCAGCCAGGCGATCGACACGCCCACGACCGTCTGTACGGCCCGCATCAAAGAGCGTAGATAGACACTGCTCTCAAAATGGCTGATTATCAAAATGACCGCGATCGAGGCGGAAAGCCCGCAGTAATCGCGGCAGTTCGCCCACTCCGCCACGCAAAGCACCGCAAGCGTTCCGGCCAGCAAAATTACGATCTCATACCAGCCCTTTTCCCACATCATATGCTCTGTGTTCCGGAGCAGATCCGTCAAAAGCAGAAACGGCATCCCGACGCCAATGGCGATCAGCGTCGCCCAAATACGCTTTTTCCCGTTTTCTTTCGTTTTCTTGGAGGACTCCCGGATCTCGATCATCGCGTAAATATAGATGAAGAGTGGGTGCGTCTCCAGTTCCGGCAGCACCAGACGAAGCAACTGCCAGAAGCAAAAGCCCAAAAACATTGCAAAAATGCTCTTCAGCTTTCGCCGGCCGATATGCAGATGGTGGTTTTCCCGGTTCCCGAATGCTAAAACAGGCACAATCTCGTCTTGACGTTGATCCTGCTTCATCTCAGGGCCACGCTCCTTTCCCGTTCAACTATTATTAAGACAATATCTCAATTATGGATTATAGCACAGGACCGGGCATGATTGCAAGGAGGACGTCCCACCAGGCGCAAAACGGACGCTCCGCTCACGCCGGACCGTGCCGCAGCCGCGGCGGAACCTCGGTCAGAAACGGCGTGATCGCCTGCCGGTACATCTGCTCGACGAACCGGATCACGCTCTGCTGGTCAAACCGGTCATACCCGTCCAACACGACGCTCAGAAGTCCGTTCGACAGGCAGAGATAGAGCATTTCCAGCTCGTCTGCGGACGCATTTTTCAGGGTCTTTCGCCACGCGGAAATGCTCAGATCGTGCGCATATGCGATCATCCGGTGAATCAGCTCTGTACTTCGACGCCCGAACAGCAAGACACGGCAGACCGCCTCGTTTTCCTGAACGATCCGGTAAAGCCCACCCACAAGCCCCGCAATATCAAACGAGTGTATATAGCTCTGCATAGATCGTTCAAACTGCCCAAACAGTTCCTCCTCGATGCTCTCCAGCAGGTCAAAGCAGTCGGAATAATGGGCGTAAAAGGTCGCGCGGTTCAGTTCTGCTCGTTCGCAAATCTCCTTGACCGTGATTTTGTTGACAGGCTTGTGCTGCATCAACTCCAGCAGTGCTTTTTTCAGCACCATCTTGGTGTATTTCACTCTCGCATCCGTCTTCATTGCGCCTCCACAAAAAGTTTACAAATTAAGCCGACAGTTTGGCAGGATATGTTGCTGTTCTTTCAGCTTTCGGCAAACTGTCTATGGTGTTTCCGGTTGCTTGTATTATACTATAATTGTGAAAGATAATCAACATCTGTATGATTGCCAAAGGAGGATGTGTGATGTATCAAAATTACCTGATCACCGGTGCCACTGGCTTTCTCGGAAGAGCCGTACTTCAGCTTCTGCTGGCACACAGCTGCCGCGTTCTGGCGCTGGTCATGGACAAAGACCCGCTTGCTTATACGATTCCGGAAAATGTGACTGTGTTCTGCGGCGATCTCACAGACAAAGATACCCTGCGCAGCTTTTTTGCCGCAGGCGGAGATAGCTTCTGCGTGCTGCACTGTGCAGGCATTGTATCCATTGCCTCAAAGCCGGACGAGGCGATTTACCGCGTCAATGTGCAGGGTACGCGGAACATCGTCGATCTGAGCCGGGAATTTGGCGCTGGGCGGCTGATCTACGTCAGCTCCGTCCATGCGATCCCGGAGAAGCCCGCACCGGAAACGATCACGGAACCAGACCGATTCGCGCCGGACGAGATCCTCGGCGATTACGGAAAAAGTAAGGCCATGGCAACCGCTCTGGTCCTTGAGGCGGCTCAAAACGGTCTGAATGCCAGCGTGGTTCTGCCATCCGGCATTATCGGCCCCGGCGATCTGGCGCGCGGAAATATGACCCGGATGCTGCTTGCCTTCTGCCGAGGTCAGTTGCCACTCGGCGTCAACGGCGGATATGACTTCGTTGACGTGCGGGATGTCGCGGTCGGCGTCCTCGCCTGCGCAGAGCGTGGGAAAGCGGGGGAATGCTATATTCTTTCCGGGCATTACACGACCATTCAGGACATGTTTGCCTTGACAGCCTCCCAGCTTGGTAGAAAAGCACCTAAGCTCTGTGTGCCCGCCACGCTGGCAAGCTGCGCCGCGCCCGTTTTTGAGAAGATTGCTCAGCTCCGAGGGGAGCGTCCCTTTTTCACCCCCTATGCCATCGCCGTGCTCCGCTCCAACGGGCGTTTTTCAAATGCAAAAGCAACTGCCATGCTTGGCTACCACGCACGCCCACTCAGAGAAACGCTCCAGAGCATGATTCTCTGGTTTCAGGGGCAGAATCTGATTTCTCCTGCTCTCTAAGATAATGTACAATAAGTTGCGCAAATTGAAAACCGCATAAAAGAAGACATAGCTTGCAGGCTCTGGTAGAATGAAGTCACGACACACCATTCTGAAAGGAGACAGCAAACTATCCGCTTTGGTGACCAGGATGCTGCCGATGCCGGCGCCGGCCATTCCGGCGTTCAGGTAATCGCCGAGGTTCTCCGGCGTAACACCGCTGACCGCCAGAAGCGGGATGTGGTTGATGGGGGCACGGACGGCCTTGATATACTTCAGGTCGACGCAGTCCGCCGGGAAGAGCTTGACGAAGTCCGCTCCGGCCTGATAAGCGCCTGCGATCTCAGACGGCGTAAATGCGCCGGGAATCGAGATCAGGCCCACGGCCTTCGTCGCGCGGATGATCGCGGTGTCCACATTCGGCGAGATGATATATTCTGCCCCGGCCTCCGCTGCGAGCTTCAGCTGTGCCTCGGTCATAACCGTGCCCGCGCCGACATGCAGCCGACCGTCGAACGCTTCGCGCACGATGCGGATCTGCTCCGCTGTCACCGCATGCGGAGTCTTTCCGGACTGGTCAAACGTGATCTCCATGAAGCGGAAGCCGCCGCGGTAGATCGCGTCCGCGATCTTTGTGATCTTTTCCGTCGGTGCGCCGCGGACGATCGAAATGAGCTTTTTCTCGCGCAGCCGCGCGCAGAGATCCTGTGCCATAGAACATTTTCCTTTCAAAGCAATAAGTTCAACTGCAGCACAGCGCTGCACAGGAACGCTCAACGCAGTCAATCATTCAGGTACAGCGCTGTGAGCCTGCCGTCGGCAGAAGTGGAAAAAGGGGTAAAATGGAAAAGAAAATATCAGAGTGATTTGCAAAAGGCATCGATGCGGCGGAGCGCCTCATGCAGGTTCTCATCCGAGCAGGTATATGCGATGCGGATGAAGCCTTCGCCGCATTCGCCAAAGGCGCTGCCCGGAATGCAGACGACCTTCTGCTCGTCGAGCAGGCGGTTGCAGAACTCGACGCTGCTCAGGCCGAAGCTGCTGATGTCGGCAAAGACGTAGAACGCGCCGTTCGGGCGGTTGCAGCGGATGCCGTCGATCCTGGCGAGGCCGTCGAGCAGGATGCTGCGGCGGCGCTCAAAGGTCTGGCGCAGCTCTTCGCAGAGCTCCGGATGGTCGAGCGCAACGGTCGCCGCGTACTGGCCGGGGGCGTTGGCGCAGGCGTTGAAGTTCTCCTGGCATTTGGTCATGCGGTCGACGATCTCCGCCGGGGCCGCGACAAAGCCGATGCGCCAGCCGGTCATGGCATAGGACTTTGAAAAGCTGTTGACGATGACGGTGCGCTCCTTCATTCCCGGGAAAGCCGCGATGCAGGGTGCTTCCTCCCCGGCGTAGAGCAGGGTGTTGTAGACATCATCAGAGATCACCAGCAGGTCGTGCTTCACGGCCAGCTCGGCGATCTTTGCCATCGTTTCGCGCGTCATAACGGAGCCGGTGGGGTTGTTCGGGGTGTTGATCATCAGCGCCTTGGTGTGCGGCGTGATGAGCTTTTCGATGGTCTCCGGCTGCATTTCAAAGTTGTGCGCCAGATCCGTGGGAACGCGGACTGCCGTGCCGTCGCAGTACGCGACTTGCGCCACGTAGTTCAGCCACTGTGGGTCCTGGATCAGGACTTCATCCCCCTTCTCCAGCAGGACAAGGAACAGAAGGCTCAGCGCACCCATGCCGCCATTTGTGATGATGATCTCCGTTTTCGGGTCGTAGTGCAGATCCTTCAGGTAGGATTTTTCCGCGATGGCCTGACGGAACGAGAGCGTGCCGGCATTCGGCGTATAGTGCGTGATCCCCTTGTCGAGCGCCTCCTTTGCCGCCTCGCAGACCAGCTTCGGTGTCGGCATATCCGGCTCACCGATGCCGAGGCTGATGACGCCGGTCATGGTGTTTGCGCGGTCGAACATGGCGCGGATCGCGCCCTGCTTCAGAGTTTTGGCTTTTTCATTGATCCATTCCATGATGCTGATGTTCTCCTTTTATCTCTGCACTCTGCCTGTGCCGTCGCCGCCCATGAGCTTCCCAACGTCGGAGACGGAAACACGGTTGAAATCGCCGATGATGCTGTGCTTCAGGCAGCTGGCTGCAACTGCAAACTCGAGTGCAGACTGCTTGTCCTCATAATGGTTAAGGCCATAAATCAGACCGCCCGCGAAGCTGTCACCGCCGCCCACGCGGTCGATGATATCCCGGATCTCATACTTCTTGGAAACATAGAAGTCCTTGCCGTCATTCAGGCACGCCGCCCAGCCGTTCCAGTCCGCGCTATGGCTCTCGCGCAGCGTGATGGCGATGCACTTCATGTTCGGGTAGGCTTCCAAAACTTTGTTGCCGAGCGCGCGGTACTTTTCACGGTCCAGCTCGCCGGATTCGACGTTTACATCGACCGTAATTTCGAGCGATTTCTGTACATCTTCCTCGTTGGCGATCGCCACATCGACATACTTTGCAAGCTCTCGCATGACCTCGCTGGCCTTCTTGCCATACTTCCAGAGGTTCTTGCGGTAGTTGAGGTCACAGGAGACGGTGATGTTCCGCTTCTTTGCTTCCTTGACGGACTCCAGGCTGAGTTCCATCGCGGACTCGCTGATGGCCGGGGTGATACCCGTGATATGGAACCAATCCACACCCTCGAACGCTCTGTCCCAGTCGATATCACCGGGCTTTGCAAGCGCAATCGAAGAATATGCGCGGTCATAGACGACCTTGCTCGGCAGCTGGTTCGCGCCGCCCTCTAAGTAATAAATGCCCATGCGTCCCTCGCCGCGGACGATCTTCTTTGTGTCCACGCCGAAATAGCGCAGCTCGCGGATGCAGGCGTCTGCAATATCGTTCTGTGGCAGAACGGTCAGGAATTCCGCGTCCATGCCGTAATTTGCAAGGGAGACTGCCACATTGGCCTCGCCGCCGCCGAAGGTCGCCTCAAGCATCGGGCTCTGGAAGAAGCGCTCGTGTCCCGGTGCTTTCAGGCGGAGCATGATCTCACCAAATGTCAAAATTTTCATGATTGCTCCTCCTCACTTTTGCAGCAGATGCACGGCAAAGCCGCCGAATTCGTCCTTCAGGTACACGGCGATCATCCGCTCACCCTTGTACTTGGCTGTCTCCATGTCGCATACGAAGCCCTTCTTCTCCAGCTCCGCAACGGCAAGCGGAACGGAATTCGTGCGGATAGCGATGTGACCGTTCTTGCCGAGGTACATGGATTTCATGACCTCAATACCGTTAGAGGCGAAGTTGGAGGAATTGCCCTCCTTCACGCCGAGCGAAAACGCCTCGTCCAGCTTCTTGCAGACAGCCAGCGAGTCCTCGCCGTTTTCGCAGTTGACGCCGATGTGTGCCACCTCAAAGCCGAGCGCGGCAGATCTTGCCTGTTTGCAAAGCGCGGTGATCTTCTCAAAATTGCCGGCTGCAATGTCCGCTTTCGGGCAGACCCAGCTGCCGCCGACCGCGTGGATGAACGGCGCGGCGATGAACTCGCCGATGTTCTGACCATTCACGCCGCCGGTCGGGATGAACTTGATCCCGCCGAACGGGCCTGACAGGGCCTTCATCGCGGACAGACCGCCATAGACGCCGGCCGGGAAGAACTTCACGACCTTGAGGCCGAGCTTCATCGCGGCCATAATTTCCGTCGGGGTCACACAGCCGGGCGTCACAGCAACACCGTTCTCTACGCACCAACGGACAACTTCTTCGTCAAAGCCGGGGGCAACGATGAACTTCGCGCCGCACTCGACGGCCTTGCGGCACTGGTCGAGCGTGATGACCGTACCTGCGCCAACTAACATGTCGGGGCAGTTTTCCGCGACTGCCTTGATCGAGTCCGCCGCAGCAGCCGTGCGGAACGTGATCTCCATCACGTCCACACCGCCGGCAAGCAAAGCCTTTGCCGTCGCGACCGCGTCTTTTGCATCGTCCAGCACCACAACCGGCACAACAGCCGATGCGGCCAGTCTTTCAGAAACATTCATTTTGTCGACTCCCTACTTTCATTTGCGATGATTCCAATAAACATCCCATGCGTTTCCTGCAAACATCATATCTCTCTCCTTCTCCGTGCAGTCGGCCAAAAGGAATCTTCCGTGCGCCACCAACTGCTGATAGTTTGCCGTCCCCAGCAGCCAAGGGATATCTGTCCCCCACAGCAGCTTTTCTGCTCCCACGATTCTACGTGCCAGATCAAAATACCGTTTCGTACTGGGAAACGGATATTCCTCTTCCTCCCGCACATGATATGGGAGCGCAGAAAGATCGAACCAGATGTTTGGGAGCGTCCCCAGTCGGATCTGCTCCAGCCATGCGGACCAGAGTTTTGGATCGCGCTCTGCGGTGCGTGAGGGCTGGCCCATGTGGCAAAGCACCAGTTTCAGGCCCAGATGGCGCTTTGCGATGGCTGCAATCTGATCTGTCTGATAAGAGCCGTCACCAGGCCGGCCGAGATCAAACGAAACTGTTTTCCCGCCTGCTTCCATAGCCTCCCAAAGCCATCGCAGCTCTGGCGCATCCAGCTGCACACCTGGATAGACTCCATACAGGCCGCCCGCCTCGGAAAATTCGATTTTGATGTTTTTCCAAAGTGGTCCTTCCAGTTTTTCGGTATAATACTGCCGTGCCGCCGGACGCCAAGGGTCAAAAAAAGCGGAGGCAGTAAACTGCTCCGGATAGTCCCGGCAGGCTTGGAGCACATACTCGCTCCAATCTCCATAGCACGGACAAAGGATCAAGACGGCTTTATCCACCTGTCCCTGCCGCATCTCATGCAGCAGCATCTGCAATGTATGGCTGGTGTTTTCGTTGATCGCCGGCAGCACATCCTGTGCAATGCCGTCTCCTGCATCGATCCGGCCATATCCCGCGCCATGGGTATGGCCTTTTGGGCCATACCCATTAACGTTTGGGAAAATATGAACATGCGCGTCAATCAGCATAGCTTTTCCCGCTCAGTTCATGCTGCCCTTTACGCCCTGAACCAGCTGATCGATCACGTTGATTTCTTCGATCGTCGGTCTGTATCCGTCCTCAAACATGACCGAACCGTCCTGCGCATAGATTGGGCCCTCAAACACGGCAATCTCCTTGTTAATCAACTGCTCGCGCACTTCACCAAGCTTCGCCACGATCTCATCAGAGACTGTGTCGCCAAATGTTGCCTGCTTGATCAGGTTCAGTTCCATGCCGCCGCTGATGTTCACCGGTTCATATTCTCCGTCAACCGCCTGCTTCAGATACGGAATATAGCCGCTCCAATCCGTAATGCACGCAGACAGCCACGTCTGGGGATCCAGCTCATACGCATCAGAGTTGCAGCCGAAGCAGTGCACGCCACGGCTGCGGCAGATTTCCATCATCGTCTTGATGGAATCCTGGAACGGCGCAATGACATCACAACCGCTGTCGATCAACTGGTTCACAGATGTGGTCTGCAGGCCAGTATCCGCCCACGACCCGGTAAAGACCGCGGTAATATCAATCTCAGGCTTGATCGACTGCGCGCCAAGTGCAAACGCGTCGATGGCAACAATGACATCCGGGATCGGCAGAGAGCCAATGAAGCCGATCTTGTCCGTTGTCGAATACATGGCGGCCAGGACACCATTCAGATACCAGACATCCTGCACTTCTCCATGGATGATGGAAAAGTTTCCGCCGGCGTAATCCGTGATCGGGAGCGAATAGAACGCTACCTCAGGATGACGCAGCGCGACATTGTGCGAGTATTCGAGGAATCCAAACTGCGAGGGGAACAGAATGGTGCACCCCTGTGCAATCAGCTCCTCCATGACACCTTCGCTGTCAGAGGTTGTAGGGACGTTTTCCTTGATCACGACTTCAATGCCAAGCTCTTTCTCAACAAGTTCACCAAGCTGCACGAAATTCAGGTTGAAGCCATAGTCGTCTTTTGTTCCGCTCAGGATAATGCCAAGCTTCTTTGCCCCCGCACCGGGCTTGACGTCGCCCGTCTGTTCCGTCTGCGTCTGGGTGGTGTCTGCCTGTTCCTGCGATGCAGCCGGCTTTGCGCATGCCACCAGCGTTGCCGCGAGCAGAACCAGCACCAACATCATTGCAACTACTTTTTTCATTGTTTTTCCTCCGTCCTTTTTCTTTAAGTAATAATTTTCAGTTGTTCCGGCATCGACGGCTTTTTGGACGTCGAAATAATTGCCAGAGCAACCAATGTAAACAGGTAGGGCATCATCAATGTCACATACATGGAAATGGGCACTTCGTGGATCTGGAAGAATATCTGCAGCGCCTGTGCCAGGCCGAACAGATACGCCGCAAGGTATGCTCGCTGCGGCTTCCACGAGCAGAGGATCACCAGAGAGGAGGCAATAATTCCCCGTCCGTTGATCATGTTGTTTGCCCAACTCATCGCATAGATCACGCTCATATGTGCCCCGCCGATTCCAGCCAGAACACCTGCAAAAATAACCGCTCCGTATTGCAGAACCACCGGGTTATACCCGTACGCTCTTGTGACATCAGGCCGTTCCCCCACAGAACAGAGCACCAGCCCCGTTCTTGTTTTTGTCAGGAACCACCAAGCCAACACCGGAAGTACATAAGCGATATACGTCAGAATATCCTGCTGAAAAAAGGCCGGCCCAATCACCGGAATCTTGCTCAGAACCGGAATGGCGAGGGAAAACGACTTTCCAAGGCTGACGCCGAGCTGTGATCTTCCAAAAAAGGTGGTCAGGCCCTGCGCAAAGAAAATCAGGATAAACCCGGTCGCCATCATGTTGCTTTTTCTGGAGATGGAAAGGAACGCCTGGATCAGCCCAATCAAGCCGCCTGCAATCGCTGCGCACAAAACAGCCAAAAACAGGCTTCCGCTCCCGGCTGCTACGGCAAAGCCTACACATGCGCCACAAAGCATGCTTCCTTCTACGCTCAGGCTGGTGATGCCGGTTCGTTGGCCAATCAAATCCCCAAGCAGCGCGTAAATGATGGGAGTTCCTGCGCTGACCATGCAAATGAGAATCGTTGTTAGTTCATTCATGCCTTTCTCTTTCCTCCCACCGTCATAATTGTCAGCAAAACGAGCATGATCAAAATCTGCATTGTCGCCGCCGGAAGCCCGGTGTTGATCTCCATGCCGTTACCGGCGACGGTCAAACCGCCGATCAGTAAGGCGGACAGGATCAGCAAAAGCGGGTTGTTTCCGGCCATTCCTGCAGCAAGGAAGCCCATAAAGCCCATGGTCTCGCCCGCACTGATCCGCATACGGCCCTCGACGCCGACGACCATGACCGCGCCGGCAAGGCCGGCAAGTGCACCCGCGAACAAGAACACCCAGGTCTGTATTTTTCTCACCTGTATACCTGCGTAACGTGCAGCCATCTGGTTTCCGCCGATCGTACGCACCGCAAACCCCACTCTTGTATGATAGATGATATACCAGGTCAAGCCTGCCATGGCAATCGCGACAAAGATACCGGCGTTCATTCTTGTTCCAAAAAAGGTGTGAAAACGCAGCTGGGGCGCAATTTCTACCGTCTGCGGGTAATTCCATCCATTTGGATCGCGAAGGCTGCCAAACAGCATGGCAGAGATCAGGTAGGTCGCAACATAGTTCATAAGGATTGTCGTCAGGATCTCGTTCATTGCAAGCTTCTGCTTCAGAAAAACACCGACGCCTGCATACAAAGCCCCGCAGATCATACCAACCAGCAGCATCAGCGGGATTCCGATAACACCGGGCAGATTTGCCAGCACTGTGCTTCCGGCAACAGCGGTTCCGAGAGCGGCAATCGCCATCTGGCCTTCTCCGCCTGCGTTGGCCAGGCCAACACGGGCCGGAATGCTTGCCGCAAGACCCGTCAGGATCAGATACGCCGCACGGACAATTACTTCGCCAAAGCCGTAAGCCGAACCAAAAATAGATGTAATGATGGTCTGATACGCCACAAGCGGCGATTTGCCCTGCGACAGGAGCAGCCCGGCAAACGCGATCAGAGGAAACAGGACGCAGATCAGGATCCGAACTGCCAAGCTGTCTTGAAGTTGCAGCGGCTTCTTTTGTGCCTTATTCATGTGCGTTCTCTCCTTGAAGCATAATTTTTCCGATCTCATTCGGCGTACACGCGTCTACACAGTACGGTCCAAACGCAGTGTGAGAAGACAGGACCAGGATCCGGTCGCACATCGTGAACAGCTCCGAGATATCTTCGGAAATCAGGATCGTACCCACGCCCTGTTTTTTTAGCCGGAACAGTGTCTTGTGGACTGCGTGTACTGTGGCGATGTCCAGTCCCCGGCTTGGATAACTGGCAATTAACAGGCGCGGTCTGGAGATAACGGCACGGGCAAACGCCATTCGCTGCAGATTGCCGCCAGAAAGTGTCCCGGCAATTCTTTCTGCCTGTGGGACCCGGAGGGTCTTGACCTCAGAATGTGTCTGCAGCTGACTGCGCATTGCCTGCCAGTCCATATCACCATGGCGGTAAATCGGATCCAGGCCGACCAGCGCCATGTTTTCCAGAATCGAAAACGTCGGAACAACGTTGTCGCGAATGGGATCCTCAGTCACCATTCGCATCCCCAACCGGATTCTATGCGCAATATCCGTTGAGGAGATATCCTCTTCATTTGCGCTCAGGATACCGCTCTGCAGCTTCCGCGCTCCGTATATGGCCTCCGCCAGTTCTCTCTGCCCATTTCCGGATATGCCGGCAATGCCCAGGATCTCTGCTTTGTGCATTTCAAAGCTGACATCATGCAGAATCAACTGATCGTGGTCATCCTTTATGCTGACTCCGGAAAGCGACAGCTGCAGTGCCGCTGCTTCGTTTTCCTCACTGCATTCCGGGCGTTCCAGCTCAAAGTTGACCGGAACATCCCCCATCATTGCCGAGATGATCTGCTGCTGGCTGAAGCCATCTCTGCGTTCGAAGGTACAGACATGTTCGCCCTGACGCAGAATTGTGATTCGGTCGGCCACAGCAAGAATCTCGTCAATTTTGTGCGTGATCAGGAAGATCCCATACCCCTTATTGCGGAATCCGCTCAGCATCTGCAGAAAAGCCTGCACTTCGTGCGGTGCCAGCACGCTTGTGGGCTCATCGAAAATCATCACACGGGTCTGCGGATCCAGCAGAATCTTCAGGATCTCCACATGCTGCCGCTGTCCGAGGTCAAGCTTCCAAACCTCCGTGTCAGGATCCACGGAAAGGCGATACTCCGCAGAGATTCGATTAATTTCATCGCGAAGCTTCTTTTTATTGATCTTCCACCCGGCAGAATGGAGGGAAAGGAATACATTTTCCAGAACTGTGAAAGCAGGAACGAGCCTGAAATCCTGAAACACCATTCCGATACCCTTTTCGCGGGCAATCGTCGGATTCCAGCGCTCCATTTTTTCTCCGTCAATATACAGATTTCCAGCAGTCGGCTGATAGACACCATAGAGCATCTTCATCAGCGTACTTTTTCCCGCACCGTTCTCGCCTGCTATCGCATGGATTTCACCGGCGTGGATTTCGATGTCAATCTCCCGGTTTGCCGTCAATTCTCCGAATCGTTTCGTGAGTTTTTCCGCCCGTAAAATCGGTTCCACTTGCCGTTCCTCCTGTTTTATCATCTCTGCTCACTATAGATCACAACATGATTTCCATGCGGATCAAGCAGGGTAAACGCCCGCGTTCCGTCCTTGCAGCCACAGGGTTCCTGCAAAACCTGAACCAGCGGCGCTGCCTTTTTCATGATTGCCTCAAAGCAACTGTCTGCATCCTGTGCTTCAAACATCAGCGTCTCGTTCCCCTGCGGCATCGGATCCTTTCTGCAAAGTACCTCCAGCGTTCCGTCCCCGGATCCGATTACAAATTTATGCCCCCGGTCCTTTGTTCCGTAGTCCCAGGTATAGCATGCACGGAGCCTGAGAATATCCCGGTAGAATGCCAGGCTCTGTTCATAGTCCGCCACATCTACATACGCCACTGCGCGGTATTCACCACGGAACATCCCCGGAACTGTCGGCTGCCAACCATGCTGGTACTCCATCACATCACGACTCCAAGAGAAGATCACAATCACGTTTTCATCTGGATCGAGCAGCTGGAACAGCCGGATCCCATACGGGCGGTCCGCGATATGTTCATAAACATGCAGCCCCGGTTTTCTTGCCAACCGCGAATAGCAGTCATCAACATTGTCCGCCTCCAGCATAATCGTCGTCGGCCCCTGCGGAAGATCGGCGCCGACCGGACGCAGCTCTACTGCACCGCCTGCTGCAGCAAAGCGGCAGCCCTCCATTCCGCCGTCCCAGACCGGAACCAGTTCCAATGTCTGCTGATAGAAGTTCCGGCTCCGCTCCAAGTCTCTGACGCAGAGGACCGTCCGTACCTCTTTTTCAAAATAATCCCTGTGCTGCATACTTCTCTTCCTTTCTTCCGTTTCGGATATCGACCCGAAATACATATATTTATACTTGTAAACTTCTTAATAAATGACTATAATCAGCAAAAAAGCTGGAGGTGCTGCTTCTATGCTCCGTCTATCCTCACAAACACAACAATCCAGGGTGCGCGCACAGCTTGAACTCCTGCTGCGCAATGCGGAACCCGGCGAACGGCTGCCCTCAGAGCCTGCGCTTGCAAAGCGTTTCGATGTCAGCCGAACCACGATCCGGGAAGTCATGAGCCAGTTGGAAACAGAAGGCTTCGTCCAGCGCAGGCAAGGAAGCGGCACCTATGTGCGTCGTCAGCCGCTGCTGGAGGATGAAAGCCTGCTCCACTTTGTTGATTTTCCGACGCTGATCTCCAAGCAGGGACACACGCCCGCCATGCGGCAGCTCGGATTTGTGCAGCAGCGCGCAGGAGCTTTCTTTTCCACCCGTTTTCACATCGGTGAAGAAGATCGGATCCTCACCCGGCGCTGCCTGTACACGGCAGATGAACATTTTTGTGTACTGGCTGAAGACAGTTTCCCGCTGGCCTTCCTCTCGGAAGGTCAGTGTGTACAGCTGCTTGGGTCAAACAATACCGATCTGCGGCTTTTCCTTTTTCGCGCAACCGGCCGCGCCGCCTGTCAGGACGAAACCACAATCTCCGTTGCCCAACCGGAAGACTACCCGTTCCTTGAATCCCTGCTCGAGGACAAGCAGCATCCGCTGCTCTTTCTGAGCAGCATGTGTCTGGATAATCACAATGAACCGTTTATCAGTTCGCAGATTTACTCGGACACAGACTATATCAAGTATCAGCTGAACCGCAGGATCGTCTGAACTCAGTGATTGCTGTGATACAGGTTGATCCGGTTTCCACAGGGGTCTTCAACGGCAAAGTACCGTGTGCCGTAGCTCTGTGTGACAGGCTTGCTTACAATCCGGATGCCATCGGTGGCCGTAAGCTCCCGATAGGTCTGATCGACATCTTCGGTTTCCAGATTGACGATCACAGGGCCGGTCTTTCTGTCATGTGCCTGACAGAGTACGCTGATTGTGCCGCGGCCGGCCCGGAATTTTGCGCCACGATCCTGCGTTCCTTCGTTCCAGCTGTAATACGGCTCCTGGCCGAGCAGCGTTTGATAGAAGTCCCGGCAGGCGGAAAAATCTACTTCTTCGGTATATAGAAGGATTTGAATGTCCCCTGTAAATGCTGTCATCGTTTATTCTCCTTTTTTATAGACACAGGCACCATCAATGTATTTTGCACAGATATCCCGGTCGTCCGACCGTGTAATCAGGCGCTCCATCCGTTCATACGGCGTCCGCTGCACGCCGTCACAGAAGCGGCTGTCATCCAGAATCACCGCATCAAAACAATATCCCGGCTCAAAACTTCCGCTTTTCCAGAGTGCGCCGCCGCCTTTTGTTGCAAGGTAAAACGCATTGGGCAGAGACAGAACTTTCCGCTGATCCATATTTCTCGCGCCGTTTTTGGAAGCCCAGAATACCTTGGAAGCCAAAATCGCCTCAAATATTGTCCGGAACATATTCAGCGTGTTGCCGCCGCCGACATCTGTACCCAATCCGACTGCAATTCCGGCATCCAGATAGTCCATGATTGGCGCTGCGCAGCCGCAGCTGTTCATGTTCGACTGCGGACAATGGGCTACTATCACATTACGTCTTTTCAGCGTTTCCACCTCTTCCGGAGAGGAGAATATGCAGTGTGCCATCACTGCCTGTGTCTGTGGTCCAAGCAGCCCCGCGCGGTCATAGGCCTGTGCATAAAAGTCAAGATCCGGTGCAAGTTCCCGCACCCAGTCAATTTCATCCAGCCCCTCTGAAAGGTGCGACTGCACCGGGACATGGTATTCTTCTGCAAGCTGTCCCAACTGCTGTAGGCAGCTTTCCGTACAGCTGGGAAAATATCGCGGCGTGAGAATCGGATAAATTGCACCAATTCCGTTCTTTGTCTCTTCCAGCCAAAGGCGGGTCTGCGCGATCGTCTCCCGTGTCGTTTCCAGCAGACCTGGCAAAGAATTTCGGTCCATATTCACCTTTCCGACATAGCCTGCAAATCCGTATCTTGCCAGGACTTTCATGAGAATCTCTGTCGCTTCGCGGCTGGTCGTTGCATAGGCGCACAGGCGCGTCGTCGGTGTAGCCAGAAGAGACTTAGCAAAACGGGTGTAGGCCTGTTCCGCGTATGCAATATCGTTGAATCTGGACTCATCGGGAAACGCATAGCGGTCAAACCATGTGTTCCACTGACCACTCTCGATATTCTGCCCGATTCCCTGAAAGGATGCCTGAGAGGCATGGACATGGATATCACAGGTACCGGGAATGACGAATTTACCGCCCATATCCAGTACATCGACCTGGCGATATCGATCTGGCAGCGTTTCATAGGCCCCAGCGACCTTTTTCCCCTCACAAACCAGATACGCATCTTCCATGATGGTAAACTGATCCCGCTGTGCGGTAAAAACCAGCGTTCCCTTGATTGCAAAGCTCCGCTCTGCGCGATGTTCAACTTGGCTCATAGCATCCCCTACTTAGCATTTCATATAATTTCTGCTTGCATAATACCAGCGTATTTAGGCATTGTCAACACAAAGCGGCTATCCCAAAGAATCTTTGGATAGATGCAAAAATGGGGGATGTTTGCCCCGCTTTCTTTTTTGTTAAAAGTGCAATTTGTACGACAACTTGCCAGTTTTTCAAAAGATGTCTGTCTGTAATCTGCTTGTTGCCGCCAGTTCAGCTTTTATCCAGCAGGAATCTGCGGCCGTCTTCCCCCCCCTGTTTTGAAAGCAGCATTCCGTCAACGCGCAGACTGCCGTTGGTTTTTTAATACGAAACCCAAGCAGAAAAAAATCTGCTGCCGCTCGGAATGGGCGGCAGCTTGCCTTTTATCAAATCATGCTGACATGTTTCAGTGTCTCTGTGATTGCTTTTTCCGCCGCTGTCCCCTATAATTGAAAGGAAAACGGTATGCAAGCTGCAAACTCAGAAGCGAAAGGAGCGCAACGACATGCAGTGCTCGCCGCCAACTTCGAAGAACACGCTCTCGCAGCCCCTTCGAAAGCATTGGACGCCCTATGCCGAGCTGCAAAGGCGCAAAGCTGATGGACGGCAAGGTCTTCAAGGGCAGCGTCGGGCATCAGGAGCTTGCGGCGTGGGTTG
>PPYE01432990.1_pt1 | contig 21590 bp, 32 predicted proteins | sample 1559881 | NCBI WGS metagenome assembly PPYE01 (sample SAMN08240022, study PRJNA423297) | Human gut metagenome, whole genome shotgun sequencing project.
TGGTGGACTTATGAGGGCTATATCCGAACCCCCACAAGTCCTTGCGTCAGAAGGGTTTCCGCCGTTTTTGACACGAACGGTCTTTCGGTTTCCCTCTGTCAGATTGTAAACATAGGTGATGGTCAGCTCATCGTCATCCGGCCCATCCCAGACGGTTACAGAATTGACCAGCAGGTCGATGAGTTTCCGCCGGAAGTCAGGATCATCAATGTTCCCGGACTGGAACTGCTTGAGCCAATGAACGATATGAGGCTTCTCCAGAACGACAATATTTTTCTTCTCTTTGACCAGTCTACGCTCAAGGTCTCTCTTTTCCTTCTCCAGCTCCGTCAGCCGCCTCGCAAGGGTCTCTGAGGCTATACCCTTCTCTACCATAGAGATGATGTTAGAAATGCCGCTGGAGGTCTCTGAGAGCTTCGCTTCAAGCTCCGGGATGATGGTGTTGTTCTGGAGATCTTTCTCGCTCTGCTGAATGGCCATGTCTGCCAGCTCGTTTATCAGCTCATCGGTCAGCAGCGCCTTGGTATCCTCCGCCACCAAGGCCTCGAACCAGTCTTTCTTGAGAGGCCGCTTACGGCAGTTCTTCTTCCTCTTGCGGCCAGCGCAGGTGTAGTAGTTGTATTTCTTTCCGCTCTTTCCTGTTCCGCTCTCACCGACCATCATGGAGTCACAATGGCCGCAGAAGAGCTTGCCAACCAGCATATAGTCCACAAGGGCCTTGCCTCTCGCCGGGGCAAGGCTATTTTCTTTGAGCCGGTCCTGCACTCTTTCCCACACCTCCTGCGGAACAATGGCCGGGATAACACCCTCTTCTCGTATGTCCTTGTAAGTGTATGTCCCGATGTATCGCTCGTTGCGGAACATGGCGTGAAAGCTGTTCTTATTGAACTCAGCACCCTTGGCCGTCTTGTATCCGAGATCGTTGAACCGAGCGCAGATGTCAGCAACGGACTCTCCGTCAGCATATCGGGTAAAAGCCTCCAAGACGATGGGAGCGGTGACAGGATTGATGACCAGCTTCTTGTTCTCGATCCGGTAGCCCAGAGGAACATGCCCTCCAACATTCTGGTGTTTCAAAGCAGACTCTCTCATTCCTCTGGTGATCTTCTGAGACAGCTCTGCGGAATAGAACTCAGCCATGCCCTCCAGCACCGACTCAAGGATGATACCCTCCGGGCTATCCGTGATAGACTCTGTGGCAGACATGACCCTAACGCCGTTCTTCCGCAGCCGGGACTTGTAGATTGCACTGTCAGTACGGTTCCGGGAGAACCGGTCCAGTTTCCACACAACGACCATCTTCCATGCCCGTTTCGCACTGTCCTGTACCATCTGCTGGAAGAAAACACGCTTCTCCACCTTCTGTCTGGCAGTCTTGGCCCGATCCACATATATGGCCACGATACGGAAGGAGTTACGCTTGCAGTATTCCCGGCAGTCTCGGAGCTGCCCTTCAATCGACTGTTCTCCTTGCCTCTCGGAACTGAACCGAAGATAGAGGCACACATCAATGTCTCCGTCATACAGAGTGGAGGGATCGTCTACGAACTGCTGGATCTCCAAGTCTGTTAGCATAGAGAGGTCGATTGGAAATTTGTTCTTCTTTCTCATCAGAACTTCCTTTTCAGCTCGATCACCTTACCAACGAAGGAGACCTGTTGAGCGTTCGTGCCGGAGAAGACCATGGGTGGGTAGTATGGATTGTAGGAGTGCAGCACCACACCTGTCTCATCCAGCTCGATCTTCTTCACAAACCCTTCTGTACTGATACCATCATTGACCAGTACGACAGCCACATCCCCAGAGTCGATGTCTACCTGACGATGGACCAGTACCAGATCCCCGTCTTCTATCCGAGGAGCCATGCTGTCCCCGGTAATCTCAAGATAGAAGTAATCGTCACTGCTGTACTGAATGTCCACGCTCTCCCACCCCAAAATCTCTTCTTGTGCTAAAACTCCACGCCCAGCAGAGGCCATGCCGATTATCGGTCTCATGGCCCGCTCTCCAACCTCTTTGACTTTCATGCCGGACTTCTCCAGAGTGCTTCTTGGATCATCCGTCTTACCGAGCAGGTAGTCGGCGGAGACACCAAGGATGTCAGCCATCGCCGGTATTTTCTTTATATACGATGTGTTTTTCCCGTCTTCTTTCATCCAACTGGCAAACGCTTGTTGCCCTTTGTAACCGAGTCTCGCACACATCTCTTTCTTCGAGATGTTCTTCTTTTCCATTTCATCTAAAATGCGTATCAGAGATATGGGCAAATTACTCATAATGCGTACCTCCCTTTTGGACATCATTCACAAAATACGCCTAATCGGTAATTTCGTGTTGACAGTACGCAAAATCGGTAGTATAGTGTGGCTTGTAAACAACAACTGACAACACGAAACACACCCCCCTGACAGCTCCCTTTTTCTGTCAGCGGTTCTCGAATGGTATTATGTTCCTCGCAAGCTCATTCTACCATAGGGTTCTTTCTGTGTCAATAAATGTTGTTTACAAAGGGTGCAGAAATGGGTGCAGAAATTCACTGTGTTCTACTTCTCTCCTATAAGACTTCAATCTCTTATAACGAAAAGACGAACCATGTAAATTCTGCACCCAACCCTGCACCCAATACGAACAGAAAGGAGGAATACCTGTGGCAAAAGAAAGTGAGATCATCCGGGCCACTCTGACTCGGAACAACCTGACTCATGTGTGGCTCATCAACCGCCTCAACGAGGCAGGAGTCCGAACGGACAAGACTGAGTTCAGCTCTGTATTGAACGGAACTCGGATCGGACCCAAGGCGGACACCATTCTCAGCACCGCCCTCTCCATTCTCACCAAGTACGAGGAGGCCATGGCTTTATGAGCGTAATCAGTCAGAGAGTAGGTCAGGAACGCAGTCTGGCAATCGAACTGGCCAAGAAGGTCAGTGAGTATTATCAGGACCCGGCCCATCGCAGAGAGTTCGAGCGGTGGTACAAAGAGACCTACGGCAAATCGTATGTCTGGAAAGACAGAAGGGAGAGGGCGTCATGACCCGCACTGAGCAGCGGACCCAGAGACGCCGCACGAGGCGGCTCATCTGGTGGAAACGCCACTGTTTGGAAATCGCAGTCTTAATCCTGTTGGTCTTCGGTTTCTCAATCGGGTGGCTATCCAAAAGCGTGGCCGTATCGTTATCGGCCAAAGAAGAGCAGGAAGTCATGGAGGTAGAGCTGACCCACACCTCGTTCACGGCTCCTGTGATTGAAGAGCAGGAGGAAGAGGCCGTGGTGGAGACAATCTACTTCGATGTTCCCTTAGACACAGACTTGCAGGATTATATCCGTGAGCTGTCTGAGGAATACGACATCCCCATGGCATTGATCTTGGCCATCATTGGTACAGAGAGCAGCTACGACCCGGAGGCTGTCAGTGAGACCAGCGACTATGGCCTTATGCAGATCAATCGTATCAACCACGAGTGGCTTGCGGAAGACTACGGTATCACGAACATCATGGACCCCCGGCAAAACATCCTCGCCGGTACGGTGATATTGGACGGGAACTTGGACCAGTTCGATACCGTGGAACAGGCAGTCATGGCTTACAACCTCGGTGCAGGTGGAGCCAGAAAGCAGATCCGGAACGGTGTTTTCAGCACCGAGTATTCCCAAAAGGTCATGTGCTTATACGCAAAGCTAAATGAAGAAACCGCCCCGGGAGCGGCAACTCCGTGAGGCGGTCAGGAAAATAATCCAGTGCTATTTTACATCACAAGAAGGTGTTTGTAAAGGTGGTATATCTCATTCACTTCGACCGGCCACTGAAACACGCCCAGCATTACATCGGGTACACCACGGACTTGGACAAGCGGTTCCACGCTCATTCCTGTACGGGTGACGGGGCCAAGCTGTTACACGCCGTCCGTGACGCTGGTATCGGGTTCAAGGTGGTCAATACATGGAAGGACGGAGACCGCTCCTTTGAGCGTGAATTGAAGAACAAGAAGAACGCCAAGCGGTTCTGTCCCATCTGCAACCCCAACCTCAACTGCTATACCGCCCCGGAAGGGCTGGTATACGCACCAGACCAGAATATGGAGGTACATCATGAATAAAATCCTGTCTGAGCTGAACGCTCTGATGTCCAAGATGGAAGAAGAGACCAGCTACCTCAAGAAGGAGAACACCAAGCTCAAGTGTAAGCTGGAGGAACGGCTGAGAACGCCCGCTCCTACCTATTGTCCTCCCATTCACAGAAGCATGTTCTTCACGCCGCAGCGTGATCCTATCGCTCTGAGTGAGTATTCGTGGGAAACGATCAAGCAAATCTGCGATAGCGGCATGGCCCCGCAGCTCTTCTCTGTCGGTGACACCAAGACTGTTACGCTCAAGAATGGAGACGAGATCACGGTTCGTATCATCGGTATGTACCATGATATTGACCCGTATGGCCAGCCCATTCCTATCACTTGGGAACTGTGTGATCTGTGGCCCGAGCGGTTCTTTATGAATAAGTCCGGGACTAACAAAGACAGCTGGGAAGATACGGACATGCGAGAATGGCTGCACAGCAATGTCCGCTCCATGTTGCCTGATGAACTCAGCCAGATCATCGTTCCGGCAATGAAGCTGACCCGTGACGGCGGAGATGGCGAAGGTATGGTCGAGACAAAGGATACTCTGTTCCTTCTGTCTGAGCAGGAAATCTTCGGTCGGAAGATTTACTCCAAGGGCGGAGAGGGCCGTTGGTATGAGTGGTATCAGCAGGAGAATGTCTCCTACGCAAAGAAGTACCCGGATGGTAGCTTCGGCTGGAGGTGGGAGCGTTCCCCGAATGGGAGCAACAGCACCGGCTTCTGTCGTGTCTACAGCAACGGCGGCGCCGACTACTACTACGCCTCGAACTCGAGTGGCGTCTCCTTCGGCTTCTGTACCTAATCCCATGGATCTAAAACATCCCGCCCCGGAAGGGGCGGATAGAAAGGAGATGTCTCCGTTGAGTGTGAGTAACAAGAAGCTGGGAACTGGCTTTGAACGGAAGTTCGCTCAGTTCCTTTCCTCCAATGGTTTCTGGGTCCATCTTCTCACCCAGAACAATTCGGGACAACCTGCGGATGTCCTTGCTGCACGGAAAGGACAGCCGTTCCTCATCGACTGCAAGGTTTGTCAGAACGGAATTTTCAAGATCGACCGTATTGAGCAGAACCAAGAGACAGCCATGGAACACTGGAGCCGGTGTGGCAACGGCGAGGGCTGGTTCGCACTGGAGTTACCTGACGGGAAGGTCATAATGGTGGACTACGATACCATGATGTGCAAGGCCCTCTATAAAACGGTCCTGTCTCAGAGCGAGATCATCGAGTCCGGCTATCTGCTGGAGAAGTGGGTGAACTTATGGATGTAGTGATCTCTAACCGCATTTCCATCTCCAACCCGGACCCGGCGCTTTTGGACTATTGTCGTAAGAACCTGCGTATCCGCAATCCAGAGTTCGCTAAGAAACGCCGTTTGGGTTTCTGGACAGGAAGTACACCAGAATACCTCTACCTCTACGAGCAAGATGGTAACACGATCCGACTGCCGTATGGATGTCTCTCTGAGCTGGAGAAGGGTCTCATTGATCCCACCTACGATACTATCACGGCCAACTTCAATGACCCTCAGATGGTGGATTATCAGTGCGAGATCCCCCTGTATGACTACCAAGAGCCAGCGGTTGAAGCCATGGCGAAAGTCTACTGTGGCATCCTCCAGAGTCCAGCCGGTAGCGGAAAGACTCAGATGGGTATTGCACTGGCGGCAAAGCTGGGCCGGAAGACCCTCTGGCTAACTCACACGAAAGACCTTCTCTCCCAGAGCAAGCGCAGGGCGGAACAATATATGTCCCCCCTTCTCTGTGGGACCATCACTGAGGGGCGTGTGTCGATTGGAGCGGGTATCACATTCGCCACGGTACAGACCATGAGCAGTTTGGACCTCACCCAGTATCGTAATGTCTGGGATACAATCATTGTGGATGAGTGCCATCATGTGGCTGGGACCCCCACATCCGTCACGCAGTTCTCCCGGGTCCTCAACTCTCTTGCTGCAAGACACAAGTACGGCCTATCCGCTACTGTCCATCGTGCCGATGGTCTGATCGTTGCTACCCACGCTCTGCTGGGTGAGATCGTCTATTCCGTCCCGGAAGAGACAGTACAGGACAAGATCATCAAGCCCAAGGTACAGCCCATATTCACTGACACAGTGATTACCGCTGACTGTCTGGACACAGACGGCGTGGTCATCTATACCAAGCTGATCGAGACACTGGTGAATGACCAGAGGCGGAACAAGCTCATCGTGAACACTATCGTCAACCGAGCTAATTCCGGCGGCGGCTCTCACATCATCCTTGCTGACCGTATCGGACACTTGGAGGCCATGATGTCCATGTTGCCTCCTGTCATGCGGGAACAGGCGGTTATGGTGACTGGTAGCATGACCACGAAGAAAGGCAAGGCCGAAAGAGAGCAAGCCATTGAGGATATGAGGCTTGGACGGAAGAAATTCCTCTTCGCTACCTACTCTCTGGCCAAGGAAGGGCTGGACATTCCCAGACTGGACTCTCTGTATCTGGCCTCTCCTCAGAGAGACTTCGCAGTCATCGTTCAGAGCCTTGGTCGTATCTCTCGCACATTTGAGGGCAAGACGGACGCACGGTGCTTTGACTTTGTGGACTACAAGATCAAGACCCTGTTAAAGTTCTTCAAGCAGCGGGAACGGACCTACCGTAAGCTGGGATGTGAGGAATTGTAATATGTTCATCTTCGACTGTGAGGTCTTCGCCTACGACTGGCTGTTCGTCTTCAAGGAAGTGGAGACTGGTGAGTACACGGTCATCCACAACGACAACGAGGCGGTCAAGCAGTTCATGGCCCGGGACCCTCTACTCGGAGGGTTCAACAACAAGCACTACGATAACCACATTCTCAAGGCGGTCCTTTGTGACGCTGACCCTCGGCAGGTGAAGGAGATCAACGATTTCATCATCTTAGAGGGGCACAACGGCTGGGAAAATGAGTTCCTTTCTCAGTATCGGGTCTACTTCGACTCGTTTGACCTGATGGATGACTGTCTGGTAGGTCTGTCACTGAAAGCCATCGAAGCTCATCTGGGTATCCCCATCGAAGAGAGCGAAGTGGACTTCGACATAGACCGGTCTCTGACGGAAGAGGAACTGGCCTCAACCATATTCTATTGCAAATACGATGTAGACGCAACTGAACTGTTGTTCCGTCTGCGGAAGATCTATCTGCAAAATAAGATGAAGCTGGGGCGTGAGTGCGGCCTGAGTACTTCGAGGGCGCTCTATATGACCAACGCAAAGCTGACTGCTGCCTATCTGAAAGCGGAGCAACGGCCTCACGGTGACGAGCGTGAATATCAGTACCCGAAGCAGTTGCTCCGACAGTACATCCCAGATGAGGTCTTCCATTTCTTCGATAGGCTCCAAGACCTGAGTATCCCGGATGAAGAGGTCTTTTCGGAAAGCCTCGACATCATGGTAGGCGAGTGCCCATGCACCATCGCCTACGGTGGTATCCATGGTGCAATCCCTTGTTATTCCGAGGAGACATCTGAGGATAGGACCATCCGCAATAAGGATGTAGCCAGTTACTACCCGCACCTCATGACACTCATGGGCTATTGCAGCCGGAACATTCCTTCCCCGGAAGTGTATGCTGAGACCATCGAACGGCGTGTTGCTGCCAAGAAGGCTCATGACGGTGAGACAGCAGACGCACTCAAGCTGGTACTCAATACCACCTACGGTGCAATGCTCAATCAGTACAACGACCTGTATGACCCGTTGATGGGCCGGTCCGTGTGTATTTCTGGACAGCTATTCCTCTTGGAACTGGCTGAACATCTCATCTTGGAATGTCCAACGCTCAAGGTCATCCAGCTAAACACGGACGGTATCATGGTCAGTCTGGACTATACGGACGAACCAAAGTATCAGGAGATCACGGAAGAATGGCAAGTCCGTACTGGCTTCGAGCTGGAGGAGGATTTCATTCGGAAAATCGTTCAGAAGGATGTCAACAATTATGTCGAGGTCCCGATGAAGGGTGATCCGAAAATCAAGGGCGGTCTGCTGGTCAGAGGTGTTCTCACCAACACCAAGTTCGAGCTTTCCAAGTTCGGCCTGAGAGACTGGCCCCAGCTCAAGGGCGGAGCGTTCAAGATCAATAACAACGCCAACATCGTGGCAAAGGCCATCGTGGACCGGCTGGCCTACGGAACACCTGTGGAGCAGACCATCAACGACTGCAATGAAATCTTCGAGTTCCAGATGATTGCCAAGGCTGGAGGTAAATACAGCCATTCCTTCCATCTGGTCAACGGAGAGCAGGTCCCCGTTCAAAAGGTAAACCGTGTCTACGCAGCACCGTTCAGTGTGGAGCATGGATGTCCGTATGGGACACTCTACAAGACCCATGCGATGAAGGGCAGTACCTCTAAGATCAGTGGTCTCCCGGAGCATTGCATTGTAGACAACAATAACCAGCTCACCATCGAAGCGGTGGACAAAACATGGTACATCCGGCTGGCCCGGAAGTATGTAAATGATTTCCTTGGCCGTAAGGGCCTCAAGAGAAATACCCGGAGGGTCAACTCCCTCAAGAAGAAATGTCTCACACTATTGTAAAGGAGAAATCACAATGGCAACGAAAAAGACTGACGCACCTACCATCGACATCGCTTCTCTGAATGTATGGCAGAGATTGATGATGGCCCGGATCGAGTTCCTGTCTGGAGGAGCAAAGAAGTCCGGTAAGAACCTCCACGCCGAGTTCACCTACTTCGAGCTGGTGGACATCGTTCCCCAAGCCGAGGCCATCTTCGCAAAGTATGGTCTGCTGATGATCCCCAATCTGAGCAACGAGCTTGCTGTGGCCAGTGTGTATAACACTGACAAGCCCGAGGAACGCATTGAGTTCTCCATTCCTGTCCAGCTCATCTCCGAACCCGCCAAGTTCCGTATGAATGAGGTGCAGGGTGTGGGTGCTGCTGTCACCTACTACCGCCGGTATCTCTACATGCTGGTTCTGGACTTGGTTGAGGCTGACGCTTTTGACGCTATGTCTGGTGCTACCCCCACCGATAACGATACTCCCGCCCCGGCTCCGAAGCGTTCCGCAAAGCCTCTTAGCACCTCCGACCGTCAGAAAATCAAGGAAGAGCTGACTGACGATGAGGCCATGGCCAGTAACGAGCAGACGGAGACGCTGAAAGCCCTGCTGAAAAACCTGCTGGAGATGGACCCCGAACAGGAGAGCTTTGTGCAGGAGATCGCCATGCGGACCAATTCCTTCGAGGATCTGAAAGCTACCGCATGTGACGCTTTGATCGACAATGTGAAGGGCATGATTGAGGCTTACTCCAGCGGTGATGAGGAGGAATAATTATGCAGTGGAATGAGAATAACACCATCCAAGTAACCCCTCCTCGCAAGCCTAAGAAGCTGACAGGAACCCGTTTCGCCTCTGTGCTGGGTCTGAATAGATGGTCTACCCCTTTTGAGATCTGGTGCGCTTGCACTCGGACCTACGAGGCTCCTTTCGAGGATACCATCTACACCAAGGCCGGTAAGGCCATTGAACCGAAACAGGCGGAGTACATGAAGAGTGCGTACTTCATGAGCAACCTCATCACTCCGACCGATGTGTACGGGCCTGAGTATTTCCACAAGACTTGGGGAGATTTCTTCCACTCTGAGAAGATCTTCGGCGGCATGTGGGACTACCTGCTGGTAGACAAGGAGAACAGACCTACCACCGTTCTGGAAATGAAGACCACTCAGCGGGCAGAAGACTGGAAGGATGACATTCCTGAGTATTATGCCCTCCAAGCTGCGCTCTATGCCTATCTGCTGGGTGTAGATAAGGTCATCATGGTGGCCTCCTTCCTTTCCCCGGAAGATTACGCCGATCCCGAGAAGTTCGAGTGCAACGGTAAGAACACCATCACCCGGCCTTTCCGTCTCTCTGAACGGTATCCTGACTTCGAGGAGAAGTACATCAAACCGGCTATCAAGTGGTGGCAGGACCATGTGGAGACTGGTATCTCTCCCGTCTACAACGAGAAGGCTGACGCCGAGATCCTTGCGGCCCTGCGGACTAACAATGTCACGCCCGATACGGACATCGACACGCTAGTCAAAGAGGCCGAGGAGCTGAAAGCCAAGCTGGACGCTCACGCTGCGGAAGTGGCCGCAGACGAAAAGCGGTATAAACTTCTGGTGGACAACATCAAGAAGCTGGCCGTTTCTCAGTTCCGGGACGGTGACAAGAAGGTATCCATTGTTGGCTCTTCCTACGCTTGGGAAGTCAGCAAAAGCTCCAAGACCACCATTGACAAAGAGGCCATGAAAGCTGACGGTGTTCTGGAGAAGTATTCCAGCACCGAAGACAGCTATCGCATTGTGCCGAAAGAAATCAAAAAGGATCAGTAAGGAGGTCCATCATGAAATTCAAGAAGTTTATGAAATCCCTCGATGGGGACGGCGTTATCCAGATCAACGGCGAGGACAAGTACCTTGCCTCTACCTCAGTCGTGATGAAAATTCCTGACAACATCACCGGCGTTCTGGCTGAGCTGATGACGGTCATGCCTATTCCCATTGTCGATATTATCAACAAGGCCGATGGCAGTGACCCGTGTTACCTCATCAAGGCTGTCATGCCTCATGGGGATAGCCCCATCAAAGAGTGTATCCGGGTTTTCTACACGGAGAACGGTAATGTCAAGCTCCCTATCAGCAACGATGACTACACTCTGATCGAGCGTGGCGATGTTGTTGAGATGATCGTGGAGTACGATGAGGACGATGAGGAGTTCGCTCCCGTGGCTCTGGCAATCAAGCGTTCCTATCCGGGTCAGCCTGACGAGCTGGTAGGTATCATTTTCCCCGTGCCCGAGTTCGTTGGTGTAGTCTAAACAAAACAAGGAGGATTATAAATTATGGCTAAAATTGCACTTTCTGATGGGTTCTCTCTGCTGCCCGAGGGCGAACAGGTCCTCAAAATCACAGATGTCAAGTACAAAGAGGCGTTCGGCAAAATGGAGATCTACATGGAGAACGCTTCTGGTGTCAAACACATTGAGCGGTTCTCCCTCCTTAAGTCCGATGGTTCCTCCAATGACGGCGCTATCGCTGCGTTCTCCTACTTGGCCAAGTGTGCCTTGGATGACTACTCTCTGACGGAGATTGACCACAAGGACCTCATCGGCCACTTCTTCAAGACCACCGTTGAGCATGACCGTGTAGAGTCCAACAAGAAGCCCGGGTCCTATGTGACCTTCGCTCGTCTCGGTGATAAGGAACCCAGCAGCGGCTTTGAGGCTAAGACCTCTGCAAAGCCCTCTGGAAGCCCTAAGAAGCCCTCCAATGTTGACCTGAGTAAGTTGCTGGGATAACCCCGGAAAAGCTCACAGAGAGGGTCAGGGGCCGTCTCTGGCCCTCTCCTATGGTTTCCTGCTATCATTCGCTAAGAAAGGATATTGGAGAATGACGAAAATCGAAAAACATCTTGAGATCTGCATGGAGATCAACAAGCTGTATGCCCGGAAGAACCATGACTATGGAGACTCGTTCCACCAGACCTTTGTGGAGGAAGGGCTTGCCATGAGCCGTATCCGCCTCGGAGATAAGTTCAGCCGGTTCAAGACTCTTTCTCGGGGAGCGGACCAGAAGGTGAACGATGAGTCGATCCGGGACACCCTGATTGATCTGGCCAACTACGCAATTATGACTGTTCTGGAGATGGAGGTGGAGAACGATGACCGGGAATGAATATCAACGCCACGCTCTTCGCACCGCAAGTGGCATGAACTATGAGAACCACGGTATGCTCATGAACGGGGCCTTGGGTCTCTGTGGTGAGGCTGGTGAAGTAGCTGACCTCGTGAAGAAGGCAACCTTCCAAGGGCATGAGCTGGACACCGACCACATTGCCGAAGAGCTTGGAGATGTAGCGTGGTATCTCGCTATCGCTTCTCACGCCATTGGCTGTGACTTGGATGAGGTTCTGGCTCGGAATGTTGAGAAGCTGAAAAAGCGGTATCCTGATGGTTTCGAGGCCGACCGCAGTGTGCATAGGGAGGCGTATGAGAATGACTGACTGTTTCTCCAAGTCCGAAGTAACGGACTTTCTGAACTACATGAAGCTCCCGGATGGGACCCCTCTGGTTCCGGCAAGCATGGTTGACTATCTGGTGTCGAACGGTTTCTTCGTGGCTCCGGCCTCTACCAAGTATCACGGCAATTACGAAGGTGGCCTCTACTCACATTGCTTCGTTGTAACGGAAACCCTGATCCAGCTCACGGAGGACAACAAACTGATCTGGGAACATCCACGGTCTCCTTACATTGTAGGTATGTTCCATGACCTCTGCAAAATCGACCAGTACCGTCATCCGCTTCGTACAGACATCTCCATGGACGGTAGTCCCATCAGGGACACTTCCTCGTGGGAATATGTACCCGATACTCTCTTGAAGGGCCATGGCGATAAGTCGGTCATGCTGCTGTCACAGTTTTACAGCTTAACCATGGAAGAGATTGCCTGTATCCGCTATCACATGGGAGCGTTTACGGATAAGTCCGAGTGGAACGATTACACCCGAGCTGTCAAAGCATATCCCAATGTCCTGTGGACCCATCAGGCCGATATGCTGGCCAGTCATGTGAAAGGAGTTTGAATATGAAAATCATCAAGCCGTATCACGAGATCATCACTCCGCTCAACGGGAAAGCGGTTCTCCAGCGCATTGAAGAATGTGGCCGTGTCTGCTACAAGTCCGAGGGAAAGATCACCGAGGATAGCTGCTACTCCTTCGTCAGAGGCATTGTCCGGCGTGGCCATGAGGCCGTTCTGGAACACGCTGCCCTCACTGTTCGCTTTGTGTGTGACCGTGGTGTGAGCCATGAAATCGTTCGTCACCGCATGGCCTCTTACTGTCAGGAGTCCACTCGCTACTGCAACTATATCAAGGATGACTTCGGCTCCGAGATCACGGTTATCCAGCCCTCCTATCTGGAGGAAGGAACCAGAGCCTTTGCGAGCTGGAGAGGGGCATGTGAGACCGCTGAGAGGTCCTATTTCACTCTGCTGGATTGGGGCTGTACTCCGCAGGAGGCTCGTGCCGTCCTACCTAACAGCCTCAAGACCGAAGTCATCATGACGGCCAACATCCGGGAGTGGCGGCACTTCTTCAAGCTCCGTAGTGCCAAGGCAGCTCATCCTCAGATGAGAGAACTGGTTATCCCTCTGCTGCTGGAACTCAAAGCCAACATTCCCATCGTCTTCGATGACATCCCTGTCGCATGAACCGGCAAGAGAGACGCCGCTTGGAGCGGCAGGGCAAGGCCCCGGCGAAAGAGCCTGTCATCAACATGAAGCAGTCCGACATCCAGACCATGAAGAACAACGCAACCCACACGGCCATTGATACCGCTTTCCTGCTTATGCTGGGGTTTCCGGTTATGGCCATGCGTGACAACATGGGCTGGGGACCTGTTCGACTGGAAAGACTGGTCGATTGGATTCTGGACTACTATGACAGCTTTGAGAAAGGATACATCACCCTCGATGATGTGCATGACACTCTGCGAGAGGAAACCGGCATAACAATCCAGAAGAAAGGAAAGAAGTGACATGAAACTGTTGGCAAAAGACGGTCAGGTACGCTATGTGTGCAGAGCCGGAAAGGATCTGGTCACAGCTACCATGCCGCAGGAAGTAGCTGAGAAGTTTGTCTCCAGCCGTACAAGCGTGATGACCACGGATCTTCCTGACTATCCGCTGCTGGTGGATGGCAAGTGGTACTTCCCTATTGTTCCTGAGAAGACCACAAGAAAGAGATCCAGAAAGGAGTAAGCCCATGCGGTACGATAGTCTCCCATCCGAATTGACAGACATTCCCCAATGGGTATGTGTCTGGAATAGTTCCAAGATACCAATGCAATCGGCCAGCCGTCTTGCGGCTTCGTCATCTGAACCTTCTACTTGGTCCGACTTTGCTACCGCAAAACAAGCAGTTTCATCCGGCAAATATGACCATGTTGGCTTTGTGTTCAATAACAACGGCATTGTCGGTATCGACATCGACCGTGGGTTCGATCAGAACGGATTTCTCTCCAAGCTGAGTATCGACATCATGTCGCATTGCCGGTCCTACACGGAGAAGAGCCGTAGCGGTCGGGGTATCCATGTCCTTCTCAAAGGAAAGCTCCCCTTCCGTGGTCGAAACAATGGGTCGGGTGTGGAGATTTATCAGAGTGGACGGTATTTCATCATGACCGGCGAGACACTGGTGTTTCCTGAGATCATCGAAAATCAGGAGGCCATTGATTACATCGTCCAGACCTATTTCCCGGAAACGGTCTCGAACATGACAGACCGTCCACTCAACCGCATTTACTCCCCTGTCTATCTACCTCCGCAAGACGGAAAGGTGTTTCTCAGACCTGATTACCCTCCTATCGTGGACGGCTCCAGAAACAACTCTCTGGCCTCTCTGGCAGGTCAGCTCCACACTCTCGGGTATCAGAAAGAGGACATCTACAAGGAAATCTGCTATGCCAATCAGACGGCGTGTCACCCTCCGCTGCCGGACAGGGAGATCATGGCCATCGTGAACAGTATCACCAGATACAGGAGGTAACACATGAACGAACCCAATATGGACTTCGGTCTGATGAAAGAAATCGGCTCCATGATCGACACGATGAACGGGAAAAACAGACCGCTCAACCGTGATAGAGAGCCGAAAGACCATATCGCCAAGAAGAAAAACGCCCGGAAACTGGCCAAGGCCAGCAGACGGAGAAATCGGAGGTGACGAAATTGAGCGAGAAACCATTGGAAGAGTCCAGCCTGTTCCAGCTCAAGAACGGACAATATTTACTCGACCCCAACCAGTCCAAGGTGTTCTCCACCATCATGGCGGAACATCCGCACAACAACCCGGACTACCGCTGGGATGAGATTGCTATGGCGGATCTGTTTGCAAAGTGTTATGCGGACAACATCGTGTACTGCCCAGAGGCGAAACAGTGGTACTCCTATGACGGCACAGTCTGGGAGAGAGATACTGGAGGCATTGTTGCCAGCGAAAACTTGAAAGAGTTCACCCGCCTCATGCAGCTCTATTGCAATGAGATCCCGGAGGATGACGGCAGTGAAAAGGAATACAGGAAGTTTGTCTCTAAGCTGGGAGACCGCCGGGTCCGTGACCGTATTCTCAAAGACGCACAGGGAGAGGCCAGAGTGAGCATATCCAAATTTGACGCCAACCCCTACTACATCAACTGTCTCAACGGGACCTATGATCTGAGAGCTGGACAGTTCCACACTCACCGTCCCGAGGATTACCTCACGATGAAGACAGACTGCATGTTCCCCGTGGAGACCATGGTCTTCGACTCCAGCAGATGGGAGCAGTTCATTGACGAGATCACTTGCGGAGACGCAGATGTGGCAGGATACCTCCAGCGCAGTCTCGGGTACTCTCTGGTTGGCATGGCCAACGAAGAGTGTATGTTCATCGCCTATGGCAAGACCACCCGTAACGGTAAGGGTACGCTGCTGAACACCATCCACACCATCCTCGGAGACTACGCCAAAACCATCGGCGTGGACTTTATCTGCCAAGGCCGTGGCGGTCGATCCTACTCACAGGCCAATCCCATGGTGTGTGCGCTCAAGGGAGCGAGGTTCCTAACTATGAGTGAGTCCGATGACGCTGGCCGTCTGGATGAGGCCGTCATCAAGAACTACACCGGCGGAGATCCCATCAGTACCCGGCAGCTCTACGGCGAGGCGTTCAGCTTTACGCCACAATTCAAGATGTGGCTGTCCTGCAACACTCTCCCTATCGTCAACGACAGTTCCCTGTTCAGCTCTGACCGAGTAAAGGTCATTGAGTTCAACCGTCACTTCGGTGAGGATGAGCGGGATGTCAAGCTCAAGGAGAAGTTCTTGGAGCCATCCGCCCGGACCGGTATCTTCAAGTGGCTGTTGGACGGGTACGAAGCCTATAAGGAAATGGGCCTGAGAGAACCCGAGTCCGTAAAGAACTCAGTCAGGACCTACGAACAGAAAAGTGATCGTGTTGGGCTGTTCGTGGATGAGATGTGTGTTATCGACAAGGACAGCAAGGTCAGCCGGAGTGAACTCTATTCCGCCTACAAATCATGGTGTCGCACCAACGGTGTCAACGCTAAGAGCGCCCAGAAGTTCTATGAGGCTATGGAGAAACACGCTCCGCAGAAAAAGGTTCAAGGGGTACGACTCTTTGATGGTCTCAAGCTGGCCAATGTTTCCAATGTCGTTATCAAATGAGGAGGTATTTTGGCAATGAAATACAGTGAGGTTGAGATTATGTTCAAGAACGGCAAGAGTCTGACCGTAACCTGTGAGAAATGTACCGTGAAAACCCAGAACGGTACACTTACCGGGTATCAGATTACGAACATACAGGACAACCGTCCTCTGTTCATCAATCTGGAAGAGGTCGTTGCCTTTGTCGAAAAGCTCAAGAAAGCCCATGAGTGAATATGTTCTTTCACTCAGTTACGGGAAGGATAGCACCGCCTGTCTCGGAGCAATCAAAGAGCTTGGGTGGCCTCTCCATCGGATCATCACTGCGGATGTATGGGCAACCGACACAATCCCTGCTGATCCTCCTCCTATGGTAGAGTTCAAGGCCAAGCTGGACGCCTACATTCTTGAAGAGTTCGGCATACAGGTAGAACATCTCTGTGCTATGAGGAACGGAGAAAAGCTGACCTATGAAAAGCTATTCTACCACATTCCGAAGAGAAAGCCCGGAGGAAAATTCTCCAGTAATTCTCCAGCCGGGTTCCCATATCAGAAGGGTGCATGGTGCAATGATCGTTTGAAGACAAATGCACTCGACTCCATATCTAATATGGGGGGGGTACGATGGATTTCAACGCCATGGGAAAGGGTGCGGAGCAACCAGTATGCTCAAACGGGCAGCCCTGCGGGTTCCCTTACACAGTCGGATCATGGTGCAAGAAACTCAAGGACGGGACATATCCTCGGCTTCCCGATCCTCAAGGGCAACTGGTGTACCAGCGACCTCAAACGCCGGGTTTTCCGGTAGCTCCCTTGCACAAGGAGCGAAGACAAATATTGTGCAGTACCTTGGGATTGCAGCGGATGAGCCGGAACGGATTGAACGGCACACTAAGCCCGGGTACCTACTCCCTCTTGTGGAGATCGGATGGGACGAGGCGTATTGCCGTCAGTGGTGCGAAGAAAGAGGTCTCCTGTCCCCTATCTACACCACTGCAACGAGGGGGGGGGTGCTGGTTTTGCCACAATCAAGGCGTAGACCAGCTTCGTCTTCTGCGAAAGACCTACCCGGAATACTGGGCATTGCTGATGAAGTGGGACTTGGACTCTCCCACTACCTTCAAGGCAGATGGGCACACCGTCCATGACTACGACCTTCGGTTTCACGCCGAGGATCTTGGAATGGTTCCCACTGACCGGAAATTTCGATGGAAAATGCTGACCTCCAAGGTACAGGCCGCATGTGTGGTCGATGACCGAAAGAAAACAATCTTCGACATATTGGAAAGGAGCAAACATCATGAATGAACTCAAGCGTGGGGATGTCTACATGATACCCGGGGAATATAAGCAGAACAGTCACATCCTCAGTGGCTCTCGTCCGTTTATCGTAGTACAGAACAATGTCGGGAACCTCAATTCCTCCCTGACTATCGTGGTTCCCCTGACTACCAAGATCCGGCGTCTGGACATCCCTACTCATGTTCCTATGATCTGGAGCGGTCTCCGTGGCAGCATGGCTATGTGCGAGCAGGTCCGCACCGTGGACATTGACCTTGATGAATGGGAGTACATCTGCCACCTGCCGGACGAGATCATGGAGCATGTGGACAACGCCATCCGGGCCGCTTTCTTCTTCGAGAAGGAGGACATGGACGATGAAGATGAATAAGCCGCCCATGCCCATCTATCCCTGCAAGTTCCCGGAGGCAAACAGGAATTTGACCAAGCCTGACAACATGACTGACGAGGAGTGCGGGAGTTTGTGGGTATATACGGACGGTAATCAGTGTGTTTCCTGCTGGCAACTCACTTGGAGACAGAGGCTCCGGCTCCTCTTCTTCGGGAAAATCTGGCTCGGTGTTCTCTCCGGCTACACTCAGCCTCCAGTCTGGCTCACCTGTGCAGATACCGTCTTTGCGAAAGGTGGTGACTAATGTGGAGATCAAGCCCTACTACGAAGCCATTGAAGGCTTCATGCGTGAGCTGTCTTCGCTGGATGTCTCTTCGCTCTGCATGGTGGCCCTCACCCGGGACCCGGATGTGTATGATGTAGTCTCCTGCTTTGGAGCAGGCCCACACGAGATCGCTGCCTGTGCTGGTATCCTTCAAATGCACGCTGCCTACAAATACGGGGAGGTCAATCGTCCAAATGAAGAATGTGAATGACCGTATCCACGCCTTGGCCAGACGGATAGACACAGACACCAGCTTTCATGCCCGGGATACATCCCGGCTCCTGCTTCTAGGAGACAGTTTCTTTCTCAGACAGGTCCAGCGCAAGGCAACCACCCTCGGTATCAGCGCAGACATCACCAGTCGGATCGACCGTCCCTATCAGGCCGCAGTGGTGGACATGGAGACCGCACAGGGAAACATCAAGCTCCCTGCGTGTGCTGACATCGACTGCTGCAACCGCCCGGGCCTGTCAGCGGTGGCCGAGGCCGTCCTGATCCTGCTGGAGGACCAGAACCTCATCGCTGGGAAGGAAATCACGATCATAGGCCGTGGTCACGCCACACAAGGTCTGGCTGACATTCTCATCCGCAGAGACGCCACGGTAACGGTGGGACACAGCAAGTCACCGAACATTCTCAAGCTCACGGACAGGCAGGATGTGGTGATCTACGCCACGCCTGTGCTGGAGCAGGATGTATGGCATAATACGAAAGGCATGGTCATCGACTTGGGTGGGGTTATCTCTGACCCGCTCCAGTTTGAATGTGCCTATGTTTCAAAGATTGGAGATCTGACTACCAGTGTGCTGCTGAATAGGTTTGTGCATTGGAAATAAAGATATATCTTTACGGATACACGAAAAGGTGCAATGAGGGGCAGATTAGGGGGCAGAATTTAATAGGTTACGATAAGTCCCTTATAGAGAGAAGATCTTATATGGTACTTATAGAACACTATAATTTTCTGCCCCTTTTGCCCCTATCGTGGAGTACAGATTTCGGAGATCCCGATGTATGGGCTGTAATCCGAGAGTGCCTGAGAGAAATGGAGGTAAATTGGTAATGGCAGAAGAGAAGAATTTGACCAAGGAGAAGAAGCATAGAAACCGGCCTGACTTGAAGAACTTCGGGCAGGAAATGGTTAAGCCGGGTGACAATACCCGGTATCTGCGGCATGCACTGGCGTGTTGGGATCTGCCTCCTCTGGATCTGGATGATGATGAGGCTGTGGCTGGGAGAGTTCGGTGGTACTTTGAGCATTGTGCTGATGATGATATGAAGCCTACTGTGACAGGTCTTGCTAATGCGCTTGGTGTGCGTAGACAGACTTTGCTTAGATGGGCTAACGGTGACAGGAGAGGTGAAAATTCTGACCGTGGTACTCTCATAAAAAGAGCGTATGAGGCTCTGGCGGAATTGTGGGAGGATTATATGCTGAACGGCAAGGTCAATCCTGTTTCCGGGATCTTCCTCGGGAAGAACCATTTCGGTTATACGGATAAGCAGGAAGTGACCCTTAGACCCGGCCAGATGGAGGAGGCTCCGCCTACTCCTGCGGAGCTGGAGGAGAAGTATGCGGACATCATCGTGGATGAGGTCACGCAGTCTGATCCGTGAAAATTTCGACCAGACAGTAAAATTTCGACCAGACAGTAAAATTTCGACCAAGCGGAAAATTTGACCGCAAGGCAAAATTTTGACCAGAGGAAAAATTTGACCACCTCGGCGGATATGTTCGCCGGGGTGGTCTTCTCTCTGTCTGGCTGGGTAGCTGCTGGGGCTGGGTGATCCCCTCGGACGCAGGGCATAAAAGAAGCCCCGGAGCATAGGCCCCGAGGCATAAAAGAAGACCCGCCACGCTGGGCGGGTCTGTGATCTCGTTTAGTAGCGGCGTCTTCTGCCTCGTTTCCAACTGGCCCCGGCTGCTTTCCATACGATCAAGAAAGGAAAGAATATCACGCAATCACCCCCAGTTGAAAGAGGCGGTGCAGGTGGTAGCGGAGACGGGAGCGAGGGCACCAGATCGCAAGCGTTCCGGCGCTGTCTCTATACCAGATCGTTCCGCCGTCATCAATCAATAGCGGGTTAGGGCTGTTTTCTACTGGGTAGGTGTGCCAGCTTTCCGGCGTGGTTCCGTCCCACGGTCTAAGGTTCTCTTTCATCTCGTGACCTCCTCAAAATGTCGGTGAGTCGTACAAGTACGATCCATTTCGCTTATAGGCTTCGTTCCAAGCCGTTACCAGCTCGGCGGCTGCTTTCTTGCTCTGGCAGATGTTAGCGGCCCGTAGTCCGCCGATACGGCCAGATAGTAACCTTTCACGGTCTTTCTCCTTTCCCTGTCATCATCAGGACCCCGGCGGGACCCGGGGCCGACCCCGCATGGCTGCGGGGTTTCGACTTGTAGGAGGGTGGCTTAGTCTTCGATCTCGTCCAGTTCATCGAAGAGGGCGGACAAGTCCGGGTCTTCGTCGATGCTACCGATATACAAGCGGCACTCGCTCATAGCTTCAACGGCGTAGTGGTCCAGCTTGTCGGAGTAGTCTTTGTAATCGCTGGAAACGAGGTTTCCGTAGCCGTTGTAATAGAAATAATCACGGTTCGGATTGAAAGGGCCGTAAATCTTATTGCCGCTGCTGTCATTGCTCCAAGTATCGGCATCGTGGCCATAAAAAGCTCGGTAAAGCAGCTCCATGTGGGGCTGATCTAAATATAACTGGTCCAGTTCCTCCATCTCGAAATAGCGGTCATCGCCTAAGTATCCGTTGTAGCTGTCCAGCTCCTCCATGCAAGCGATGAAAGCGGCTTCGTTCTCCTCGAAATAGTTGATGATCTCATCGATGACGGTTTCCTTAGTTCTGGTGTTCATGTTATACCCCTTTCTTTCTTCGGGGCGGTCTGGTATAATACCAGTGACCGCCGGTTATAGGTTCGTTCTGGTGGGTCTGGCCTCGGGTGGCGTTGCCTCGCTGCCCGGGGCTTTCTTTGTGCGTCCGGCCCGTGTAGCCCATCACTGGGGCCGGATCTCTCTTTAAGGGCTTGTGCCTGTCTCGTTTCCACCCGGCACCCCGGCTTTCAGTTTATACGGGTTCAGTTCCCGATAGAGTTATTTCTCTATGTTCATATTATATAGAGTTATAGCTCTACTGTCAATAGGTAAACGGCATTTTATAGAGTTATTTCTCTACAATTTACGCTGTGCCATATCTCAAGAGAAACGACACACTCACCCAGCAACATGAGCGGCCCCGGGCAGGGTCTGGGGGTCGGCCCCGGGTAGG
>PPYE01776827.1_pt1 | contig 21590 bp, 21 predicted proteins | sample 1559881 | NCBI WGS metagenome assembly PPYE01 (sample SAMN08240022, study PRJNA423297) | Human gut metagenome, whole genome shotgun sequencing project.
TTAGTTTCAATTGAGGAAGCAATGATCCGCATTGCAGGTGCCGCTGTGCTGCTTCATCGCTTATGAAGACGGGTTCTAAATAAGAACGGATGCCAGACAGCATACGGTGATGACCAGCCAGACTAGGGCAGGCTGCTCGGAATGGGCGATGTTCATCAGCACAAGGATGGGCAGAGCAAACAGAATCAGCGCCACAGCCTTCCAGCCCCGAATACCTTTTTCATTGGACAGGATATATATGGTACAGATAATCCACTGTGCAATGCCCGTAAACTCAGACGGAAAAAAAGTGCTCATTCTTTCAGTCATCTACGGGTACCTCCCATATAATTCGTCAACGCTTCCATAAAGGGTTTATAGCGCAGGCGGGAAAACGCCAGTTCATGACCCGCCACAATCACAACATCCTTTTTCACCTGCTCCACATGGGCAAGATTTACCAGATAGCAGTTGTTGCACCGGCAGAACGGAGCGTTTTTCAGTTTCTCTTCAATGCTCTTCAGGGTATCATTGATATGGAAGGAGCCTTTTGTATAATACAGTCTGACGGCATGTCTTTCCGTTTCAATATAATAAATTTGTGAAATATCCACCTTAAACATCCCGTCCCCTGTGGTGACAGAAATATAATGTTCCGTGCGCTGGCGAAACAGTTCCCTGGCCCGGTCCAGCGTGCTGCGGAAGCTGATGCGGTTGATTGGCTTGAGAATGTAATCCATCGCGTAAACGCTGTAGCCCTGCACGGCATAAGCGGTCATGCTGGTGATGAAGGCGATCAGCACTTTATCATCTTTCTGCCGAACCTGCCTGGCCACGCTTATGCCATCCATGCCGGGCAACTGAATGTCAAGCAGCAGCAGATCATAGCCGCCTACGGAATAGTAATGATCCAGCATATCCGACCCGTTATCAAAAACGTGCAGCTCGCACACTTCATTCAGTTCATCAAAATAATTTTGGATTTCCTGACGAATCTGCGCCTGATGCAATCCATTGTCTTCCACAAGCGCGATTTTCATGCAATTCTCCTTTCGCGTTCTTATTTGTTTCATGAAGCGCATGAATGAAACGTTAGTGAAATTTTTTTCATTATATCAGAAACCACCGCGCATGTCAAACAGGGAGCAGCGAAACAGGCTTTGAAAAAACGCGGAACGCAATGCCCGGCTGCGCCTCCCGAAAGAAGCGCAGCCGATTCTCTTCATGATGTCTCCTGCTTGCCAAAGCCCATAAAGCCTGTGATGATCAAAAGCACAACGGCGGTCAGCGCCAAAATGCAAATGGTCAAAATGCGCGGCACCTGGCTGGGATCGCCAAACATGACGATGCCCTGATACCAGTCGGCAAAGGAACCGGCGGAGGAAACCGCCAGCTGCAGCATCCCGCAGCTGCAAAGTGCCGTATCAGCCACCAGCAGCAAATCGCTGCTGAAAAGGAAGGCGGCAATCCCCACCAGACAGCCCATGCCAAGTCCCAGCGCCACAAGCGTATCAATGCCTCCGGCGCCCGGAGCCCAGACAAGGTAATTGACAGCGGAAACCAGCTGAAGCAGGATGGAGACAATCAGAACATACACCCCAGCTTTTCTGTTGGTCAACAAGCTTTTCATTTCTTTTCCGCTCCCTTCTGCTTTTTGTAATAAGCAAGCTTAGCAGCCAGCATAGCCAGCACTGCCAGCCCCGTTACCACGGAAACGCCGATGGTCACGCCGCGCAGGGCAGGCTGCCACCAAGGAATGATCTTCACAATCCGGGTATTGTTGCCGATACCGTTCATCATGCTGCTGTTGGCGTCATTGTACAGAATATTCTTGGCGGCCCGGCGCAGCTGCTGGAGCATAAATCCATCGTTATTGCTTCTGATAGCCTGCACGATGGCGGCGCTGGACTGATGCTGGGTATCCAGGCAGAAAGAATCCGTACCGGCAGCCATCATGGCTTCAAATGCGGTCTTGTAGCCCGTGGTCACCGCGCCGATAGCGTCCGTTTCGATATGCCCCACATAGCCCCATTCACCGCGCACCACATCGGTATTCAGCGCCTTGCTCAGGGAGCAGCCAGTGAAGCCCAGGCGATTGAAGGCCTGCATCAGGGAATGGGCCTTGCCGTTCACCACGCCGCCCTCCAGTCCGCGCAACGCGCCTTCGCGGAACGCCTGCTCGTTGAAGAAGTTCACCACGCCTTGACGGTTATTCTCCTGATCGTTGCCAGTCAAATGCTTGGGACCGGCGTGCACGCCCTTTTCCTCGATTGCGGACACGATATGGGAGGCCGCCAGATAATTCAGGTTGGCATCCTCGGAAAAGTATTCAAAGCTACGGCCGCCAAAGGGGGTGCGGTGCAGGTTGCAGCCGGGACCCCAGATTTCCACCAGGCCCATGAACAAGCCTTCTTCGCCCAGCAACGCGCCGCGCTTATCCAGCAAGTCCTTGTTGAAGGCGGCGGTCAGCAGGCTTTCATTGGGATAGGACGTGGTTTTCAAACCCTTCCCCAGTTCGGCGGAATAGTTATCGGTATAACCGCCGATGCCGTCCGGGCCATCCCCCGCGGGGGTAGCGGGCTTACCAACGGAATCAACGGCTTCCGTGCCAAAGTTGTTGGCAATCAATGCAGCCATTTCTTCAATGGTCATCTGGCTGATGAAGGTTTCCCACAGGTCGTCGTTGTAATCCAGCCCCTTCATGGTAATCAGCATGATGCCCTGCTGGTCGCCCTGGGGAATGGCGTCCACGGCGGGAGCATTGTCGGGCTTTTCATAAATCTTGCCATCCAGGATTCGAATCATTTCATCGTTCAGGGTCAGGCCCGCCACAGGCTGAACGGGATAGGTGCCCTGCCAGTCACTTCGGGACAGATAGGTGACCAAATCGGGATACCAGTAATTCACATCCGCGTCCTCAAACTGATTGGTCACCCTCGCGCCAGTGGCGGAATAGCGGTAGGTTTCATCGTCAAAGCTGCCGGTGAAGTGGAAAGCCTTGGCCGCCGTGCCTTCCGTGGGATTGCCCTGCACATCTACCATACCGGTGGCACCTTTGGCGGCCAGTACGTTGTTCAGGGCGTCGTGCGCATCATCGCCGATAGCGATGTAATAATCGCCTTCGCTGAGGATATAGCCCTTTGCGTTTGTATAATCATAGCTGGCCAGCAGATACTTGTCGCATACGATTGTCAGCGTTTCGGAAGCGCCGGGCTGCAGCAGGGTAGTCTTGCCGTAATCCAAAAGCTGGATGGAGGATTTTTCTACTTTGTTTTTCTGCTCATATTCGCCATAGGGCGTTTGGGCATACACCTGCACCACGCTCTTGCCGGGCACGCTGCCGGTGTTCGTAACGGTGACTGTCACCGTCACAATTTTATCTTCCACCGTCACGCTGTCCAGCTTCTGCTCGAAGGTGGTATAGCTCAGGCCATAACCGAAGGGATAGGAAACCTCCTTGGCATAGTCCCATGCGCCGCCATCAATGGATCCTGCGGAACCGGTGGCGTTGAACCGCCCCAGCACCTGGTCCTCATACCGGGTTTCGTAATACTTATAACCGATATAGATTCCCTCGGTCTGCACGGTGTAATAGGAAATTTCGGAAGCGTTGGAGGAGGATTTCTGCAGCGCTTCTGTCAGGTTGGCCCATTGCTGGTTGTTGAAGGTATTATTGACCACGGCTGGGGCGGACAGGGAACTGACTGCATAGGTGTCCACCAGCTTGCCGGAGGGATTGGCGTTGCCAATCAGGATGTTCGCCACGCCGATGAAGCCTTTTTCACCCGGACAGCCAATCCACAGCACAGCGTCCACGTCGTACTCCTCGACCCAGTTTACCTCCATGGGGTTGCCTGTATTAAGCAGCACAACGGTTTTCTTGAACGAGCCGGAATCCCGAATCATGGCCAGCAAATCTTTTTCATCCTGGCTCAGCGCCAGCTGACTGATGCCTTCCGTGGGGGTTTGGGTGTAGAGCTCTACGCCTTCGCCGCCCTCCCGGGCCAGCATCACGATGGCTACGTCGTTAAAGCCGGTTGCCCAGGAGGATTTCACATCGTCAGTGTAGAAACTGATGGGTTCCTCACCCAGCGACCACAATGCGGACGGATCGGCGTTTTCCGCAAAGAACGTGCCTGCGCCGGTTTTTCTCTCGGTCTTGCTTTGGCGGTATGCGTTGTACAGCTTGGGGTTCACCTTGAATTTCAGGGTGCCCAGCGCCTTATACAGGTCAACGCCCGTTTTAGTGGAATAGGCGCGGGAACCAGCAGATTGATTGCGGTACAAGGGCTGCACGACTGCATGGCCAAACAGAGATATTTGCTCATCCTTGCTTAGCGGCAGAGCGTTGTCCTTATTGTAAAGCAATACGGTGCCTTCTTCCTGCTCCTGCACTGCCTCCGTATAGGTGTCTTCCTTGAGTGCCTTAAGCGTTTTTGCGTTGATGTCGCCATAAGCGCTCTTATAATATATCGTATCCTCATCCGCGACACTTTCATCGTTGATGACTTTGCTGGTCTGCACGCCAAGCATGCCGTTGACAACGGTATCATAGCTCATGGCCAGGTTCGAGCCGAATATCACGAAGCACAGGATGAAAGCCATCAGACATGACAGCCCGGTTGTTATTCTCACCTTTCGCATACGCATGCTCCTTATCTTGATGGATCAGTCGTTCAGAAAGAAAACGGCGCCGGGGAGAAAGCCAATTTGCGAATGCAGGAATGGCTTGCAGCACCAGACGCCGCCGCTGTCATGAAGCACAGCGGAGAAGAAAGGAATTTGATCAGGTTTGAGAGAAAGGAGGATTCAAAAAACGATCTATCGATTCCTTCGCTTCCCGCCGAGCGTCCATGCGCTTTCGGAGCGTTCTCCGCAGGTTGACGACGGCGTTCAGACGAACGGCCTGCCGCCGTCAAATTTGGCGGGGTGCCGGATCCATCAGCCCGGCACGCCCTGCCAAGCGGAATTTTCCTTGCAGGGAACCAATTGATGTAGCTGATTTATACTATTTCCAGTTGGAAATCGTATTATTCCAGAGGATTGGTGCCGACGATAGGCTCCACGTTGTACTTGGCCACGCGCTCGTCGTCGATCACACCGCTCCAGTTGAGGCCGAAGGTGAAATCGTAGGTGTTGCCGTCGGCGTCCACATAGCAGTCCATATCCCGGGGCACGTCCTCGTACTGGGCTTCCACGGTTTCCATATCGAGGGGCTGCTGCATGGGCAGCAGGGCAGAGGGCTCATAGTTGCCGGCGATGATTTCAAAGAGGATCTCGTCGCGGGCAGAGTGGGTGCGGCCGCCGCCGAAGGATACCAGGATTGCGTCCGCGGAGGGCTCGATTTCGGACCACACCATGGAACTGTTGAGGTTCATCACCAGAACCAGGGGAATATCGCCGGTGAGCTCGTCGATTTCCAGTACGAAGTCCAGGTCCGCCTCGTTGCTGACGGTGCCGGTCTTGCCGAAGTAAGAGCGGTTTTCCTTTACATAATCGTACTCGGTGCCGTAGACGCCCTCGAAGGCTTCCAGCGTGATCTGGCCGCCGATGGACTCGAAGCGGACGTACATGTTTTCGGCGGTGTAAGGACGATACTGCAGGGAACGGGGAATGTACTCGTAGTCAGCGGGTACCTTCATGTTTTCGTCATAGCCGGTGGTGGGAGCGTTGCTCTTGGGGCTGGCGACGCGTACGATCACCAGATCGGCCTTCGCGATGTCCTCGGCGGAAGCGCGGATTACGTCCCCGGGCAGATAGGTGTTTCCTTCACCGCTGGGCGTTCCAACTGTGTCAGTGATCACGTTGAAGTACTGAGAGGCCACGGCAATATCCATTGAAGGAGCGAAGGAAGCGGGGGTGGTGCCGCGGCGGCTCGTGGTTGCGGGAGAGTACTTGTAGGGAATATAAACGGTCAACTTTTCATCGCCCGCAGGCTTGATTACGCTGTTGTCAGTATTCTTGAGCATCACGATGGACTTGAGCAGCGCTTCGCGAGCCATGGCGGTATGTTCTTCGTTATTGGGCACGGAAGCGGCAACCGCTTCGGAAACGTAGGGGTTATCCACGACGCCCACGTTGAACAGGGTGTCCAGAATGTGGCGGGTACTGTCGAAAATGATCTGGTCGGCAGCTTCCTTTCCCAGGCGTTCCACACCATAGTTGTAGGCTTCCACAGCAACGGCAATATCTTCTTCATACTTGCCGCCCATATTGCCCCAGGCGTCGATGCCGGCTTCCAGTTCCAGCCAAAGGCGCTGCGGAACGGTGTATTCTTCCATGCCGAAGCACTTATCAACGTGGGTGTTGAAGTCCGTCAGGATGTAGCCGTCCCAGCCGTTGGCAGCGCGCCACAGGCCGTTGATCTTTTCGGCGTTATAGCTGGTTGAAACGCGCTCGCCCAGGACGGAGTCGCCGTTTTCATCCACGCCGATGGAGAAACTGGTCATTGCGGAGGACACCATGCCGGTCTTGCCGGGCAGATCCTGCGCCGCGAAGTAAGGCAAGATGCTGGTATAGAACTGGCCGCCGGGATACACGGCGTAAGCTCCGTCCAGCGTATGGGCTTCACGGCCGCCCTCGCCGGCGCCCTCGCTCATGATGTGCTTCACCTGGATATTGACGGAGTCCTTGCCCCAGCCCAGGTCGTTGCCGTCATCGTCGTAGGTGGACTGCCAGGCGTTGATCATGGCGCGGGTCATGTCGATAGAAAGCTGAGGATCCTCGCCAAAGGTCATGTCGTTGCGGGACCAGCGGGGTTCAGTCGCCAGGTCAACCTGGGGGCCGACGTTCATGGTCAGGTTCATGGAATGCCATTCCTTGGACAAGGTACGGCCATATTCATGGGCCAATTCCGGATCGAAGGTGGCGGCCAGCGCCAGGTTGCCGGGCCAGTCGGTCACGCCGTTGCCTTCCAGCGGGTCGGCAATGAAGGTGGCAGGGATAGCAACCACGTCGGTATTTGCTTCGATGTGCTTCTGAATCTCGTTGTTCCAGGTGGTAATCAATTCAGCGCCTACGGAGCTGAAACGGATGTGGCGATAACCCAGATCCAGCGCGGTCTTGGTGGTATCCGCCAGGGTTTTGGCAGGAGTGCCGACGCTAAAGGGGTTCATTTTCAAGCCCAACTGGAATTCCAGACTCAGGCCGCCGTTCGTGACCAGGTCGCGGGAGCGTTCTTTGTAGTCCACGCGCCAGTCTTCAAACACGTCCAGTTCGCCGTCACGATCCAAATCCTTGAAGGCGTAACCATCCACTTCAATCAGATCCACGCCGCCGCCCTTGGTGTAACTCAGGGTTGCGCCGCCTTCATTTTCAACCAGTGTCCAGCCTTCCGGCTGCAGTGTTTCGGTATACTTCTTGCCGCTTTCGCCCATGGCAAAGCTGGGCAACATCACAACCATCATCACGGCTGTGATGATCACGCTGACTACCCGCTTCGTGTTGATCTTCATCAATGATACCTCCATTGTTTTCTTTCCGGTGTGTGAACAAACAAGCAGATTATTCTCGGGGAACTTCGAGCTCTCAATCCTCCGCCAGGGTGCACCTCCTATAGCGGCAATTGGAAATCCCCCGATATCTGATTTTATTATAACCACAGAAAGAAGCAATGGATTGTTCTTCGACCAAACTGTCGTTTTTCGCTACCAAATTGAAAATATGTGCTTTTTTGCACCGTTTATTGCATGTATTTTGAATATACCGAGGGATTCATGTGCAGCCTCCGCTTTTCATTACAACGGCGACAGATATAAATAAGCATGCTCCGCTTTCGATAAATCAATGTTTGCTGCCATGGCATTTTATCTATTGAAAATCCACAAAGTTATACAGATAATGTCAAAAAATACGGAGCGCAGAAAATTGCTGGCACGCCGTGCACGCGAATGTTAGGCAAATCGTCCGTTTGCCAGAACAGCGGTGTTGGCAAAAAAGGCGAAATGTTGGAAAACTGCCATCAACGCCAGCAGCGGAGCAAAACATAGATTTCCAATAGAAGGAAAAAATTCTTTCCAGCCGATGTCCTTCGCGCGTTTGCCAACACGCACGCGAGAACGTCAACCAGAAAGATTTATTTATTTATTTGGTAATGAGCCCAGTGGGAGTCGAACCCACGACCGACTGCTTAGGAGAGATGCTCACCGCTTCCCTTTCAGAGAACTGCACTGCCCTGTAATGCCCGATTTTCCTGCGTTTCCAGCAGATTTCTACGTTTTCGATGGTGGGCAAAGGAACGTAAAAAACCGCAATTTCCAACCGTGCTGTTAGACAAGTGTTAGATACGCTAACAAAGGCGGTAGTCCCCTTCGCCAACGTCGGAATTTGTTAGACGAAAATGCGTATATAATCATAACAAAGCAAAAGTAAAGCATTGATTGTAATTTGAAAAATATAAATTCGTGTGTTGCCGACCATATCGTCAATAGTTTTTGCTGAAATTCCAGAAAAACTTTCCGCAATGCAAATGTTTTGGGGAACTTGTTTTGCATTGCACCTGATAGGAAGTTAGAGAGCGAAGCAGAAAAAAGGAGATGCAGGAACGCAGACCACCTTTCCTCTGTGAAGAACGAAAATTAAGCTGCCACCCGTCCTCCGATTTCCTTGCTATTTCCCGAAATCAATGGTAAAATAAGAGCAGGTTAAGCAGGCTTTAACCTCAGCAGGAATTCTCTGGAAGGGAGTGTGTCAGCACATGGGCGTGTTTGTGAATCCTGATAACTCTGCGTTTCAGGTTGCCTTAAATTCTGAAATTTATGTGGATAAAAGCGGACTCATCCAGTACACCAATAAGGTTTTAAATACACTGCAAGGTTATATCTGCAACAGCCGTCCGCGACGGTTCGGGAAGTCCATCACTGCCAATATGCTGACGGCGTATTACAGCAAGGGCTGCGACTCGGAAGCAATGTTTGCTGGATTGGAAATCAGCAAGTCTGATGACTTCAAGAAGCATCTGAACAAATACGACGTGATTCACATTGACGTTCAGTGGTTTCTGGCAAACTGCGGTGACGCGGCTCATGTTGTAGCGTACATTACGAGCAGCGTGCTGGCTGAACTACGAGAAATCTATCCGACCGCTTTGCCTTCTGAAGTGTCTCATTTATCAGATGCGCTTTCGAGAATCAGAGAGAAAACAGGGCAGAAATTCATCATTATAATCGACGAATGGGATGCCTTGATTCGCGACCCGGCTGCAAACAGCCAAGTGCAAGACAGCTATATTACTTTTTTGCGAAGCATGTTCAAAGGCACCGAACCGACAAAGTACATTCTGCTGGCTTATCTGACAGGTATTCTTCCCCTCAGGAAGGAAAAGTCACAATCTGGGCTGAATAACTTTGATGAGTTTACCATGCTCAGCGCGAGCAGATTGGCACCATACATGGGATTTACTGAAGTTGAAGTCAAGAAGCTGACCGAAAAATATCATCAAAACTTTAGTGAAGTAAAAAGCTGGTACGACGGCTATCTGCTGAAAGATACTCAGGTTTATAATCCAAGAGCAATCGTCAGCGCGATGCTGCATGGAGATTTCAAGAACTATTGGGCAGAAACAGCTTCCAGCGATGCCATCGTGCCGCTAATCAGCATGAATTATGACGGGCTTCAATTCGCCATTATCAAGATAATTTCGGGTGCAGAGGTCAAGGTGGATACGGCAGTTTTCACGAATGATCCGTCCAGTATCGCAAGCAAGGACGATGTGCTAACCTACATGATTCACTTGGGCTATCTTGGATATAATCAGAATCGAAAAACAGCGTTTGTCCCGAACGAAGAAATTCGGCAGGAGCTGACGATGGCGGTTGAAAGCAAGCGTTGGAATGAAATGATAACCTTTCAGCAGGAATCCGAGCGCTTGCTGGATGCGACGCTGGACATGGACGGTGCAGCCGTTGCCGCACAGATTGAAAAAATCCACCACGAGTACACATCTGTCATTCAGTATCATAATGAGAACTCGCTGAGCAGTGTGCTGACAATTGCGTATTTGAGCGCGATGCAGTATTACTTCAAGCCCATCCGGGAACTGCCGACTGGTCGAGGTTTTGCCGATTTCGTGTTCGTGCCGAAGCCTGAATACAGGAATGACTATCCGGCATTGATTGTAGAGCTGAAATGGAATCAGAATGCCCGGACTGCTTTGCAGCAAATCAGGGAGAAGGATTATCCAGCTTCGATATTGGATTACACGGGCGAGATTCTGCTGGTCGGTATCAATTATGACAGGGACAGCAAACAGCATCAGTGCCTGATTGAAAAGTACGAAAAGGAATAAGCAAAATGCCCGTCAGCAGGCGGTGAATAGCACGACTGCCAACGGGCGTTTTCAGTGCCGTCAGGAAGTTCCTGCGGCACTGAATATCTTCTCAATTATAAACTGGTTAAAAAGTCAATTGCCTCGTAAACATTTGAAAAGGTCAAGCACTTTTGACAAAGCCAGCGGTTTCGCTCATCTGTATCCGCCAAACTTGGAAGCCCATGATTCAGCAGATTCTCAACTGTCTGCCGCGCATTAACGACTGCCGTTCGGTAGTTTTGTGCAATTTCCGCTGTTACATCAGCATCACCTTTTCGATAATTAGGTACCTTGGTGAGCAAACGTTCCATAACTCGTTTCTTCTCGGCTACTGTTTGAATTGGCGGTACGCTAAATTCGTAGTGCAGCATCAACCAATACTCGATGCAGCCGGTAGTCATCAGCAGTCTAATCCGGATACCGGGCTTTTTGCGCAATGAGCGAAGGCGCTTAATAATTCTCATGCGTACGTCCCACGAGTCAGCATCCTTTGTTTCCACGTCGAAAAAGAACCAAATTTCATCTGTTACTTCAGCATTGTCTATGTATTTTTTGTTATTTCTGAATATTCTATCAGCTTCTGCAAATAAGCCAGTAGTGTTTACACGTTTGATAACAGCAACATCACGAAATTCTTTTTTCAGAAAATCCATGTAGACCTGTTCACTTTCGCCTTCACAGAATACCACAATGTACTTCTTGCTTTCTCTGATTTGGTGTGGCATTTACTGTACCTCCTCGATTTCAACATCTGGTATTGCACCGTATTTGCCTACAAGATACCCTTTTCGAATGTTATCGGTTGTGCGGGTTGAAAACTCGCTAAGGCTATATAGCTCAGATGTGCCATCTTTGTCATGTTTATCAACAAAGTACAGCTGATCCTTCCGTAACAGCTCAAGGTTCATTAGCTCCGTATTGTGTGTCGTAAAGACAATTTGCGCGCCATTGGGATTAGAGGCTTTGCTTTGGAACTTTGCAATGATATAGTTCACCAGCATTGGGTGCAGTTCTCGTTCCAATTCGTCTACGAGCAAAATGCCGCCTATACGCAAGGCAGATTCAATTGCAGGAGCAAGTGCCATTAGTTTTCGTGTGCCATCTGATTCATCAGAAAGTTCAAGCTCATAGTTTTCTTTCTGCCCGTTGCGTTTTTCGCCTTGATGACTTGCTTTTGCAGAAACTTCCCCCATTTTCAAATGAATTTCGCCGTTGTTGGAGGTTTCGGCAAGAACGTGCATAAATTGCACAAGAGCATTTTTTAGCTTTTCCGGAATATTACTTGGCAAAGTTTCATCGTCTTTAATTTCGCTGCTGTTGAACTCAAATTGTATATCACGAATACCCAGATCTGCCGCCTTTGCGTAGTCAGCAATTGCTTTCAGCATATTCTTATCCTCGGAATACTCAATTAGCTGACGTGGTATATCGGAATAGTCTCGTGAAAAAAACACCTGATTACGGAACCACCGCATCGCAGCAATGCAAGCTGCGTCATTCATAGTGCAGGCCACAGAGAAAAACAGCTGATTTTCAGCAACCATTTCACCAATTAAGGCACGTTTGCTTTTTTCCTCTGTAAAGGAAAAATTTTGTCCATCACGAGAAAAGACCAATGCTTTTTGTCCCTTGGGGGCATGATATAGGTATTCTGAATGGATTTTATTCCGTGTGGCAGAAAAGCCATAGTAATACCTGATGCCACTTGAAACGTATTCAAATGCAAATTCCGTAGGTTCGTTCTCGGAATAATCATTCAGTGCAAAAGGTGTTACAGGAATTTCCGCACGTTCATGCTGCGTTCGCTGTGCATTGCGGATAAACTGTACAGCAAGCCAAAAGGCACGAATCACATTGCTTTTCCCTCCACCATTTTTTCCGTAAATTGCAGCGGCAGGAAGCAGCTTAATCGTGGACGACATTGGAATCAAGCATTCCTTAAACGGACTGAGTCCAGAAGCCTCCATAGAAAGTACAGCCTCATCCCGAAAAGAGCGATAGTTCTTGAACTGAAATTTAATGAGCACTAAACCCACCTCCTCAAATCTCAATGATAGTATAGCACAAAACCGTTAGAAATACAACAGAATAAATCAGTTTTTTTGATTTTATCGGCTTGATTTTACTCTGTATGTGTATTTCTCATTTTCTTGTCGGATGTGCTTATTGTGTGTTCGGCATAGCAATGCAGTTTTGTGTCAGAAATCTTCATTGATGCTGAAAAAGACTTCCATTGAACTTTCAAAACGTTTCCGGACTAATATCTGATACTGACTGCGCCCTTGATGGCTTTTCACATTATCGTGCTACGCCGTCCGAACGGCCTGTTATCTTCTCGTTTGACACATTTCACTTTTTGTATTTATATAGTATGTTCATTGAAATGTAGCATAGTAATTGTATCAAGTTTTCAATGGAAACTCGGAGGTGAAATGACCGTATCGACTGACGGGCGTTTTCGTTACCTTCCCCCTTGCATCCTTTGTGTTCGCATGATATAATTATTGTGGATAATACTTTATCCATTTCGCAATAATATCGCTGATATATCTAATATTTTATCCGCAGGAGGATGCTATGAACTTCGTATGGGAAACTTCGGAGGAAATTGACCTTGCCATTGCCCAGCGTCTTGCGCAGATTCGGAAACGCCGCGGCTTATCACAGCTTCAGCTGAGCGAGAAAAGCAATGTCAGCTACGGCAGCATCAAGCGTTTTGAATGTCATGGGCAAATCTCCCTGATTTCACTGACCAAGCTGTGTGTCGCGCTGGACTGCGCAGACGAGCTTCGCCGCCTGTTCAGCAATGTGGAATATGCCAGCATTGAGGAGGTTCTCCGTGAAAGAACGCAAGGTTGAGGTGTTTCTGGATGACCGATTCGTAGGCACGCTGGCGGAAACTGCCGACCGTCGGGTTGCCTTTGCCTATTCGGATGAATGGCTGGAAACAGGCTTTTCCATCAGTCCTTTTTCGCTGCCAGTTGAGCAGAAAGTTTTTGTGCCGACTGCAACGCATTTTCAGGGATTGTGGGGCGTGTTTGCCGACAGCTTGCCGGATGCATGGGGGCGCTTGCTGGTAAACAGAATGCTGCGCGCTCGCGGATTAGTCGCTGAAGATGTAACGCCGTTGGAACGCCTTGCTATCGTTGGTGACTCCGGCATGGGCGCGCTGACATACCGTCCGGCGTGGGACGTGCATCGGGAAGAATCGCTTTATGATTGGGACGAACTCGCCGAAAAGTGCCGCGCTGTTCTTCATCACGAGGATGTTTGCGACCTTGATGCGCTGTTCCAGATGGGCGGCAGCAGCGGCGGCGCGCGTCCTAAGGTGATGACAGCGGAGTGGATTATCAAGTTTCCTGCTTCTGGCGATATGCGGGATACAGGGTTCATGGAAAAGGAGTACATGGATTGCGCTGCCGATTGCGGCATTGTCGTGCCGGAAACGCGGCTGATGCCGTCCAAGCAGTGCAGCGGCTATTTTGCTGTGCGCCGTTTCGACCGGGAGCAGCACAGCAGTCGCATCATCCGACGCCATATGCTGACAGCAGCTGCCATTTTGGAGTTGGACTGGCGTATGCCCTCGCTGGATTACAACGCGCTCATGAAGCTGACAAGCATCTTATCCCGCAGCAATTCACAGGATTTGGAGCAGATGTACCGCCGCATGTGCTTTAATGTGTTCGCCCACAATCGGGATGATCACGCAAAAAATTTCAGCTGGCTGTACGATGCACAGTATGACTGCTGGCATCCGTCGCCCGCTTACGATTTAACTTGGAGTACAACCTATTATGGTGAACACACGACCACGGTGAATGGCAATGGGCGTGACCCCGGCATGACGGAAGTATTAGCGGTAGGGCGAGCGGCTGGAATGACGGCAAAAGTATGCAAACAGATTGCAGAGGAAATTCGGGAGAAAACGGAAGGACTGGAGCGGAAGTATCGTGAGGTGCGGGCATGAAGAACAGCGCAGGATGCACCGTCAATGGCAAAAGAATATATCTTTTTTCATAAGCCAATGCTGATGATGGCGGGAAATCCAGAAATCGCAACTTAAAAGCCATTTTTTTCGTCTTGATTAGCATTTCATACTATTTCCAGATGAGAATGCGCTAATATGCGCCGCGAATTTTTCGTTCTGGCTAACGGGAGTGAAATGCAGCGTAGCAGCGCTACGCTAAATGGAACGACCGGACTTGCAAGTAAAGATGATGTGATTACTTACCTGATTCACCTTGGCTATTTGGGATATAACGAGGATTCCGAAACGGCATTCATTCCCAACGAGGAAATTAGGCAGGAATTGATTACCGCCGTAAAAAGCAGCAATTGGAATGAACTGATTGGCTTCCAAGAAGAATCGCGGAAACTGCTGATGGCAACTTTGGCAATGGATACCAAACGTGTTACTGCTCAAAAGGAATAAGCAAAAATGCCCATCAGCAGGCGGCGAATAGCACGACTGCTGATGGGCACTTTTGATATTTTACAAGAATTGCTGCAAGGAATATTGCCTTACGCTTCAGCCGTATTCTCAGCCGCATCAGCGCTCTTCCCCTGCGTCAGCCACTTCTCGAACACCGAGTTGCCGCTGTACGCTGCAAAAACAATCGTCGCGTAGTTGATGTACGTCCGAACCGTGCTGACCAGCGCGTCCGTGTCGCTGCGGAAGAAGCATAGCACCACCGCCAGCAGCGAAATCACAGTCACTGCAACAGTGACCAAAAGAACAATTCGTTTGCTGAACTGGACGTATGCTTTCTGCTTCGTCATTTGCCCTGCCTCCCTTCTGGCGGCGTTTCAGGCAGAGCAAGAATGTCCTGCTCGTAGCTTGCGGATAGGTGATTTCGTCCTTTCGCCGCGTAACTTTTGTGCATATTCAGCACCTGCTCTTTTTCCGCTGCAGTACACCAGCCCTGCCGCGTATAATTATCATGCGCATTCTGCAAAAACGCCCATGTCAGAATCGCAAGATCCTCCTCCTGCTGCTGTTCCCTTGCAATCAGCTGCTTCATCGGCTTTCGGAACCAGCTGTACATCAGCGTCAGCGCCGTCACAAGTCCAACGATGGTTGTCGCGTGGTCGCGCAGCTGTTCAAAAATCGCCCACATCTGCGTTCGCCACCTTCACCGTAAAATCACCCGCAGGTTCAAACACGTTACCGGCACTATCGACAATTTTGATGCTCATCCGCGCCTGATTATCCGCGTTTTCCTGCTTCGTGAGGAACTCTGCCGCGCACCAGCCGGTGCTGTTTTTGTACTGCACGCGCCACCAGTCATCCACTTCCATAAGAACAGTTATGGTCGCGCCCTGCGGGATTTTCGCAATCACTTCGGCGGACTTGCTCGCCGTTTTGCGCATGTTCAGGCTGCCGGATGCCGTCGTCACGACCGCTAATTTCGGTTTATACTATTTTCGGATGAAAATGAGCCAAGATGCGCCGCGAATTTTTGTATTCTGGCTAACGCGAATGAAACGCAGCGTAGCAGCGCTACGCTAAGTGGAATGAGCGGACGACAGAATCAAAAAGGCGCAAGCAGATGGCGCAGTTGAATCCGAAAATAGTATGACTCATTGCAATTTGTTCTCCTTTTTCGGCGTAATCCACGCCTTTCAGCTCGCCCCAATGCGTCCACCCGCTGCCGATTTTCGACGTGACAACGCCATACGCCGTGCCTTTGGCTTCGATAACCGCGCCCTCGCCGATATACAATCCGACGTGGTGATAACCCTCCGAGGCGTTGAATTTGTAGACGGCAGTGCCGGGTTTGAGCGGCGTGCCATCGGTTCGTTTTCCGGCGGACATACTGCCGGATGCGCTGCTGTAACGGCGAAACATGGTGTTGCTGCCGTGATAGCAGTACCCGCCGAGCTGCCGAAACGCCCACGCAAAAAGGCCGGAGCAGTCCGCCACGCGGTGTCCGACCCACTTTTGACCATATTTCTTTGTCTGTTCACGGCTCGCGGCGTTCTGCTGTGCCTGCGTCCAGATTTCGCCCGACGCGCCGTAGATGTACCCCCAGCCATCGCGCAGCGCCGTTTGGAACTGCGCAATCAGCTCGGAGGATGAAATGTTTGGCATGTGACCTCCTTTTTTGTATCAGTATAGCGAACTTTGTCGCATTGTTTTCTTGTGATCGTTCGGACATATAAATAAATTTGCTCAAAAGCAATCCAATGGCATTAACTCTGACTTATAAGCATCTTTACGATGTGGGATTTTCATTTACAATATAATAGAATATAATGGTGTGTTTTGTTCTGCAATCAGAACAGGATGATTGACACATCACAGTGCGAATTTCCCCTGAATCCACGACTTGCTGGGGGAGAAGGTGAGGAATCATGCAGAAATACCGTGTCGAAACAATTTATGAAAATAACATGAAAGATTTTGTTCTCCTATGCAATGTCCTCCTGCACGGTCAGACAATTCACGGTCTGGGGCCGGAGGATATTGTCCAACGTGTTATGCTGCAGGCATGGGAGAAAAAAGAAAAGTTGGAGTACCATGAGAATCTCATCGGTTGGTTTGTCGTCGCCTGTTCCAAGGAATGCAAGGCTCTTTATCGCCGTGCCTACACGGAGCATCGCAACGTCGGCAAAGTGGTTGAGCTTAGCGAGAATATCGTCGCCACGCCTGTTCAAGACAGCCTGCTGCGCTGGCTTAGTCAGACGGAAGCAGTCGAATTTCTTGATGAGCTGCAAAGCCGCCTGACACCGCTGGAGCACAGCGTGTATATAGAATACTACCAAAATGACAAAACCGCCGAAGAAACCGCAGCTGTGTTAGGCGTGGAGCGCAGCACCGTGAACGATGCCGCGCGACGCATCCGAAAGAAAGCCGCCGCCATTCCGTTTTACATTCTTATCCTGTATATACAAACGTTGTTTACGAAGCACTGATTGTTTTCATCAGCTTGCCAGCTGATTCTCCGCATCCATCCCAGCAGGGGACTGGACAAAAAACTGCGCGGCGGTGACCTCTGTCATAACAACATCGCCGCGCAACTTCTGCGTCAAATACCCCTTGACATACACCCGCGCACCGGGTTTCAGCGTCTGCACCGCCCAGTCTGCAAGGCGATTCCACGCATGAACCGTGTAGGTTTCGTGAATCACCTGCTGCTGCCGATTGCGGTGCGAATACCGCAGCTGGCAGACGACGTGCGAGGTGTCACCCGTCGTGGGTGTCTTGACAAGGGTGAGAATCGTGCCAGAAAGGAAAAGTTCGTTCATGGTTAATACCTCCCGTTAGTAGCGTGTTAGAAAATTGTGTAGTAGGTAGAGGGGGAATAAAAGCCCGCCCGTCGGCGGCTTGTGCGCGAAGCACAGGACGCGACGGGCGGATTAGTAAAGTACCATTTATTTACATCTGTTCAAATCATCTTTTTGCAGTTTTCAAAGAATTTTTCTTGGCATTTTACATTTTTTAAAACAATTGCATATACGAACGGCAATACAACATACAAAATCAACAGAGCTAACACTAAAAATCCAAATCCTATCCAGTGATTCTTTGACATCATGGCAAGACAAAGAAGTGGTGTGTACAAGAAAAAATTAACAATTTTCCGTGTTCGATCATATTTTGGTCTTAGCCTCGCTGGTTGTCCGCAATGTATGCATTGCAACGCAATGCCCTTATTTCCCTTATATACTATCTTAAAATCATGAGCATGCATACCATTTTCTCCTTAATTTCTTTGCTTATAGATGAAATTATATTGATCTGTCCCAAAAGGTGTAAGTGCGAAAGTCTGCTTCCAAATTGCTGAGTAATAATACCCATTCGAATCATACCCATGAAGATAATGATAATAAACAACATACTCCGTCTTCCATCCCAATGATTCACGGTACTCAACAGTTTCGCTTGTATAAACGCCATCAGGAATCGTAGGGTATTGTGAGGTAATCGCATCTTTAATAAGCGTTTCAACGCCATATTCCGCCATTGCCACAGCGCCACCGACAGGCATACTACTAATAATAGCGGTAGTTATAACTCCACTTGCCGTCGTTACAGAAAGCTCCAAAATAACAGAGAGTATTTTCTTGATTTTACCATCAGTTTTCACCACTGAATTTGCATAATACTTCCACGAACCTGAACCGTTATCTTTAGGCATGCTATACCCCAATTCTTGGCTAACATCGTCAAAAAACTGTTCAATTTTTTGCTCTTCACTGATCTCAAAATTGTAATTAAGAACAGCTTTGCTTATTAGAGCAGCAGTTTGATTAACTATATTACGCACATATGATTTTGCGTCTTCAATTACAGTCTTATTCAAAGACCATTTGCCATTGGGATCATATAAAAGAATTGGGCTATCTTTGCAATAAGTAAACAAATTCAGTTCAGCAATCATATTATCCGCATTGACAAACCGACCCCACCCCGGATTATAGTACCGACTCCGCAGATAGTACAGCCCCGTTTCCTCATCAAACACATACCCGCGATAGCGGAACGGCTGCCGCATAGGGAACATCATTGTAAACAACCACCGCCGGGCGGTTCTGCGCATCATAGAAAATGTGCAGCTCCTCCGTGCCGGAAGTCATATGCACAACATTCTTCCCATGCAGGGTATAGTCCGTTACCACCCCATTTACTGTTTTTTTCACCCGCAATCCGTTTTCATTATACACAAACTGGGCGTCGGTGTCAACGCTCTGCATCCGCGCACGCCGCTATCGTCAATGATGGAAAGCAGGATTTATCCACCAAGCTTCCTTTGAAGAATGTAATTTCGCAGCAGCATTCTACTCAGGGAAGATCAAAATGAATCATCTTTGGAATGTTTAATTTGCAGGAATATCAAAGATGACCGTTATTCCATCAACTTGCTGTATTTCCTCAATCCATGCGGAAACATCGCCAATTTCTTCAGAGAATACATCTTCCCGGAAGTGCAGCATCAGGTTGTCTCCTGCTTCCAACGAATCTGGCGTAAACACATCATATCCGCACTGAATATACATAGAGTGTACGAAAACTTCTTTTACACCAGAATATGCAAAAGCTTCATCGCCAACAAACCTTAGTGTTTCAGGGAAAGCTACTTCTTTAAGACTCCATGTGTCACAAAATGCTTGCCACCCAATGCTGTGAAGGTTCAATGGCAAATCAATATCTTCCAATAAAGTACATAGCATGAAGGCATTTGAACCGATAATTAACAATGAATCCGGAAGATGCACTGTAGATAATCGGCTACAACCTTCAAATGCGTTGTCGCCAATCACAATCACACCATCAGGGATAAATACATCTTGTAAAAAGTCATTTTCAGAAAAAGCACCCTCACCTATCGCACAGCAACGAGTATCTACATAATATTTCGTCAGTTCAAGCTGCTCTGGATAAGAGACAAGGACACCATTGCAATAAGTAATGCCGAATGTATCAACGAAGCACTCGTTATTGCTCGTGTTGCAGTGTTTACACACAGCGGCATTTGAAAATGGAAACAGCTCCATCAGCGTTGTACAAATTGCTAAAACGAGTGCGATTGTTTTAAAATGCATTATTATTCTCCTGATTTAATTTGTGTAGTCAATTCCTTTCATGTAGCCATAATGCGTAAATGGGTCGTTTATTGCTTCAGATTCGGATAATTCGCGAATTATTACGCCACCATATACAGATTCAATAACAGCATTCTCATATCCGGGGAAATAGTTACCAACATATACTGCAAAGTGCCCATCATCGCCAAATGGATTATGAAACAAGCCCATTCCAATTCTAAACTCAGTGTTTGCGTCGATTTTCCCTTTACCAACAACGTTTTTCTTCGGATCCGTTTTGTTATATACAGAGTTCCTATATATTCCCTCAACATGCGTAGAAATTTTCAACGCCTTCACTGAACTTGCAGAATAATACCAATACATGGTATAACGATATATGCCAACACAATCGACACGACCATACGCAGTATCGTGATCATATTCCCATTCTTCAATCCGCATTTGCTCAAGAAGCGCCATGAATTGACAGACCTTCATTCGTCCATTTTTATAATTCTTTTTCTGGACATGCTCCATCTTATCCCCAAACTCACCAGCGAAAAGGAGGTGTTCTTCACCGCATTCTTCGCAATATGAACAAGTAACACATGTGCCAGATGTATCTAAAAAATAAATCGGGTTGTTTGAACAGTATGTATAGCCATTGTGAGCAAAATTTTCTGTTTTGAGCAACACTGCATCGGAATTGATAAACCGGCAGATTCTTATCGAATAGTACCGGCTCCGCAGATAGTACAGCCCCGTCTCCTCGTCAAACACATACCCGCGATACCTAAACGGCTGCACCTTGCCCAGCGTCTCCGCCAGCTCACCAGTACACCACAGCGGCACGCCCCACGCATCGTAGCCGTAGCTGACGACGGTATTGCCATTCTCATCCAGAATTGCAAGAATATCGCCCTGCAAGCTCTTGACATACGCATACGCCGTGCCGTTGTACACCACCACCGCCGGGCGGTTCTGCGCATCATAGAAGAAGTGCAGCTCATCCGTGCCGGAAGTCATATGCACAACATTCTTGCCGTGCAGCGTGTACTTCGTCGCCACGCCGTTGATCGTTTTCTGCACACGCAAGCCGTCCGCGTTGTACACGAACTCCGCCGTCACGCCCGATTTCTGCATCTTTTGCAGCTGCCGGCCGTTCTGCCAAGTGTACGTCCACGTCCCGTCATTCAGCGGATTGCCAATCGCATCGTAGGCAATGGCGTTCCCGTTGACCGCCGTGAGCTTGTCTCGCCAGTTCGCGTCACCGTAGGTATAGGTAACAGTTTCCAGAGGAGTCGTCGTATCGGCATACGCAAAGCGTTCCTTTTTCAGGATGTTGCCGCCGAGGTCATAGCTGTACGTCCACGTCGTACCATTTTCGCCGGAACGGGTATCGCTGTGGTCGTTGACCTGAATCAGCTGACCAAGTTCGTCGTAGGTGTAGCCCGTCCACTTGCCGTTCAGCGTCGCACTCGCAATGTTCCCGTTGTCGTCGTAGCCGTAGCCGCAATTGCACCCCGGCTGGGTAATCGACGAAACGAGGTTCGTCACGCTGCCGGTGCCGTATCCGCCCGCCGCGAAATGGTACTCGCTCGTGAACGTTTTGCTGCCCAGCTTGACCGCCGAGAACGTCGTTCGATTCAGCTTGTCAATGGTCGTCGTGCTCTGCCCAATGGTGGTTGCACCAACGCTGTACGTCAGCAACGTCGGACGATTTTCGTCATCATAGCCGAATTTCGTCCCATATTCCTGTCGATTTTCACCCACT
>PPYE01106949.1_pt1 | contig 21557 bp, 20 predicted proteins | sample 1559881 | NCBI WGS metagenome assembly PPYE01 (sample SAMN08240022, study PRJNA423297) | Human gut metagenome, whole genome shotgun sequencing project.
GCATGGACCTGCTCGTTGGTCTCGGTGACGGTGTTCCCCATGCGGATGACCCGGTCGCCCAGCCGCAGCCCCGCCTGCTTTGCAGGGTTCACCGTACCGGCGGCGGTATGCACCTCGGAAAAGCCCACGACAAGCGCCCCCTCTGAGAACATCTTCACCCCAAAAGGCGTGCCGCATACCGTAACCGTGGGGCGCTGCATCACGGTGGCGCGGATGGTCTTGACCGGCAGCCAGCCGCCCAGCGCCAGCGTAGTCTGATAGCTGCCCGCTGCCCGGGTGCTGGCCACATTGCGGCTGCCGTGCCCGCGCAGCGGTTCCACCCAGCCAAAGCGCGGCAGCATGAGCGGCTGTTCCGGTTCCAGATAAACCTGCTCCGGCAGGGCGCACCACAGCCAGCCCAGCGCCGCCACAGCTGCCACCAGCAGATAAGCCCCTATAATCTTTATCCACCTGACGATGCTGTGCTTGGACATTTTACGGCCTCCCTGCGCATTTTTCGGATTTATTATGCGCAGAAAAGGGCGAAAATAACAGGGCTTTCGCAGATGCCGCTTTCCGCTTTAGTCCCTTCCCGTAAAAATGGAAGCCCGGAAGATCCGCAGACCTTCCGGGCTTGCTCTATCTGTCACAAACGATTTTTCCGCAGCGCAAAGGCGTGGCACGGCGGCAGTGCGCCTTATTTTTCATCGTGCAAAGTGCCGGTGCCGCCCTCCACCACGCCGTCATGCTTGAGCACGGCGGTAATGGTGCCAAAGAAGCACTTTACATCCAGCCCAAAGCTGATATGCTCCACATACCAGCCGTCCAGCTTTGCCTTTTCGGCAATTTCCAGTTCGTCCCGGCCGTGGATCTGCGCCCATCCGGTCAGCCCCGGGCGCACATCGTTTGCGCCGTACTTGTCCCGCTCAGCCAACAGGTCGTACTGGTTCCACAGCGCCGGGCGCGGCCCGATGACTGCCATATCCCCCACAAGGATGTTCCACAGCTGCGGCAGCTCGTCCAGACTGGTCTTGCGCAGAAAGTGCCCCATGCGGGTGATATACTGCTCCGGGTCGTGCAGCAGATGGGTAGGCATATCGTGCGGGGTGTCGATGCGCATGGTGCGGAACTTGAGGATCTGGAAATGCCGCTTGCCGATGCCTACCCGCTTCTGCCGGAAAAGCACCGGCCCGGGCGAGTCCAGCTTGATGGCAACAGCCAGAAGCAGCAGCAGCCACGAAAGGCACAGGATGCCGCAGGCCGACAGCAAAATATCCAGCAGCCGTTTGATCCGATTTCGATACATAAATAAAACTTCCTCCGTTTTCTACGGGTGTACCGCTTTATTATAGCAGTATGGGCAGCATTTTTCAATTGCAGGCTGTGCCCGGCGGCTGATATTTGGCGATTTTGGAGGAAGTGGACGCTTTACCTCTTGTTTTTTACCTAATATCGCGCTATAATAGGCAATTGCTATGTCAATTCAGGTTTATTATAGGAGGTAGATAACTCATGGCTACGACCAGCCGTTCCGCAGACCTGACCAGCGGGCCCATGCTGCAAAAGATCATTTTGTTTTCCGTGCCGCTGGCGGCATCCAGCATTCTGCAATTGCTGTTCAACGCCGCCGACGTTGTGGTGGTGGGGCGCTTTGCGGGCAGCACGGCGCTGGCCGCCGTTGGCTCCAACGGTGCGCTGATCAATCTGCTGGTCAACCTGTTCGTCGGGCTTTCGCTGGGTGCCAACGTGGTGGCAGCCCGGTGCTTTGGTGCCCGGGACGAAAAAGGCGTGCAGGATACGGTACATACCGCCGTGGCGCTGGGCTTGGTCAGCGGCGTGCTGCTGGCGGTGGTGGGCTTTTGCACCGCGCGCGGCCTGCTGGAGCTGATGAGCTGCCCGGAGGATGTGATCGGTCTTTCCGCCCTGTACCTGAAGATCTATTTTATCGGAATGCCCATGACCATGCTGTACAACTTCAGCAGTGCGCTGCTGCGGGCCGTAGGCGACACCAAGCGCCCGCTGTACTGTCTGGCCGCTGCCGGCGTCATCAACGTGGTGCTGAATCTGATCTTTGTCATCGGCTTTTCCATGAGCGTGGCAGGCGTAGCACTGGCCACTATCATCAGCCAGACCGTGTCCGCTCTGCTGGTGACCGGGATGCTCGTCCGGGAGGAGGGTGCGCTGCGGCTGGACCTGCGGCGGCTGGCCTTCCACGCCGGGACGCTGAAGCAGATCTTGCTCATCGGTCTGCCTGCCGGGCTGCAAAGCACGGTGTTTAGCCTTTCCAACGTGGTCATCCAGTCCTCCATCAACTCCTTCGGCTCCATGGTGGTGGCGGGCAACTCTGCCTCCTCTAATCTGGAGGGCTTTGTGTATACCGCCATGAACGCCTTTGCGCAGGCCGCTGTCACCTTTACCAGCCAGAACATCGGCGCACGCAAGTACCACAACCTTGACCGGGTGATCCGCAATTGTCTGCTGTGTGTCGTGGTGACCGGCCTTGTGCTGGGCGGCGGCGCAGCGCTGGCAGGGAACCAGCTGCTGCGCTTCTACTCCTCGGACACCGCGGTCATTGCTACCGGCATCGAGCGGTTAAGGATCATCTGCGGCTCCTATCTGCTGTGCGGCATCATGGACGTGCTGGCCAGCAGCCTGCGCGGGCTGGGTTACAGCGTGCTGCCCATGGTGGTAAGCCTTGTGGGCGTATGCGCACTGCGGCTGGTGTGGATCGCCACCATTTTCCAGCTGAACCGCACCCCCTTTATGCTGTACATCAGCTACCCCATCAGCTGGGCGCTGACCGCGCTGGTGCATCTCGGCTGTCTGCTGGTGGTACGGCGGCATCTGCGTCAGAACCAGCAGACACAGGCGGCGTAATCAATTTCGAACAAAGCAACGCCCTTTCGGTTATAACTCTTCCCGTGAAAAAGCAGTTCCGAAACGCCCGCAGGCGTTTCGGAACTGCAAATAAAAAATATTTTTCCTCTGACGTTGCCCAAAGCAAAGCGGAGGGCATTTGAAATCTTCTCACCAAAAAGGACTGCTGCGTCAAACGATGCAGCAGTCCTTTTTTCACAGGGCCACATCCAGTGCCATCATCAGCGCAAACCCCAGCACGATGCTGATGACACCGGCCGCTTCATCCGGTTCCACCGCCTCAGGGATCATCTCCTGTGCGGTCACACACACCATACAGCCCGCCGCCGCACTCATGAGCCACGGCAGCGCTGCACCTACCCACTCGGCCAGCACAAAGGCCAGCACCGCGCCCAAAGGCTCCACCAGCCCGGACGCCGCCCCTGCGGCAAAGGACTGCCCACGGGTGCGCCCGCTCTGGGTCAGCGGCAGACTGACCGCCGCACCCTCCGGGATATTCTGCAAGCCGATTCCGAGGCTCAGCGCCAGCGCTCCGCTTACGGCGTCTGCGTCCCCGTGCAGCGCCAGTGCCGCAGCAAGCCCCACCACCATGCCCTCCGGCAGGTTGTGCAGGGTAACCGCCAGCACCATGCGCCCGCAATGCCCGGGGCCGCCCGCCAGCAGCTGCCCGGCGGCATCCTCCAGTCGCAAAAGCCCCACAGCACCTAAAATAAGCCCCAGCGCCGGGGGTACCCATGCCGCCCTGCCCTGCGACCGGGCTATGGCCGGCAGCAGCAGGCTCCATACGCTTGCCGCCAGCATGATGCCCGCCGCCATTCCGCACAAAATGCGCCGGGTAGCCGGTCTTGCCTGCCTGCGCAGCAAAAACACCCCTGCTGCTCCCAGCGCGGTACACGCCGCCGGAAACAGCCAGACCCCAAGTGTGAAAACGATCCGGTTCAAACCGCATTCCCCCTTTGCCCTTTGTATGCACAAACGGGCAAAAAGGTGCGGTTTCAGAATGCGATAGCTTCCTCTTCGCTGCCGTAGGGCAGGCCGGTGTCGGGGTTCATGGGCGGCACGGCCGCTGCGGTGTCTGCCTTTACCTTGCAGATCACGGCATCGCACAGGATGTACTTCACCTTTGCCACAGCGGTGTTGCCGATCTTATCGTACAGACGGCCTGCACTGTAGCAGTCCCCCTTTACGGTATGGGTGCTGTTGGCCACATAGCCCACCTTGCCCAGCCCCGGCAGCTCTGCCCGGATGGCTTCGCGGTCGGCCTGATTATCCGGCTTCTTGACCAGACGCACCTTCTGCCCTACTGCAAAGGGCATCGTGCCGTAGCGGTAGTTCAGGCCGGTCAGTGTTACATAATACTTCATGGTTTTACCTCCTTAGAAATCCTCTTCGCTGCTGTCGCAGCTGTCTGCATCGCAGTCTGTGTCATCGGACGCAACGCTGTCAGTGCTGTCCGTGCTGAAATTGCGCTCGAATGCGGTCATGTACTGGGCATAGCCCTCATCGCCGGTGCCGAAGTAGCCAAAATCAAAATCTTTCATCGTATTATCCTCCGCAAATGTTCTTGTCGTTCAAGCCTTCCGGGGGATGTCCGTCCCTCGTTATGCTTCTATTATCCACATTTGCAGTCCAATAAAAAGGATTTTCGGCAGATCATTTCAAGTTTTTTCTACTTTGTGTTCCCCGCCCGGCGGTGCAGGCTTTGCTCTGTACCCACAGCATACCACACTCTGCCGGGTAAGAGGTCAACTGCCGGGCGACATTCTGCAAAAGCGGGTTCTACAGCAGATAGCAGCCCGTCTTTTTGCAGTTTTATTTTTGCCAAAAAGTCTTTGACTTTTGGCGAAATTTTATGACAACTATGTAGATTCTTTACATAGATTATAACTTTCGACCAAAATCCTCTTGATTTTTTTCAAAAACGGATTAGAATATAGCATCGCAGTGAGGTGTTACCGAAAGCCCGCTGCTAAACATTTACAAGAAGACTAAGGAGATCATTGATATGAAACTCAAGAATATTTGCATCGCTGTTGTTGCTCTGGCTCTGGCTGCTGGCATGACCGCTTGCGGTGGCTCTGCTTCTACCGCTGCTTCCTCCACCTCTGAGGCTGCTTCTGCAAGCACCGCTGTTTCCGAGGCTGCATCTTCTGAGGCTGCTTCCAGCGAGGCTGCTTCCTCTGAGGCTGCTTCCTCTGAGGCTGCTGTCAGCGAGGCTGCTTCTTCTGAGGCTGCTTCTTCTGAGGCTGCTTCCACCACTGCCGCCTAAGTTTAACGCGCACAGCGTACATAACAGGATAGCAAAAGGCCGCTGCACATTGTTTTGTGCAGCGGCCTTTTTGGTTGCGCAGAAAGATTTTAAATGCCCTCCGCGTGCGCTATGGGCATAATCAGCGGAATGGTTTTTTCTTTTTTCGGGATACCGGGTCATCTACGGACGCCCCGGTATCCCATTTTATGAGAAAAGACCGCCGCACAAAGCCATGTACAGCAGTCTCCTCGCGTTTGAGAAGTAAGCTTCCCAGTATCATTTTTCAAGAATCGCGCGGATCTGGGCAAGGTCGGCAGCAAAGGTGATGTTCCGCTGCCGCGCCGGGGTGGAAAGCCCCATGGCGATCATCTGCTGCAAAAGCTGGTGCAAAGGCTGGTAGTAGCCGTTCAGGTCGTAGAGGATGCAGGGCGCGTCCAACTGCTCCAGCGACAGCTTGCTGATGACCTCGGTGATCTCCTCCAGCGTGCCGGTGCCGCCGGGAAACGCGATAAAGGCATCGCCCAGCTCGATCATTCTGGTCTTGCGGTCGGGGATATCCTCGGTCACGATCAACTCAGTCAGTCCCTCGTGCTGCAGCTCTGCGTCCAGAAAGCACTTGGGCTCTACGCCGGTCACCCTGCCGCCTGCGGCCAGTACACTGTCGGCTAAAAGCCCCATCAGGCCGCTTTTGCTGCCGCCGTACACCAGCGCATTGCCGCTTTCGCCGATCCAGCGTCCCAGCTGCTGCACAGCCTGTGGCAGTGCAGGGTCAGTGCCAAGGTTTGCGCCCAGATACACGGTAATGTTCATTGCAGTATCCTTTCTTGCCGGGTCAGATGCTCCACAGTACTGCGCCCAGCACCGCAGAAAGAAGGATCATCCCGATGGGGGACGGCGCTTTCTGCGTTTTCTTTTTATAGGCAAAATGCAGGATGCCCAGCAGGGCAAACACCGCCAGCGCACGCACATCCGGGGCAAAGCCGCCGGAAACGGTGGTAAAGCCCCCCAGCGTGGAAAGCCCCATGGTGCAGGCAGTGGCTAGGATCATAGCCACCACGCAGGGGCGCACCCCGGCCAGAAAGGCGTTGACCCCGGCATACTTCATCAGGCTGTGCAGCGCCGCCGCAATGAGCAGAATGATGACAAAGGAGGGCAGCACCACCCCCACCGTTGCCGCAAAGGAACCTGCCAGCCCCGCCTGCGAAGCACCGATAAAGGTGGCCATGTTCACTGCCAGCGGGCCGGGCGTAGACTCTGACACTGCGATAAAGCTGAGAAATTCGCTCTCGGTCAGCCAGCCGTGCCCCAGCACTGTTTCCCGCACCAGCGAGATCATGCCGTAACCGCCGCCAAAGGACACCGCACCGATGACCAGAAAGTTCCAGAATAATTGCAGCAAGATCATTTTGTGCCGCCTTTCTTCCCCTGCCCTGCTGCGTAGGCCAGCACCCCGGCTGCGCCGCAAAACAGGATGCAGCAGATGGAGGAAAACTTTACCGCCAGCATAGAGCACCCCACCATGGCCGCCAGCACCACCGCCACCACTGCCGTGTTGAAGGGGGTGCGCTGCAGATTTTTGAGCATCTTGACCCCTGCGGATAAGATCAGGTAGATGACGCAGGCCTGTATGCCTTTAAAGGCATTGGCTACCACCGTCAGCTGCAAAAAACGGTCAAAGAAGAGTGAAATAAGATAGATGACCCCGAAAGACGGCAGGCACACCGCCAGAGTAGAAGCCGCCGCACCGGCTACCCCGGCCAGCTTATAGCCGATGTAGGTGGCGCTGTTCACCGCCACAGGGCCGGGGGTAGACTCAGCAATGGCGACCATATCCAGAAACTCCTCCCGGGTGAGCCAGCGCTTTTCCTCTACAAATTCGTGTTCCAGCAGCGCCACCATGGCGTAGCCGCCGCCAAAGGTAAAGGCACCGATCTTAAAAAAGGTGCCGAACAATTCTCTGATTTTGGACATAGGCATTTCTCCTTTGGACGTTTACTGCTTGACCGGCTCCAGTTCCAGATAGCACTCGAAAGCCGTTTTGTCCGCGCGCTTGGCAATAAAGTACCAGCCATCATCCGAAGGCGCGTAGAACACCTCCACCTGCTGCCCCATGGGGACTTCGCGGTGATAGTTGATGGAAGCGAACTTCACAACATGATCGCGCATGATCTCCAGCGGCAGTGCGTCACAGACGATATCCAGATAAAAAGCGTTGTTGATGTGATAGTGCAGGTCGCACTGGGAGTAGCGCGCCGTAAACAGGCCGGCGCTGGTCAGGTTATCCCGGCGCTTATGCAGCAAAAGGGGTAGTTTCTCTTCCACCGTCTCGTTCCAGTATCCCTCTACCGTCCAGCCCGGCTGGCGCAGGATGTGCCCATTCTCAAGGCTGGACATGATCCAGCGGCTGTCCACCATGGCAACCTCCTGCCCGGCTTCGTCCGTAAGGGTGGTGACGCGCTTGATAGAGCCGCGGAGAGCCTTTTCTGAGCGGGAGCAAAGGGTCAAAGTCTCGCCACGGCGGGGCACGCGGCTGAACCGCAGCGCCTGCTTGCCCACCAGAAACGCTACGCCGTGATCCTCAAAGAACTTATCGTCCATGCCAAAGTGGCGGGCGTGCATGGTGGAGATCTGCTCCACATAACGCAGCAGGGCGCTGGCCTTGAGCAGGCTGTGGCAGTCTGCATCGGCATTTTCTACCACGGCGGTGCCTTGATAATAAAACTGTTCCATAGTCTTTCCCTCCTATCGGAAAAAGGCCGCCGCACCACGTCCGGGACGGCAGCCTTGGTTGAAACGATCAATACTGATTGCGGGTCTTTCTGCGCACCTTGCGCCAGATATTGAAGCAGGCAAGTGCCAGCATGGCCAGCAGCAACAGCAAAAACAGGTAGCTGCCGCCGCCTTCATCGTAGCTCTTCATCTCGCTCCACTTCAGATCCAGTTCGCTGTTCACCTCGTCGCTCAGGGCGGTGAACACCTTCTCGCGGGCGGCGTCCTCTTCAGACGGATAGGCGATCTCGCTGGTTTTCAGATCCTCGTCCAGCACCTCCCATACATCGTGCATGGGGGTGGTGTAGCCGATATACTCGCTGTTAGCCTTGCCGATGTCGGTCTCGCACATGAAGTTGATGAACATCTCGGCGGCTTCCTTGTGCTCGCTGGCGGCGGGCACAGCCATGCAGTCCACCGAAAGCACACTGCCCTCCTCCGGGAACACCCAAGCCAGATCCGGGTTATCATCGATCATGGTGATGGCATCGCCGGAGTAGTACACGCCGATAGCAGCCTCGCCGCCGATCATCTTATCAAAGATCTCGTCCATGACGTAGGCCTGCACCAGCGGCTTCTGCGCCTTGAGCTCTTCCACCACCTCGTCCACCTCTTCCGGGGTGGCGGGGTTGATGCTGTGGCCGCTCTTGAACGCAGCGATAGCGTAGGCGTCGCGGCTGTTGTTGAACATCAGAATGTTGCCCGCATACTGTTCGTCCCACAGGTCTGCCCAGCAGGTGGGGGCTTCGTCTACCATGGTAGTGTTGTAGATGATGCCGGTGGTGCACAGCATATAGGGCACGGTGTAGGCGTTCTGCGGGTCATAGTCCGGGTTGCGGTAGCCTGCATCGATCTTTTGGAAATTGGGGATATTGTCGTAGTCAAGGGGTGCAAGCATCCCCTCGTTGATCATCTTTGCCACCATGTAGTCGGATGGGATGATCACATCGTAGTTGGCTGCGCCGGACTTGAGCTTGGCGTACAGGGACTCGTTGGAGTCGAAGGTGGTGTAGTTCACCTTGATGCCGGTCAGCTTTTCAAAGGCGGCCACCACGTCCACACTGTCATCCGAGCCGTTGGAGATGTACTCGCCCCAGTTGTAGACGTTCAGGGTGACGTTCTGCCCCTTGAAGCGGGTCCAGTCGTAATCGTCCGACACCGAGACGTCCTCGGTGACCTCAATGGTACCGGCGGCAAACACCGGCAATGCGGCGCACAGCGCCACAGCCAACGTCAGCAGCAATGCAGCAATGCGTTTCATCATGCGCCCTCCCCTCGCAGCGTTTTCTGATCCTTGCGGTAGCTGCGGCTCTCCATGGCATTGGACACCAGAATGACGCTGAGGATGACCACGAACATGATGGTGGACAAAGCGTAGATCTCCGGGCTGACCTTTTTGCGGGTCATGGAGTAGATGGCAATGGGCAGGGTCTCTACCGTGCCGCAGTTGAAGTAGGAGATCATGAAATCGTCGATGGAATAGGTCAGGCAGATGAGGAACGCCGACAGGATAGCGGGACTGATCTCCGGCAGGATAACCTTGAAGAAAGCCTGTCTGGGATCACAGCCAAGATCCAGCGCTGCTTCGTACAGTTTGATATCCAGCTGCTTGAGCTTGGGACTTACGTTGAAGATAACGTAGGGCACGTTGAACGCGATATGCGCAATGAGCAGCGTAGGCAGACCCATGATGTTATCCGGCAGCCACGCGGACTGCGCGGCAAAGCGCTGGTAGGCCACGAACAGCAGCATCAGGGAGATGCCGGTAATGATCTCCGGGTTGACCACCGGGATATAGGTGATGTTGGTCACCAGCAGGCGGCTTTTGCGACTCATGGAGGCAATGCCAAGGCTGGCTGCCGTGCCCAGCACTGTGGCGATGATGGCAGACAGGATGGCTACCTCAACGGACACCCACAGCGCATGGAGGATGGACGCATTCGTGAACAGGCTGCGATACCACTTGAGGGTAAAGCCGGTGAAGAGCGAATAACCCTTGCTCTGGTTGAAGCTGAACACGATCATGTAGGCAATGGGCAGATACATGAAGCAGAAGAACAGGATGATGTAGACCCGCTGCATCAGGCGCAGATGTTTTGTTTTCATCAGGATACGCCCTCCATTTCATCCTCGTCAAAGCTGGACGTAAAGCTCATGCACAGCAGTACGATGATCATCAGCACCAAGCTCATGGCAGAGCCGACGTTCAGGTTGTAGCTGTTGCCCAAAAACTGCATCTCGATCAGGTCACCGATCAGCAGGTTAGAGCCGCCGCCCAGCATACGGCTGATGACAAAGGTAGACACCGCCGGCACGAATACCATGGTGATGCCGGTGCTGATGCCCGGCACGCTCATGGGGATAAGCACCCGCACAAGGGTCTTGGTGGTGTTGGCGCCAAGATCCTGCGCAGCTTCCACAAGGCTCTGGTCGATCTTGGTCATGCTGGTGTACAGCGGCAGGATCATGTAGGGCACATAATTATACACCATGCCCAGCACCACCGCACCGGAGGTATTGAGCATGGTATAGGGGCCAAGGCCGATAAAGCCCAGCAGGGTGTTCACCGGGCCATTGACGCTGAGCAGACCCATCCATGCGTAGGTACGCAGCAAAAAGTTCATCCACATGGGCAGCATGACCAGCATAAGCATGATGTGCTGCTTGTTTACCCGCAGGCGGGACAGAAAATACCCCACCGGAAAGGCGATGATAAGGCAGATGACCGTAGCGATCAGCGCCAGCAGCAGGCTGCGGGCAAACACCGAGCCGTAGCCGCTGATGGAGGTGAGGTTATTCAGGGTAAAGTTGCCCTCGGCATCCGTCATGGCGTAGTACACCACAATGAACAAGGGCACAACGGTAAACAGCACCATCCATACAAAGTACGGATAGGCCAGCTTTTTATCATAGATCTTCATGGCACATCACCCCTCGCTCCGCGCCATGATATGGATCTCGTTGGGGCCGATGCGCATACCAATGGTCTCGCCGGGGGTGCAGGCGCGGGTGGAGTGGATCAGCCACTCGCGGCCCTCGCACTCGACGTGCATCTCAAAGTGCACGCCCTTGAAGATGACATCGTTCACCACGCCCACAAGCTGGCCTTCCACGGGAGACACCACCTCGATATCCTCCGGGCGCACCACCACCTGCACACTCTGCTCCCGGGCAAAGCCGCGGTCCACGCAGGGGAAGTCCACACCGGAGAAGGACACCAGAAAGTCCTTGTGCATCACGCCGTCCACGATGTTGGAATCGCCGATAAAGTCCGCCACAAAGGCATTTTTCGGCTCGTTGTAGATATCCTCCGGGGTGCCGATCTGCTGTACCTTGCCGCCGTTCATGACCACGACGGTATCGGACATGGTAAGCGCTTCCTCCTGATCGTGGGTGACATAGATAAAGGTAATGTTCATCTCGCGCTGCAGCCGCTTGAGTTCCAGCTGCATCTCCTTGCGCAGCTTCAGATCCAGTGCACCCAGCGGCTCGTCCAGCAGCAGGATCTCCGGCTCGTTGACCAGACTGCGGGCAATGGCCACGCGCTGCTGCTGACCACCGGACATCTGGCTGATGCTGCGGCGCTCGAAGCCCTTTAAGCCCACGACCTCCAGCATATCGCGCACCTTGCGGCGGATGGTGTCCTCGTCCAGCTTTTTGAGCCGCAGACCAAAGGCCACGTTCTCGAACACATTCAGGTGCGGGAACAGCGCGTATTTCTGGAACACGGTATTCACCGGGCGCTTGTAGGGCGGCACACCGGTAATGTCCTCCCCTTTCAGCAGCACCTTGCCGGCGTTTGGCTCCAGAAAACCTGCGATCAGGCGCAGGGTGGTGGTTTTGCCGCAGCCGGAGGAACCGAGCAGCGTCACGAACTCCTTGTCATGGATATCCAGATTCAGCCCATCCAGAATGCGCTGTCCATCAAATTCCACTACGATATCCCGCAGTGAAACGACCACCGAGTTGTCCATTTTATATGTTATCCTCCTTGTTCTCAGATACGAAAAAAGACAGGGAACCTGCCCCATCTTTTTTGCGTATAGGGGCTGCTCCGCTCCGCGCAGCAGCATGATCTTGCGCGGCGGACTTACCCTGTCACGGTTTATAATAAACAATCACAGTCGGATTGTCAATCACTCTGCCGATGTTTGCCGCAACTTTATAAAAAGCTGCAAAAAAATATACGCTGCACCTTGGTTTCGGTGCAGCGTATCAAAGCAATTATTCCTGCGTTTTCAGGTCGTTTTCGGTCAGCAGAAGCGCCTGTACAGTGCTTGTGTCCACCGTGTATGCCGAGGTATCCCCTTCCACTTGCAGATACCACCCGTCCGTACCGCAGGCGTAGGCCAGCTGCACGGTGGAGCCATCCTCGCTGGTAACGGCTGCGGTGAATACCGGTGCATCAAAACCACAGGCGGCAAGGTCTGCGTCCGTAGTTTGAGCGGTGGCATAGGTGCACAGGGCAGACAGCAGACTTTGCACCTTGTCCTGTGCAAGGCTGGCAGTGGGGTCAGAAGCCAGCCGCCACACTGTCTCGTAGGCAGAGGAAGAGGCGCTGTCGGCACTTTCGGTCGGCTCGCTGACGGCGTTCAGGGTGACGGAGGTTCCATCTGCCATCGTGTAGGCTACCTGCGTAATGGCAGAAGCCGTAAGCCCTGTGGGGCAGAAGCTGCCGAAAAGCCCGGCCTTATCCAGCTGGAAGCAGGCGGCTTTGTTGCCGCTGACAGTGTAGATGGCATCGTCCCCGGCTTTTTGCGCATAGAGATCCCCGGTGACCGGGTTCTCTGCCCCGAAGGTCAGGGTGGTGCTCTGCCCTGCCGCTGTTACCGTGACGGTGAGCTGCGGGCTGTCCAGACCGTAGTCCTCCCCTGCCTGCGGCGTCAGGCTGCGCTTGGCATTCAGTGCCATCAGAGCAGTGCGCATGGTGTTGCAGGCGCTTTCGTCCAGATGATAGGCAGGGTCCTGTGCCAGCAGCCAGCTGTCGCCGGAATATTGCAGAGTGTAGGTCTCGCCGTTATAGGTGTACTCGATCTGCTCCAAGTCCTCGGCGGCAAAGGTGGAAAGCGGGATGCTGCCCTCGGCGGCGGCGCCGGCGGCCTGCTCGGCTTTTTCGTTGCTGCGGGTCACCGCCCACAGCAACGCGCCCAGCAGCACTGCCGCTGCCAGCAGCGCCAGCAGGACACGCTGTTTTGTTTTCATGGCGGTCTCCTTATCTGCGGCGGCGCAGCAGCACCACCACTGCCCCGGCAATGAGCACCGCCGCCGGGAGCACGAACACAAAGGTCAGCCCCAGTGCAGCGGCGGTAGAGCCTGCCACCGTGATGGGCTCGGCTTCCAGCGCCTTGGTGTCCACAAGGACATCCTGCCCCACCAGCGAGGCGGCGCAGCCCTGCAAAAAGGTCAGGTTGCCGGGCATGGACTGATAAAGCTGCTCATTATCCATGTTGGGGCAGCCGATCCAGAGGACTTCGGCGCCGGTGTCCTCGTTCCGCGCCCAGACAGCCAGTGCAAAGGGGCCGTCTGTGTCTCCGTCCTCCCGCTCCATGGTGGTAAGGTCGTTGATGTCAGCCTTGGCATAGGCAGCGGAGGAACTGTTCAGCAGCGGCTCGGCGGTGACATCCTCGGTCTCGGTGACCGTGATACCCTGTGCCACTGACAACATGACATGGGTATTGGTGTTCACGCCGTTCAGCGCGGTGCTCTCGGTGGGCGTGCCGTATTCCGGCAGCAGCGACCATGCAGAGTTATACCGCGCCTTGCTGCTGTCGCCCTCCACCACCATGCCCTCTGCGCGGGCAAGGCCGAACTGCGCCAGCACGGCGTCCAGCTGCGGAGTCTGGGCGTAGACACTGCTGGTCAGCAGCAGTTTGCCGCCCGCCGCAAGATAATTTTGCAGCTGGCTGATCTCGTCCACAAGGCCGTCCCCTGCGGAAAAATCGGTGGTGGGTGCGTTGATGATAAGCAGATTGCAGTCCTCCGGGATGGTGCTCGTGAGCAGATCCAGCGGCTGGGCGTCGATATTCTGGGCATCCAGTGCATCGGTCAGGGAGTCGGTCAGGGACTGTTCGCCGTGGTTGGTGGTATAGTAGGCGTGGCTCTGTCCGGCTGCGGTAAGCTTATAAATGGCAGAGGTGATCTGCTTTTCGCCGCCAAAAGTCACGCTGGCAGAGCCGGTGGTGTAGTAGTCGGTGTAGTCGTACTCGTACAGGTCGGCGGCATCCAGCACGGTGCTGTTCTCCCCGCAGGTGACGATCAGACTGCCGGTGGAAACATTCTCCGCACCGTACTTTGCGGCAAAGGTGGGGTACAGGGTGGGGTCCTTCTGTTCCCAGCTCAGGTGCCCGCTCTCGGCGGCGTAGTGATCCAGCAGCTTTGTGATGATGGCATCCTCGCTGCCGGTTTCGTAGAGGTAATAGATGTGCACATCCTTTTCCAGCCCCTCCACCAGCGCTTTGGTGCTGTCGCTCAGGGTGTACATTTTGGCTTCGGAGAGGTCGAACTCGGTATATTTTGTGGGAATCGCCCGCACCAGCAGGTTGAGCAGTACCGCCAGCACCAGCACTGCTGCCAGCATGGCGGTGGACAGCAGTCCGCTGCGGAATACCCTGCCTTTCTGAGAGGATGCGTTCTTGTTCCATTTCATCATTGCGGTCTCCTCTCAGTTCCAGCGGCGCTTTTCCAGCCCCTGCGCGGTGAAGAACAGGAACACCGCCGCTACGGTCAGGTAGTAGACCAGTGTGGGAATGGAAAAGCTGCTGTTGACAAATTCTTCAAAGGGGGTAAACAGGCACAGGGCGCTGAGCACCGCGCTGAAAGCTTCGGTCAGCCAGCTGCTCTTGAGCAGAAACAGCACCGTAAGCGCCACGCAGCACCCCGCAAAGGAAAGGCAGCCCAGCGTAAAGCTTTTGCTGCGCAGCCCCGCCGTCACGCTGAGCACGGCGGCAATGGCGGTGAACAGTGCCAGTGCCACCGCGCTGCCGGTAGTGAACATGGTGCGCAGACTGGGCATCATATAAGCCAGCAGCAGCGCCGCCACGCCGGACACAGCGGCGATGATCTGGTTTTCGGTCAGGCTGGAAAGGAACACCCCAATGGCAATGGCGGCGCAGCCCATAAGGTAATAGCACAGCAGGGCAGAAAAGTTGGCCAGCGTGCTGGTGCCGGTAGCGCCCAGCACCTTCAGCACAAGGATCATGCCCGCATCCACAAGGCAGGGCAGCGCAAAAATGACGCAAAGGGCAAAATATTTGCCCAGCACGATGCTGCCCACCGACACCGGGCTTGTGAGCAGCAGCTGGTCGGTGCGGCTGTGGCGTTCCTCCGCAAAGGAGCGCATGGTGAGCACCGGGATGTAGAGCAGCAGCACAAAAATGGTGCGGTACAGCGTGTAGTAGCCAAAATCCGGCAGACCGTAGCCCAGATTCAGCGCCACAAAGTAGATGGCCGTAGCCGCCAGCATAAAGGCGGTAAGCACCGCACCGATCATGCCGTGAAAGCAGCTGCGGAGCTCTCGTTTAAAGATAGCAGCCATCTCAGTTTCCCTCCCCTTCTGCCGGGGCTTCCTGCTCCGGCGTTTTTTCGGTCAGCGCAAGGAATACCTCCTCAAGGCTGCGGTTCTCGGCAGCAAGCGCCAGCACGGTGCAGCCGGCCTCGGTCAGTGCCCGGGACACGGCAGCGCGGCGGTCGGCGGCATCCTCGCTCTCGGCGGTAAAGGTGACCTGACCGTCTGCAGCGCTTTCCAGTTCTACCCGGCAGATACCCGGCACGCTGCGCACTGCGGCAAGCACTGTATCGGTCTCGCCCTGCGCGGTGGCGCGCAGGCGGCTGCCGGGGTTCAGGGTCTCGCCCAGCTCCTCCGGGCTGCCCACAGCCACCAGATGACCTTTAGACAGGATGAGCACCTGCTGACACACGGCCTGCACCTCGCTGAGGATGTGGCTGGACAGAATGACCGTGTGCACCTTGCCCAGCTCCCGGATGAGGTTGCGGATCTCGATGACCTGCGCGGGGTCCAGCCCAACGGTGGGCTCATCCAGAATGATGAGTTGCGGGCTGCCCAGCAGCGCCTGCGCAATGCCTACGCGCTGACGGTAGCCCTTGGACAGGCTGCGGATGACCCGGGGCAGCACTTCTTCCAGCCCGGTGCGGCGGGCAGCAGCCAGCACCTGTTGCTTGCGCTGCGCACGCTTGACCCCCTTGAGCTCTGCCACAAAGTCCAGATACTCCTGCACGGTCATTTCCGGGTAGAGCGGCGGTTGCTCCGGCAGGTAGCCTACACAGGCTTTGGCCTGCTGTGCCTGCTCCGGCAGACGGAACCCGGCTACCTTCACCTCGCCCTCGGTGGGTGCCAGATAGCCGGTAAGGATATTCATAATGGTGGATTTGCCCGCGCCGTTGGGCCCCAGCAGGCCGTAGATCTGGCCGTCCGGCACCGTAAACGAGAGATCCTGCACGGCAGGGCGGCTGCCGTAGGATTTGCTCAGGTGAGAAACTTCGATCACAGCAAACTCTCCTTTTATTCAGAAGCTGTTTTGCGGAAAGCGGCATGGACGCAGCGCTTTCCGGTTTGGAACTGCTATAGTTTAGACGGAAAATGTGTTTAAATTAAGACAATCCTGTGTGGGAAAACGAAACATTTGCCCGCGCAAAACGCAAAAATGCCGCCTCCCGAAGGAAGCGGCATGAGATAGCCTATAATTACTTACGGCCGAAACGCTTGTTGAAGCGCTCAACACGTCCGCCGGTGTCAACCAGCTTCTGCTTGCCAGTGTAGAAAGGATGGCACTTGGAGCAAACTTCGACGTGGATCTCGGGCTTGGTGGAACGAGTGTTGATGACATTACCGCAAGCGCAGGTAATGGTGCAGTCAACGTAGTTCGGATGGATACCCTGTTTCATTCTTTTCACCTCAATTCTGGTTCTGACGTATTGGGGCCATATTTAATGTATGTGCCCATCACAACCTTCAATATCGGCTACCCCGTCGAGCGGCCTTGGAAACGATTGCCCTACTATTATAGCACGAATCGTCCGGAATGCAAGAGGGAATTTTAACTTTTTTACAGCTTTTGCAGCAAAGCATAAAAACTGCCCCCGAAGCAGCACGGTCTTGTGCGCTGCTTCGGGGGCAGTCTGCTTTTGTTCTATTATAAGGTTACTGCTTTGCGCTTTCCGGGGCGACCTCAAAGTCGATCTTGCCCAGATTGACGTCTGCACGCACGATGGTGATCATCATGGTATCGCCCAGATTCCAGTTCTTGCCGGAAACAGGGTCGGAAAGGCGGACGCCCTCGGTGAGCATAGTGCCGGTGGCGGTCAGGCTGGAAGCGGGCACAAAGCCCTCCACGCCGTTTTCCAGTTCGATGAACAGGCCGCGCTGGGTCACGCCGGAGATGCGGCCCTCGTAGCACTCGCCCAGATGGCGGCGGGCATACTCGGCCTTGTAGCAGTCCTCGGCCTTGCGCTCGATCTGCATGGCGATCACCTCGCGCTCACTGGCCTGCTTGCTGACATCCTCGGCAAACTCGCTGTAGCGCAGGATCATGGTGTCCTTATCGGTGCCCTTGAGCTGCGCCGTCATGATGCGGTGGATGGCCAGGTCCGGGTAGCGGCGGATGGGGCTGGTGAAGTGGGCATAGTCCTGCAGAACCAGACCGTAGTGACCCTTGGGCTTTTCCTCATACACAGCCTTGGACATACAGCGCAGCATACCGGTGTTGATGATCTGCTCATAGGCAGTGCCGCGCACGCCCTCCAGAATAGCGCTCAACTCCTTGGGGGTGGGCACGTCCTTGGCAAAGTGGTCGTTGACGCCGCAGGCCTGCAGCAGACCGTGCAGACGCTCCAGCTTTTCGGCGTTGGGCTCCTCATGCACGCGGTACACAAAGGGGATCTGCTTCACCCGGGCAAAGTGGGCGGCGCACTGGTTTGCCAGCAGCATGAACTCCTCGATCATGGCTTCGCTCTCGCCGGAGGTGCGCTTTTTCACATCGATGCAGTGGCCGTCCTCATCGAGGATCAGCTTTACCTCGCCGCTCTCGATATCCATGCAGCCGCGCTCCTTGCGCAGGCGGGCACGGTGGCCGTACAGCTCCTTCATGGCAGGCAGCTGTGCCAGTACCTCGTGGTACTTGCCGGTCAGCTCGTCATCGGCGTTGCCGGCCAGCAGGGCGTTGATCTCGGAGTACACGCCCTTGACCCGGCTGCGGATGACGGACTTGACAAAGCGGTAATCGGTCAGGTTGCCGTCCTTATCCAGCCGCATCAGGCAGGAGAAAGCCAGCCGCAGCACGCCCTCGTTCAGGCTGCAGATGCCGTTGGACAGCTGCTTGGGCAGCATGGGCACCACCTGATCGGCGTAGTAGACGCTGGTAGCGCGGCTGAAGGCTTCGTTGTCCAGTTCGGTGCCGGGCTTGACGTAGTTGGAAACATCCGCGATATGCACGCCCAGCTCAAAGCCGCCGTCCGGGGTCTTGGTCAGGCTGATAGCATCGTCGATATCCTTGGTCTCGGCGCTGTCGATGGTAAAGATGGGCAGAGCGCGCAGATCCATGCGGCCCTCGCAGTCCGCAGCAGACACCTCGGCGTTGTCCAGCTTTTTGGCTTCGTCCCGCACCTTGTCCGGGAAGCGGCTGCGGATATCCTGCGCGTAGAGCAGTGCCTTTGCGCAGCGCTTGGCTTCGTCACAGCTGCCAAAGCGCATGGCCACGCCCACGCGGTGATCCTCTTGACGGTTGCCGCGCAGCAGGATCTCCACTGCCACCTTGTCGCCGTCCTTGGCGCTGCCTTCGCAGTCCCGCATGACCTGCATGGAGATAGCGGGGCAATCGTCCGGTACGAACTTCAGGCGGCCCTCCATGCGGTGCATGGTACCCACCAGCGCGTTCTTCTCTTCCAGAACAGCAAGGATCTCGCCCTCATCGCTGCCCTCTACCCGGGGGTGTGCAAACTTTTCCACCAACACCTTGTCGCCGGGCATTGCGCCGCGGGTGAACCGGCCGGGGATAAAGATATCGCTGGTGCCGTCCTCCAGCATGACAAAGGCAAAATTCTTGCCCAGCTTTACCACCTTGCACAGCAGTGCCTTGTCGGCACGGCCGCTGCGCACGGTGAAGAACACGCCCTGCCGCTGGCAGATGACGGCCTCGTGCACCAGCTGGTCCACGGCCTCCATCACCTTGCGGTCTGCGCCGCGATCCCCGCCGAACTTATTTTTCAGATCCTTCACGGTGCACGGCTGATTCTGGATCGCGTGCTCAATTTTATCGCGCATTGCCATAAAATATTTTCTCCTTCACTTCCGTGGCCGTGCATCTCCTGCGGAGCACAGCCCTGCCTTGGGACGGGCGCTTTCCCCTGTCCCCTCTTTGCGGCAGCCCGCAGAACCGGCTGCCCGCACTTTTTTCTGCACAGAAAAACAGCCCCGTCCGTTCACGGGGCTGCAACGCCTTCTCAGCCTGCCAGACGGCCTGCGAACAGGCAGGCCAGAATAGCGACCACAAAGAACACCACGCCTGCAATGCGGGTGACCTTGGCCAGCATCTGATCCGCCGGGGTCAGACGTGCATTGTTGGCACCGCCCACGCTGCCGTTGATGGCACCGGACAGACCCTGACCGTGGGTGTGCTGCATGAGGGTGAGGAAAACGATGACCAGCGAAGCCACCAGCAGAATGGCACCGCCAACAATTTCGATAACAGACATGAATCGTAACGCTCCTTTTATTTGTAAATACGGAAATCCACGCAAAAACACAACTATATAGTAGCATAACAAAGCCAAAATTGCAAGCGGAATCCGCGCATTTATCCCGCCGCTTCCAGCGCGGCGCACACCTGTGCAAAGATGGCTGCACCGGAATACGCCGTATGCACCGCGCCGTCCTGCAGCACCACAATGGTGTAGCGGGGCTTTTCTGCCGGCCAGAACCCCGCAAACCACAGGTTGCAGCGCTCGGTGCCCTCCGGGGTGAACTGCCCGGTCTGAGCAGTGCCGGTCTTGCCGCCCGCCCCGCCGGAAACCCCGGCGGCATCCTGCGCGGTGCCCTGCTGCACCACCTGTACCAGCATATCGCGCAAAAGCGCTGCGCTCTGCGCCGGGAGCACCCGCCGTCCCCGAGGGTGGCTAAGGGGCTCCACGGGCTGCCCGGTAGTCTCGTCCAGCGTGGCTTGCAGCACATAGGGCGCGCGGTATACGCCGTCCGCTGCAATGGTGTTGAACAGCGCCGCAACCTGCAGCGGCGCTGCCAGCAGGCTGCCCTGCCCAAAGCTGAAATTGGCCAGCTGTCCGCTTTGCACCAGCTCCTGCGCGGTGGGCAGCTGCCCGGCCTCGGCGGCAAGCCCTTCTGCCAGCGGCAGGCTCTGTCCAAAGCCGAACGCCTGGGCGGCATCCAGCAAGCTTTCTGCGCCCAGCTGCTGCCCCAGACGGATAAAATAGCCGTTGCAGCTTTTTTCCAGCGCAGCGGCAAGATCTACCTGCCCATGCGGCACCCCGCCCGCGCAGCGGAAAATTTGTCCATCCACCATCACCGCGCCGGTGCACTCGAAAACCGGCTGCAAGCCCGCTTCCAGTGCAGCCGCCGCCAGCACCGGCTTGAACACCGAGCCCACCGCATAGCTTTGCAGCGCCCGGTTCAGGAAGGGGCTGTTCGCCGCCTGCAAACTGTCGGCAAGGTGCTCCGGGTCGTAGCCCGGCACACTGACGCTGGCGCGCACCGCCGCCGTGGCGGTATCCAGCACCAGAATGCAGCCGCTTTGCATAGTGGTGGACGCCACCGCTTCCACCGCCCGCTGCACCGGACGGGAGATGGTCAGCTGCACACCCAGCGCCCCGCTGTCGGCTTGCAAAAGTTTGGGCGTCTCGCCGGTGCGCAGCGTACCCTGCGCTGTGACGGCGCAGACAAGGCTGCTGTGCTCCCCTGTGCCGGAAAGCACGGCGTCCAATGCCTTTTCCAGCCCCGCAGCGCCGTGACCTGTGCCATCCAGATAGCCCAGCAGATGCTGACACAGCGGCACCGCCGCATACCGCCGGGCGGTGGGGTAACCGGTCAGCCCAAGGCGGGCGGGGTCGCAGTTCACCTCCAGCAAAAACGGCGCAGCGCGGCTGCGGCTGCGGTACAAAAGCGCCTGCCCGGCGGCGTCCGTGCAGGCATACAGCCGGTCGTAATTGCCCTGCCCGGGAAAACACACCACCTGCCAGCGCTCCTCTAACCCGGTGAGCAGCTGCCCCTGTGCATCGTAAAAGCTGCCCCGCCGGGCGGGCAGCTGCAGGGTGACCGTGCTCTGCGCCGCCGCCCGCGCGGCATAGGCGGGGTGCTGCACCAGCAGATACAACCGGCACAGCACCACCATAAACCCCAGCAGCAAGGCAGCATACACCGCCAGCACCCGTTTGCCGGACATCCCCGCGCCCCCTTTCCGTATAGTTAGGGTGGGCAGCAGGGGTGCAGGGTATACATAAAAAGAGGTGGAACCTCTCCGAAGAGAAATTCCACCTCTCTGGCGTATCTTATTAAGAAAGACTGGTACGGATTAGTACATGCCGCCCATGTCACCGCCGGCAGGTGCGGCGGGAGCCGGAGGTTCCGGCAGGTCAGCCACAAGGCTCTCGGTGGTCAGCACCATCTCAGCAACGGATGCTGCGTTCTCCAGAGCGGAACGGGTGACCTTGGTGGGGTCAA
>PPYE01453845.1_pt1 | contig 21553 bp, 32 predicted proteins | sample 1559881 | NCBI WGS metagenome assembly PPYE01 (sample SAMN08240022, study PRJNA423297) | Human gut metagenome, whole genome shotgun sequencing project.
GCACAAAAAAGTAAAACTATTATACAATATATACAAGGCACAAAATTATTTAAAATGCTATTAGATGGAAGCAATTATTATTACTTGACTTACAAGGCACAAAAATATATAATGAATGTAACTATATAAATGAAAGAGGTGCAAAACATATGGAATATAAGACCACAGAAGCACGCAGAAAAGCCAATTATAAATATGATGATAAATTTGAGCGTATAAACTGCCGCTTTGCAAAAGGCACAAAAGACAGAATTAAAGCCCTAAAATACAGCGCTAACGATTTTATTAAATTAGCAGTAGCAGAAAAATTAGAACGTGAAGAAAAAATATTAAAATAAGGCACAAAAAAGTAGTTGACATACAAGGCACAAAATGTTATAGTTATGTCGTAGCAAAGAAATAGTTTATTTTATTGGAGGTATAAAGAGTATGAGAATAACACAAGAAAAAATGGACGCTATAGCCGTTCTAATGGATGATGAGACACGAGAAAAGGTTCACCACGAATTGGCACCATGCGAGCCGATAGAGTTTTTAAAACGCTATTGTGAATTAGAGCCAAGCTTTGAAGCAGTGCTAAAAGACGAATTTAGCATTGAAATTTAAAAATTAAATATTGTTTTTCAAAAAGTCGGTTTTTGTGACCGGCTTTTTATTATATAATATAATTAATATATATGTGTGATGTGGTATATATTAATCAATACAGTTGTTATTATATATTCAATAATCCATGTATTGACAAAATAAGTATATTTGATTATTATTATTTTAAATTTAATTAATAAGCGAATGCCGGCTAGCTCGTATCGTTTGGGATTACTCCAGGCGGTGCGGGCTTTTTTATTTTATGATTTTGAGGCGCTAAAATGGAAAAAATCAAAGGAAATATAACTAAACACTTAATTGCCGATTTTGGCACTTTTCAGCTTTACCGCGAGGACTTCGAGCGAGCTATAGAACGGGCTTGTCAGGAATTGCAAATTGACGACTTGAAAAACGAAGGCCAAAGGCCATGGAAGGCTGTTTGTAAAAGAGTCGGAGAGATTATATTTAATGATAACAGTATATTAAAAGATAAACAGTTATATGATAATACATGTATGTTAACTAACTACAATAGATATAATTATAATATATTAAATAGTATATGCGATGAATATATATATATAAGTGATAAATATAACAAGTTATGTAGTACTGTAGCTTTTGGTAATTGGTGTAATATAGATTGTGGTGTTATAGATAACTGGAGGCTGAATAAAGAGTCAAGCCCTAAAAGTTATGAGATTTGGCAAAAATTGCAAGGAATCCGTAAAGATTGTATCAAGGATAGAGCATACGACAATAAATCCCCTGTCGGTGCTATGTTCGTTGGCAACAACGAATTTGGCATGAATCAGCCGGGAATTGGCTACGAGGCCACACAAGCGAGAGCATTAAGCGCTAATGAATTACCACAGTTAGGCGGTTCAAATAGTCAGAATATTAAAGCGTTATCGAGTGATAACATGGTTGATAATGCCAAGTAATTGTATATACAACAGATACAATTCTAAACCCTTTATTTACAAGGCTTTGCGGACTATTGAATTAATACAACTATTCACAAAACAGTTGTTTAGCGAAGAGTTGAAAGCATAAAAGTAAATTGTATGTGCAATAGATACAATTTAAAATGCTTGATGCTTGAGAACTGAGTAGCGCACGTATTGGGTGCCCTAGGGGTCTACAGGAAAAGCGACAAACCGCCCCACTTAGCCCCCAAAATATCCGCCAAAACAAAAAGGCTCTTACCCATACCTTAATCGCACCAAGCAGTATTTATTATTATAACATAAGTTATATATTAATTAAACAACATACACAATAATAATATATATACATACAACTACGATAAAATATTAGTTATATATAATATATAACAGTAAAGGAGCTGACAGTGATGAAATTAACAGGATTTGAGTCTAATAAAATTAATTCCGAAATGGTAAATCACCCTAGCCACTACAATCTGCCTGACCGTAAAGAGTGCATTGATGAAATGATTGACATTTACGGACTTAAGGATGCGGCAAAATGGTGTGAGATTACTGCATACAAGTATAAATATCGAGCCGGACACAAAGGTTCTGTAGCTGAGGATATGAGCAAGGCAGAGTGGTACATGGATAAAGCTCGTGAACTTAAGTCTAAGCGTAGATGGGAGATTTTCAGTAAGATTGCTGATAGATACTTACCAATATTCATTAAAGGCATTTTTGCATGGATTATGTTGTTCTGTATGCTTCATGCGATACTCTTTTCTGACCGATGCTCGATGGCTGTCTCGATAGTGTTTTTGGCTCTTGCGTGTATAGCCGAGTCAATATTGAAAGAAAATGAAGATGATTAGATTTTGAGGTGTAAATCATGTTTGTACTAAAAATTGCAACAACAGTATGGCTGACATTAGTCGCACTTGGAATGGCAAGTGCCACATTAAACGAAAAAGCGACAGTTAGTCAGAGACATCTTAGTATGGCGGTAATGTTCGGTCAGATACTTGCCATAGCTTTCATGTGGCAGTAAATATAGGGCATTCGCCAAGCGGTAAGGCACGGGATTTTGATTCCCGCATACGTTGGTTCGAATCCAACATGCCCTGTTCGGGGTTTACGGTTCCCCGACATTGGACTTAGTAGTTCCTTTCACCCTCATAGTGGAAAGCTGTTAAGAGCCGTCACAAGGCTCGTGAGGGTTTAATCGTGTATAATCCCACAATACACGAGCGTGAAAACCAACCTGTCGTAAAGGCATCTGTAACAGGCAGAGTAGACATATATACCCCCTTTAATTAATTGTTAAACTAGGGCAACTCAAATTAGCGAGTCTTAGGTGAGGCGCAATTCCTCACATGTCCTTTGCTGTAGGTTTCGTTAGTTCTTTTCCTACAGCACATACAAATTTATATCTCCGGAGGGTGTAGCCACTCCTTAGACTTCACCCTCATTATCGGCATGTAGCTCAGTGATAGAGTAGTCGGCTATTAGCTGATTTGTCGTGGGTTCGATTCCCAACCTTGCCGATTTAGTAGTGTTAGTAGCACTACGTAGCCTTGAAGTACAAAAGGCTATTCGTGGTGACAATCAGTGTTGCCACGGCGCGTGCCGATATGGGATAAAGGTATTCCAGTAGCTTGCTAAGCTATCCAACAGAAATGTTGTTCGTGTTCGATTCACGATGTCGGCGTTGGTCGGTGTATGCTGACTGTTGATGTGTGGCGGAATGGGTAAACGCTATTGCCGTAAGATAATTCGTTGAAACCGGCAACTTAGATGACGAGAGTCGCGACAATCATGTGTGGTTCAAATCCACACCACATCAATCATATGTCGGTTTAGTACGAGCTGTTATATCTTGAATAGCGGTTGCGTAACGCTGACATGCTTTACTTAAAAAGTTAGAGTAGGGCGGTCTGTACGTGTTGGCACGATACAGTAAGGCAAAGCAAAATGAAAACGTACAACAACAAGGTTATGAGTAAGACGCGCGCTGAAAGTAATCGGAAATACACTTCAAAGCAAAGCCTTTATGCGTTTTGACAAACCTTTTGATGGAGTGAATATTTCCTTTTTCGGATAGTAGTCCAGTTGGAAGAGCAACCACTGCAATAGCAGTAATTGAGGGAGTCACAGGTTCGATTCCTGTCTATCCGATTACAACAAACTAGCTTGACGAAGCGAAAAGCACTTCCGCTGTGCCTGTTTGTTGTTTTTACCAATCAAGCGGAGTATGTATCACAGGCATACATAAATAATATCAAGCGGGGGTATTTGATTATGGCAACAATTAGAGTACATAAAACAAAAAATTACACAGTTATGAGTAATACTCATTTAAGGGATAAGAGCTTGAGTCTGAAAGCAAAAGGATTATTGTCTGTAATGCTTTCATTGCCCGATAATTGGGATTATTCAATAGCTGGATTAGTTGCAATATGCAAAGAGAATGAAACAGCCGTTAAATCGGCTTTAAATGAATTAAAGGATAATAATTATGTTGTGGTTACCAAAGAGAACCCAACAAAAAGCAATGGTGGAAGAATAAAGTACACCTATGAGGTTTACGAAGAACCATATAAACAGAAAATAGAAAAACAAGACCTAGAAAATCTAGGGGTTGAACATCAACAGGTAGAAATCCACGGACAATTAAGTACTGATAGATTAAGTACTGATGAATTAAATATTAATATACAAAATACTAATGAATTAAATACTAAAAGTAATTCTCTTAACAGAGAACAGTGTAATTCTTTTTTACCCAAAGATAAAAAAGTGAAAGAGTTTAAGCCGATAGGCGAATACTCTCGAAAAGATTGGGAAGTTGCCGAAGAAAGAATGATAAACAGAGCTGGTAAGATAGCCTATGATTGGACTAACGATGAAACGCTTAAAGAAAATGTAAAGTTATTCTTTGAATACTTCCTAGACAAGCATAGAAAATACACTGGAGAATATCACTATCCATTAACAGACAAGGTTTTATCAAGAGTGGTAGACAGTTTAACGAAAGAAACTGAAATAGAACGTGACGGATATACGGACAATTATTACTCAACGATAAGCAACATGAAAGATAATACAGACTACAAGATGTTAGTTGATGAATATTTCAATACAAAGTTTTCAACACAATGCGATTACAGCTTAGTTCACTTTTCTTCTGAAAAGGTTTTAATTAACATTATGAACCACACTTGTAAGAGCAGTTGGTGTGAAAGCAAAGAATGGTAGGAGGTATTCACTATGAGTTCATATAAAGATTTACAGACTAAAATTTTTGAGAGAGACAATTACACTTGCCAATATTGTGGAAAAAGTAGTAGAGAATACAGGGCATTGGTGATGGCACACATAAGAACGGCTTCAATGTGTGGAGATGATAGAGAAAGTAATTTAATTACATTATGCAGACATTGCTACAGCCATATTTCAAACAATGAGATTAGAGCAAAGTTTGAAACAAAGGAAAATGCGGATTATTTTTGGGGGTTATATCACGAAAAAGTCAAAGGCTATTGCTATTACACCAACTATATCAGAAAAGTATTTACTGAAAATGGTGTAATTATGACAAGACCGCAAATAGATAGATATGTCAATGTATACATCAAAAATGACAGCGACTTTGATAATTTTAAAACAGAGCTAAAAGAAATCGGCTGTGAAAATATGAAGTATAAAATGCACAGGAAGATGGCAGAGCACAAACATCAAATTGAAAAGCAAAAAGCGGAGGTATAAATATGGCAAAGGGAGTTAAGACACGAAATATTGATTCGTTCCGAGAGGGATTGATGGAATATGCATATGGCAGATGTTCACAGGCAAAAGCAGCAAAGATTGCCGGTATGAGCGTGCCGACATTTAGGAAGTATGCAAATATGCATTTTTTAGGTATTCCATTCCCTGACACACTTTTTAAGGCAAAGGAGAAATAAGAAGCATGTGTGAATTTTGCGAAAATCCTACAAAATGGAATACTGATGATTATAGCTTAGTTCCAAACAGGAACTTATCAGATGGGATTATGCAAGCGGAAGATAACACGTATCAGATTGGTGTGTTTAACAGTTATTTTGATTTTTGGGAAGTTATGGATATCGACCATTGTCCTATCTGCGGTAGAAAGTTGGTGGAATGATGATTACGCAGAAAGATGTCCACAATAATATAGTTGTAAATGCAAGCGCTTGGCAGAAAAGATATTTATCATTACAATGCGGTGGAAGTGTTGAAAAGATAAAGGAAGTCGAACAGACAATAGCTAATATGATTAACGGCATTAGCAAGGCACTTGAAAATAGCGGAACAGATTATTTGAATAAACTTGATTTGTAAGCGAGGGATTTTATGAAACATCAAAAAGAATGGCACACTTGCGATAGGTGTGGAAAAGAGATAAAAGTAGGGCTGTTGGGTGTGAACTCAATCACGAGAAACGGCGTATTGAATACAACCTACGACTTATGCAATGAGTGCATGGAAGATTTTGAGAGGTTTATGGAAAATGAAACTGACAGTCGGAAATAGCGTATATGAAATGAAGACAGAACAATTAAAAGTTGTTTTACATATTGCAAGCAAACAGGTTCCGTTTGGAATTTATGCAATCAGCAAAAAAGGCGTGGCTATTCTTTTGAAAGAGGCCTATTCCACCAATGAGGAGCTGAAAAAGGCTGTTTCTGATTATGCGGTGAAAGGGTTTAAGGTGTATTACAATGAGCATGGCAGAAGTAATTAAATCAATAGAGCGTGAAGCACTTAGAGAAGCACAATCACACGAAATAGGCGGTAGAAATGGTAAGCCTATAGATTGTTCCACTTTAGAAGATGAACCTGTTATTGTGGCAGATAATGAAGCAGACAGGCAAGCATTGAAAGAATGTTTTAAGGAGTAAATAGAAATGAAAATGCAAATAATAGCAATGTTTGCGATAGTAGGAGCCGTATTTCTATTCTTGGGTGTATATTTTCTAATTGACCATATCATAACAGGAAAAAGGCTCAAAATAAATCAAAAGGCTTGGGATGAATACAGTGCAAATATGGATTTTAATAGAAAACTTAATGAGTATTTGCCTTGGTGTAGAGAACAAAAGATAAAAAACGGATGGAAATTTTATTATTTCCCTAGAATGTAAATACAATTACCGGCTAACAAATAGAGTTAGTCGCTACCCTAGAAAAATTATAGGCAGAGGTCTATAAGCACCTTTGCTTTTTAAAAGTGGAGGTGCTTTTTTCATGGCTAGTCAGAGCCTTATTTCCACAGTAAACGGATATGAAAACTACATAGAAAACAAAGGAAAAGACGAGCAAGTAATTAATGCCTATGTAGACGCTTGTAGCGTAGCCATAAATGGCGAGAAAGATATTGAGTATGGACTACAACTCACTAAGAGGGCAAAAGAGCTCATAGAGGATTTCTGCACGGCTAAAACAGGCGGTACGATTTGGGATTTGGAAAAATACGCATTCGACCACAAAACCACATATGAGCTGATAAACAAAAAATATGAGGTTTTGCTACTTGAAGCTCAAAACAAAATAGTTGACAGCTATTTTCAGTACATAGAGAAAAAGCGTGAGCCTAAAGACCGATTTTACATGCCACGTAGAAAACAATTAATCAAAATCGGACTTGTGGACGCACTGCAAGGCATGATTGATGATAAATACGACATATTGTGTGTGAGTCTAGTGCCGGGAGCTGGAAAGAGTACGATTGAGAAATTTTTTCATTCGGCAGTTGCCGGTTGGTTTCCAAAAGACTACAGCCTATTTTATTCACACAGTGGTGACATTACACGAATGTACTACGATGGAGTATACGACATTGTTACCAATGATGATGATTATGCATGGCATGACATTTTCCCTAAACTATCAGTTACAAGCACGAATGCCAAAATGGAGCAATTCAATATTGGCAAATACAAGCCTTTTCCGTCAGTGCAATGTACTTCTGTTGGAAGCAAGAATGCCGGAAAAGTCCGCGCAAGCAAATTTTTGTTAGTTGATGATATGATAGGCGGAATTGAGGAAGCCTTAAATCCCACAATACTTGATAAGTTGTGGGATAAATACGCAGTAGACGCAAGACAGCGTAAGACACAAGATACGGACGGAAAGCCGTGTAAAGAGATACATATTGCCACTCGTTGGAGCGTACATGATGTTATCGGACGCATTCAAAATATGTATGTCGGAAATCCAAGAGTCAAAACAATATCGGTTCCCGATGTAGACCCAGTGACAGGGGAAAGTAATTTTGATTATGAGTATGGCGGTTTTACAAAAGAGTTTTTTGCCGACCAACAATTACTCATGGACGAAATCTCTTACCGGTGTTTGTATAAACAGGAGCCTATTGAGCGTGAGGGTCTATTGTTTCCCGATGATAAAATCCGTAGATACTTCAATCTGCCACATGGTAAGCCGGAAATTATCACAGCTCAATGCGATACAAAGGGAAAAGGCACAGACTATTTTGTTATGCCAATACTGCAAAAATATGGCGAGGATTATTACTGTGTTGATTGCGTGTGCGATAATACGGCAGACTATGAAATGCAGTATGAAAATGCATCAAACACATTAGTTAATAATCAGGTACAAGAGTGCGAGTTTGAGCGTAATGCTGGCGGTGACAGAGTGGCTATGGAAGTTAATAAGAGAGTCGAAAATAAAGGGTGGATATGCAACATCACTGATGTACCGACAGAGACAAATAAGGAAGCACGCATTTTTCAGTGTTCTAACTGGATTTTACAACATATTATTTTCAAAGACCAATCACTTTATAAGCCCAATGAGCCTTATGGAGTAATGGTATCACTGTTGAAACGATATTCAGTAACAGGCAAAAAACAGCTCGATGATGTTCCTGATGTTTTTTCAAACTTTGCCTTAAGAATGACGCAAGGCAGTAGAATAGCAAAGGTTGAAGCAGTACACAATCCGTTCAGAGGAGGGCTTTATTAATGAATACAAAAACTTACTTAAATCAGATTAGCAGATTAGATAAAATGATACAGAACAAGCTGTCTGAAATATACCGGCTTAAGACAATAGCATGTAGCGTTACTGTTTCAACGGATAAAGAAGCGGTTGATGTTTCATCTGACAAAGATAAATTGGGCAGTACAGTAACTAAAATTGTGGACTTGGAAAAAGATACAGACAGACTTGTTGATGAATTTATGAGAAAAAGAAATCATATTATCAGCCAAATTGATAGTATGGAGAATACTGACTACTATCATGTACTCTCAATGAGATATGTCAATCAAAACACTTTTGAAGAAATCGCCCAGGCTACAAATTGGAGCATAAGAAAGATATTTACAATCCACGACAGAGCCTTACAAGAGTTTGAAAGGCTTTACGGAAAAGAATATCTTGAAAATGTGCAGTAGTGTGCATAGTTTTGCATATCATTGCATATATACACTTAAAAAATTGACAGTTATAATATAACTATGAAAAAATCGTAATTCGTTCATTGCGTAAAATCTCTTTTAGAAATGGCACTCACAGATTGTGGGTGCTATTTTTAGTGAATCGAGGGTGACATGAATAATCAGAATATTGTACCGACAGGAAAACGAAGTGTAATGTGCCCTCGTTGCGGAAAGCTATTAACGTGGGTAAATAAAAGCGACAAGAAACACCACAAAGTAATGTGTACGCACTGCCGTAAATGGATATGGTTTTGGGCTGGCACACAAGAATTTCAGATAAAAGAGGTTCCGCAAAGAACTTCTGCAAGTGGCATGAGGTTTTATTAATGTACAGGTACGCTCATAAAAACGTAAGACCTTTTTCGGCTGTCTGTCAGAATAATTACGGCAGACAAGTTATTTTCACACGTAAAAGGCAAATCACAAAAAACAACATAATCGAAGAACTGAATAAAGCACTTGTAATTCACGAGCAAAACGCTATTGAGATTGAGTATCTTGACAGATACTATCGTGGTGACCAACCAATTTTGTATCGACAGAAAGTGAACCGCCCGGAAATCAATAACAAGATTGCTGTAAATCTTGCGTATGAGCTTGTTGAGCGTAAAACCGCAGAGATGTGTGCCGAGCCAATCCAATACGTGCTGCGTGGCACTGATAACCATAAGTCGGAAGAAATCACACAGCTTAACATTACAATGGACTCGGAAAGCAAACAGGAGTGCGATATAGACATACATCGTTGGAGAAGTATATGCGGTACCGGCTACAGATTTATCGGTAATGATGACGGACAAGGACAGTTGCTTGATGAGAGCGATTTTTACTTATCTTCTGAAAATCCAATGTATACCTTTGTAGCATACTACTCAAACGGACGTCCGGCATTCTCCTGTCAAATCGGAGAGGACGAGAACGGAGCAAATATTTATTATGTGTTCACTGATAATGAGTGGTTTGACATTCGCAACGGCAAGATTTATGCAAGCGGAACAAACGGCAACAGAGCAATTCCGGTGATTGAATATCCAAACAATGCAAGGCGATTATCTGATATTGAAATGACTATTGCTATCACAGACGCTATTAACGTGCTTACATCGGACAGAATTAATGGTGTCGAGCAGTTTGTGTCTGCATGGGTGAAATTCGTTAATTGCGAGATTGACATAGATACATTCAGAAAAATGAGACAAGAGGGAGCACTGGTAGTTAAATCTAACAATGGTTCAGACAACAAGGCTGATGTTGATGTAATGACGAGCGAACTTAATCAGACAGAGGGACAAGTAGTCTTTACTGACCTTTTTGAAAGATTTTTAAGTATTCAAGGCCTCGCGAATCGTCAGGGCAACACAGGCGGTGACACCGGTTCTGCCGTAGAACTGAGAAACGGACATTACGATGCCGGACTTAGGACAGCTATTAATGAGCCTATCCTCAAAAAGTCAGAGAGAATGGCACTTAGGCTTATTCTTAACAGGCTGAGAATTAATAAGGGCTTTACACTTATGCCTAGTGATGTTGAGATACACATTAATCATAATAAGCTAGACAATATGCTTGTTAAGGCAGAGGTACTTGAAATATTACTTAGGTGCGGTATCAATTACAAGAGAGCTGTTAAGACGATTGACATGTTTAGCGACCCTGAACAAGTCACTCTTGAAAGTGCTAAGCGCATGGAAATGTTATTCCCGGAAGAACAGCCGACAACAGCTACACCTAACAATAATAATGATGATAAGAACAATGGAAAGACAGCCGATGAATAATTGGCTGTCAATTTATTTTGGAGCTTGATATGGCAGACGAAATCCACGCACTTAACAAAAATGAAATACAAGACATAGATTACGAAACATATTTTGGTGAGATGGATTTATCTGACGAGGAAAAGGAAGATAGAAAAAAGCTTGCTGAAAAGTTTGAAAAAATCTTTGTTATGCTATTTGCCTTGCTATCCGGCAAAGAAGAAACAGAGATAACCGCTATCACCAAAGAATTTATCATCAGATATGAGAGCATTGCCACGCAGTATTGTAAGGCAAAGAAAACACCCTCATATATTACAGACTATGCTCGGTACATTGTGAATGAGGTAGTTGAGGCTACCACACAAAATACTGAAGTAGAGTATTTTACTTCACAGAAGCGAGCAAAAAATGTAGCTGCGAATGAAGCTAATGCAGTCGGCAATTACAGATTGCAAACCGAAATGGTAAAACAAGGTTACAAAACAAAAGAGTGGCGCTCAAAAGAAGATTCACATGTCAGACCTACACATGCAGAAGTTGACAGAAAGAGAATTGATATTTTTGAGCCGTTTGAAGTTGGAAATTCGTTGATGATGTTTCCAAAAGACCATTCGCTAGGCGCAGAGGTAAAAGAAATAGCAGGGTGTAGATGCAGTCTTAAATATTACAAATAATGAGCAACTTGTAAGGAAACTTATAGGTTGCTTTTTATTATACAAAAAATTTGCAGTTGTGCGTTAAACAACAGAAAACTCGGCTGGTGCGACCAGCGATAACAAAAGCGTGAGTTACGGAGGTAATGAAATGACAAGAAATGATGTTTTGAAACTTTTCCCCGATGCAACGGATGAGCAGATAACAAATCTGCTTAACAAGAGCGGTGAGGAAATGGCAAGAGAGAAAGAGAAAGCCAATCAGTATAAGGCTAAAGCCGACAAAGCTGACGAGCTACAGACACAGCTTGACGAGCTACAGAATGGCAACATGACGGAGCTTGAAAAGGCAAATAAAGCCTTAGAGACAGCCAATCAGCAGATAGCCAAGCTACAGAAAGATAATGCTGTCAGAGATTTACGAGAGAGTGCAATGTCTGATTTTGGAATTACTGCAGAACAGGCAAAGACAGTAGTAAAAGAGGATGGCTCTTTTGACACAACATCACTTGGCAAGATTATTTCCGATATGAAAGCCAATGCGATTGCGGAGTACGAGAAAAATGCACTTAAAGATACTCCTAATCCAAACAATGGCGGTAACAATAATGAACCCGACTCAAAGCCGGCAGATGTAGCAAATGCAGAACAAATCTCATTCGGTACAGTTGCAAGTGCTGAAAGTCAAAACAGCTATGTAATTTAAACAGGAGGTAGAACGATGGGAAAGCCAATCGTAAGAGACTTTACACAGGGTAAAGGAATTTTAAAATTTTTCCCTTATGAGGGTGCAGCGTGCCTTGTACCACAGACTATGGTAACAAGCGCAGACGCAAACGGAATGAAGATTGTACCGGCCGGTACACCATTCCCAAGCAATGATGCAGAGTGCAAGGGTTATCTGTTACACGATGTAGATGTAACAATGGGCGACGCACCTGGAACATATGTATATCAGGGAACTATTGATTGGGAGAAAGTTAAGTCGCTTTCAATCGCAGATGAAGCTAGAACTGCAACACCTAGAGTTACTTTCTATGGTGCACCAAAGATTGTAGCAAGTCAGGTTTAAAAGGAGGTAGAAGAACATGGCATTACCATTAGCAGAAGCATTTACAGCGAGAAGCCTCGGTGTAATGTGGGATAACTACAAAAAGACATTAGGAACTGTCCCTTATCTTGGCAGACAGAAATTCGGAACACGTAAACAAGACTCGCTCGACCTTAGATTTATCAAAGGTAAGAACGGACTGCCGGTATCGCTCAAAGCTTCAAACTTTGACGCACAGGCAGAGTTAAGAGATGTTGGAGGCTTCTCTGACATTCAGAACTCAATGCCATTTTATCGTGAGGGATATATGGTAACAGAGAAAGAGGAGCAGGAGTACGACAATTACAGAACTTCTGAAAACTCTAGCCTTGCCAATAACGTATTACGTGAAATCTCTAAGAAACCAATGATGTTAATTGAGGGCGCATTAGTTGTACCGGAGAGACAGATTTGGCAGTTACTTGCACCTACAGATGGTGTACCAAAGGTAAAGGTTGTACTTGGCGATAAGAACTATGTCGTTGATTACACAGCCGACAATGGTGCAGAGCATAAGGAAAAGCACTTTAAGTCAATTACCGGCACAAGTGCATGGGATAAGCCTACCACATGTGCACCGCTTGATGACCTTATCACAGCTCGTAGAGACTTTGCAAAGGCTACAGGCTACTCACTTACACGTTTTACCATGAATACAGAAACTTGGGAGATGGTGCTTAAAGCAGAGGACACAAAGAAACAGGTACTCGGTATCACTGCTTACAATGGCGGTATCAGATTACAGCAAGGACAGGTTACTGAATACCTTAGAGGATATGGTATCGAGATTGAAGTATACGATAAGCTCTACGTTGATGAGACAGGACAGACACAGTACTTTGTACCAACAGGCATTGTATCTGCGCAGTCTGCCGGAGTATTCCTTGGTGATTACACATTTGGTAAGACTCCAGAGGAAAGAAGCGGAAGTATCACAGACGGAAACCTCTCACTTGTTGAGACCGGTGTATCTGTATACACATATGCTACAAATCATCCTATCAATACTCACTGTATCGTATCTATGATTGGATTACCTACATTCGAGGGTATGGATAGCGTTATGGTTCTCAAAGTTAAGGAGGATTAAGGCTTATGATAGCAACGCACTCTATAAAGCATGATGGAGTGTGGTATAAAGTCGGAGACGAGGTACCGGAAAGCAATAGCAATTCGGTACCTTCTGATTTTATGAACCCACCTGAAACACCATACACAAAGACAGAAATTAACAGAATGTCAACAGCCGACCTAAAGAAGCTTGCGAGCGAAAATGGCGTTGAAAATGCCACAGAAATAAATGGCAGCGACTTGAAAAAAATGTTAATTGAAAAGTTTGGATTATAAGGAGCTTGGCATGGAATACACCGCGTTAGAGCAAGTCAAAATCAGACTTAAACAATTTCATATTGATACAGTCACAAACGATGATGATACAACATCTGATGTGGTAGTGTTCGACAACAAGGAAGATAATCCGGTAATTGAACAGCTCATTAAGCAAGCTACGGAAGATGTAAAAGCAAAAAGGTGTTATCCGGACACTTTCACTGATGATGATATAACTGCTGACTTAAAGCAGTTTGAAAATGTCGTTATCAATCTTGCTGTCTACGACCATTCACAAGCCGGTGAGAACTACATGAGCGCATTGAGTGAGGGCGGAGTGAGCCGTACATGGAAAGACAGAGATAAACTGTTTGTCGGAGTTTTCCCTTTTGTCAAAGTGCTATAGCAAAAGAAGATTGAGCGTTACCATTTTACTGATGTCGGTAAAGTGGTAGCAGGCGGTACACATTAAGTGGTGGTGGGCGGTGTGCCAATTACCAAAGATGAAAGGCTGTAAGATGAAAACTTTAATCTATCAGACATACATTATTGCCTTGCCAATTGTTCTGACGGCACTTTTGGGCTATATTGTTTGGCTTTTACAAGAACAGAAAAAGCAAAAAGCAATAGACACAAAAGAAAGAAATGAGCGCATTGAAGAGGAAAAGAAGCTACGACAAGCAAACGGAAAAGGTACAATGTTACTTTTACGAGTACAGCTTATCGAATACCACGATAAGTACATGAAGCTTGGCGAAATACCCTCATATGCGTATCAGAATTTTTGCGAGATGTATGACGCATACCACGCGCTCGGTGGTAATGGCATGGTAACAAAAATGAAAAATGAGATTGAGGAAATCCATTTAGGTAAAGGAGGAAAAAACTGATGGACTTTACACAAGTACCTACAGTAGTTGCTATTATGGTAATTACTTATTTAATCGGATATGCTTCAAAGCAGATACCACAGGTTAAAGATAATGTTATTCCTATTATCGTAGGTGTAGCCGGTGGAGTACTCGGTATTGTTGGAATGTTTGTAATTCCCGGTTATCCGGCAGACAACATTCTTGATGCAATAGCAGTTGGCATTGTGTCGGGCATGGCAAGTACCGGTGTTAATCAGATTTACAAGCAGATAAAGAAAAATGCTTGACATTAATAAACAGGCCATGAAATACGCGCTTCAAGGTCAAACTATCACAGTCTATGAAAAAGACGAGGACGGAAATCTAAAGTTTTACGAAACAGAGGACGGAGAGAAAATATATTACACACACGAGGAAACAGGCTTTTCGGAGCCGGTTGATTTTCGGGCGAATATATCGTTTGACGGAGGAGAAGCACAGAACAAGGAATATGGCTTTAATACGGCTGATTTTGACGCTGTTTTGCTGACAGATAAGGGAATGTACCCTTTTAAAAAAGGTGACGTTATTTGGCTTGATAGCAAGCCTACAAAAGACGAAAACGGATTAGTTGATTCAACTTCCGCAGACTTTACAATAGTGGGAGTAAAACCCTCTCTCTATTCAGTTAAATACATGCTCAAAGCAGTTGTGAAAGAAGTGTAATTATGAAGATTGACGTTTCTCTGACAGAAAAATCTATACAAGATGCGATAGACAAGCTTGAAAAATACAAAGACCGCTTGCAGGACAAGTGCATAGCGTTTGTTGGAGAGCTTGCTAGTAACGGCATAGCCGTAGCACAAGCAAATACAGGCAATTTCGGACACTATATTACATTTAGTTACGAAATTAAAGATACAACAGACGGCTGTACGGCTATTGTGCTTGCTACCGAAACAGGGCAGATACAAAGCACATGGCAAACGGCTGACGGACTCAAAACAGTTGATGTATCGCCTTTGCTTATGGCTGAATACGGCTCGGGCTGGAAAGCTAAACCACACTTTAACGATGCAAGGGGCGGTCAAGGAACTTTTCCGGGGCAGACACACGCATTTGACAGCGAGGGTTGGTATTGGAGAGACGAAAGTGGAGAATTACACCATTCATACGGCATTACACCTACAATGCCGATGTATCACGCATTTGTAGAAATGGAAAATGACATCATAGGAACGGCACGGAAATTTTTTTAGTTGAGGTGATAAAGTGGCGAGTCAAAATCAATGGGTTTATGACCTTGAAAATCTCACATATGCGATTGTGAAAACCCGATGTGAGAAAAAATTGAAAACTAAATATCCCAAGCTAAAATTCACACAAGAGGAACAGTCGGACAGTGCAGCGGCTAGTTTCCCGACAGTGCTTGTTCAGGCACTCGAACCTATTGAACAGAATGAGGATTTAGAGTGTGAAAGAATAAATACAGTGTTATTTACGGCACAAGTAATTGTTACAACGAATAAAAGCCGTTCAGAAGCCTTGAATGTGGCACAGACAGTGGCTAATGAATACAAAGCTATGTCATTCAAACTGACAACAATTCCATTCGCTAGAAAAAACGGCAAATTATGGACTGCAACATTACGTGCTAGGCGGTCATTCGATTGGAATGATAGATTATAAGAGCCTTTTGGCTCTTATTTTTTTATGAAAAATTAGGAGGTAACAAAAATGGCAACAGGTTTAAAAAGCAGAATTGCTTACAAGACACCAACCGCATCTGCCACAAGTGGCGATTATTGGGCTGGAACTTACAAGCTCTTAATAAGGGCAAAATCAATTCCCTCACCATTCGGCTCACAGAACATGGTAGATACTTCAACTCTTGAGGATTTAGTAGAGACACAGGAAATGGGTAGACGTTCAGCCGGCTCTATGGAAGTTGAGGGAGCTTTTGAGAAAAAGTACAAGGATGAGATGGTAACTAACGAGGGTAAGAAGCTCGACTTCATCATTCTCTATGGTACAGACGGAAAAGGTTCAGAGGGTATCTGTGCTTTTATTGGACAGGAGTCATTCGCCCCAGGCGAGGCTTCCGATGACCACTTAACAGGAACTGCGACTGTATCAGTTCAGACAGTGCCTAAGTGGATTGAGGATAACTACGAGGTTGCGGTAACAGAAGATGACCAAGGCTATCCAACAGCAATCACACTCACAAAAAAATCATGAGCCAATCGAAAAAAGCCGTAGCGGTTGGCTATGATGATAGCACGGCTGACAGCGAACTTGAAGATACAATATAGTAAGGTAATCGAGGCAGTTTTAATACTGCCTCTTTCCCTATATAAATTAGGGAGAAAGGGAAAGATAAAATATGAAAATTAAATTAAGCGGAAAAGAATACACAGTTAAATTCGGATATAAACCGGTAGTTAAGAATAAAATTATCCCAAGGCTCGTAGGAATGGAGCAACAGGGCGAAGGGCTTGAAGTCATTGACAACATGCTTGAATTTTTACCGGAGTTTTTGCTTGTGGGTTTACAGAAATTCCATGCTGACGAATTTGGCTTTGATTTTGACGATAAAGAAGCAAAAGAGAAACAGCTTGTAAAGGTATACGATTTACTTGACGATTACCTTGACCCGGAGAATGAAGAGGGTGGAGATTTACAATCGCTCTACAATGATTTGTCTGCGGAAATGGAGAAAAACAGTTTTTTATCGAAGATGCTGGCGAAAGAGGTACAGACAGCCAAGAAGAAGCCAATCAAGAAGTAAAAGAGCTTACGTGGGAAGTATATTGTAACGAAATCCGTCCACATTGGCTTTTGGCAACTAAAGGCTATGGATTTAGCGTTGAGGACATAGATATGTCTTGTCCGGCTGATTTAGAGCCTTATTCAAAGGCTTATATGCTTGCACAAAAAGAAGCCGACTCTAACATGTGGGCTTGGTGGGGCACATACGGATTGAGCGCAACTCTTACAGCTATCGACAGAGCCTTAAATGGCAATAAAGCAAGAGCAAAATACATTGAGAAATCATTAAATGAGCAATACTCAAAAGATAACGAGCCTAAATACAAAGAGTCTAATGAGGAAATTGCCGTTTATGAGATGAAACAACGAATTAATGCATTAAGACAGTCAGGATTACCTGAAAGTCCTGATTAATGAGGTGAAAATATGGCATATAAAGGAATTGACGTATCGTCATATCAAGGAAATATTGATTGGAGTAAGGTTAAGTGGGCTGGGGTTCAATTTGCAATCCTAAAAATAATCCGCAAAGACCTTAATCCGGATAAAAGCTTTGAACAAAATTGGAAAGGCTGTACTGATGTAGGAATGCCGATACAAGGCGTTTATAACTACTCATACGCTACAACAGTAGATAAGGCAAAGACGGATGCACAGAGAGTGATTGAGGTGCTTAATGGAAGAAAAACTTTCGTTTGGTTAGATGTTGAGGATAAGTGCCAACAAGGACTCGGACAGACACTTATTGATATTATCAACGCATATCAGAGCGTTATCAAGAGTGCCGGGCTTAACTTTGGTGTATACACAGGACTTAGCTTTTATAATCAGTACATTGCACCATACGCAAATCAGATTAATTGTCCGTTTTGGATAGCACGTTATCCATCCACTAAGGGAATGTCTATTGGTGATGAGCCTAATAGTGCAAAAAAGCCTGTTATTCAACATCCTCTGTATGGTTGGCAGTATTCGAGTGCATTTACCTGTAGCGGTCTGAATAACAGCACTGATGCTAACTTACTATACATTGAGCTTGATAAAGGCGATGGAATAGAGAATAATCCGGCGCCAACAGCAACTCCGGCACCAATAGCAACTCCGGTAAAGAATAATGCCTGGAAAGGCAATGAAGAATATTACCTCGATAATGATGATGTAAGAAAATGGCAACATGCCATGAACATCGGATTTGACACAGACGAGCTTAAGGAAGATGACAGATTTGGAGTTAATTCACAGAGATTTGCTAAAAATCATAATCTGTGGAGCGGTCAGAAGCATAACTGCCCGACAGCCATTAAGTGGTTGAGAAAAACTCTACACGACAAGTATCATTTTTACAAACTTGATACCGATTACGGCAAGTGGACGGACTATCTCACTAAATGTGTCAAAGTATTTCAAAAGAATAGAGGTCTTAAGCAAGATGGTTATGTTGGATTGATTACAACATACTATCTGCTCAAAGGATAAATACATGAGAGCTACTTTAGGGTAGCTCTCTTTTTTATTACATACAGGGAGGTGAGAAAATGGCAGAGAGCATTGAGCTTCAAATCAAGTCGGACGCACAACAAGCGATTAAAGTCATAGGCAATTTACAAAGCAAGTTGCAAGGACTTGGAAGTACTCTCAATTCCCTCAATGGTGCAAGCATAAGTAATTTTGCGAGCGGAATGTCACAACTTGCGACATCACTTAGAAGCGTGAGCAGTATTGACACTCGTACCTTTAGCAAGATTGCAACCAACATGGAGAAGCTAGGCAACCTTGATACTGCAAGGCTTGTCAGCTCGGCAAGTGCTTTAAAGAGCATGGCAACAGAATTGTCGGGTTTTGCAAGCATATCAAAGCAATCAGCAGAGATTACACAGCTAACAGCTTCAATCTCAAAGCTCGGTTCGAAATCAGCTAGTTATGCTGCAGACAACATCAGAAACCTTGGCGGTGCCTTAAAAGAGGTAATGACAACATTATCTAACGCACCGAGAGTTAGCAATAACATTATTCAAATGACTAATGCACTTGCTAATCTGTCACAGCAAGGCTCGAAAGTCGGTTCGGCTAGTAGGTCACTTGTAACAGGCTTTTCAAACACGAGTAAGTCAATTAAGAGTACAAGGAGTGGATTCAGGGGCTTAGCTTCAACTATCGGTAAGTTTTACGCAACTTATTGGTTGGCCATGCGAGCTGTCGGGAAAATAGGCGGTGCAGTTGATTTAGCGAGCCAATTAACAGAGGTTCAAAACGTAGTAGATACCACGTTTGGCGATATGGCAAGCAAGGTTGATGATTTTACAAAAACATCAATTCAAGATTTTGGAATGTCGGAGCTAACAGTTAAGCAAATATCAAGCCGTTTCCAAGCGTTAGGTACTTCTATAGGCATTTCGTCAGAACAAGTGGCAAATGGTACAGCTGTGGCAAATAAAGCTCTTATGAGCCAAAATAACACACTATACAAGACTACAGACAGCATGGCTGATATGTCGCTTAATCTTACAAGGTTAGCTGGCGATATGGCTTCATTCTATGATGTAGACCAAGCTGATGTTGCAAAGAGCTTACAATCCATTTTTTCGGGAACAATCGCACCATTAAGGAGATACGGACTTGATTTGACACAGGCCACACTTTCGGAATGGGCTATGAAAAACGGACTTGACGCAAATATCAAGTCAATGACGCAAGCTGAAAAGGTATTGCTAAGATACAACTATGTCATGGCAAATACGCAAGCTGCGCAAGGTGATTTCGCTAAGACCGCAAATACCTGGGCTAACAGTGTAAGAGTCCTTAAGCAAGAGTTTCAAGCATGGGGCAGTATCATAGGTAGCGTAATAATCAATGCTCTAAAGCCGTTTGTTCAAGCCTTAAGCAAAGTAATGCTCAAGGTTATCAGCTTCACAAGAACTGTAGCTGACGCACTCGGAGCAATCTTCGGTTGGACTATCGAGATAAGCGGTGGCGGTGCTACTGTTGATGGCATGGAGGACATAGCTGGCGGAGTTGGAGACATTGGTGATAGTGCCGATAAGTCGAATAAGAAAGCTCAAAAACTGAAAAAGACACTGCTTAGCATAGATGAGATACACGCACTTGACGATAACAGCGATAGTGGCAGTGGTGGCGGTTCGGGCAGTGGCGGTTCCGGTGGCGGTGGAGCTGGAGGTGGTGTTGATAGCTCGCTGAAAAAGACCGATGGATTGCTCGAAAAATACAAATCATCAATCAAGGATTTATACTCACTCGGAAAGTACATCGGTGACGCTCTTGCGAGTGCTATGGAGAGCATTGATTGGAAGAAGATTTATCAGAAAGCTGACAATTTCGGAAAAGGACTTGCAGACTTTCTTAACGGCTTAATCAGCCCAAGACTCTTTTATGATTTGGGTGCAACAATAGCCGGTTCACTAAACACAGCTTTGCATTTTCTCAATTCATTCGGTACAACATTCGACTGGACTAATTTTGGCTTGTCGATTGCTAACGGCATTAATGGATTTTTTGAGAATTTTGATTTTGCGTTACTAGCAAAAACTATTAACGCATGGGTACAAGGAATATACACCATGCTAACCACGGCAATTAAAAATGTGTCGTGGAAAGACGTACTAAAAGGAATTACGGACTTTTTAAGCAATTTGGACATCAAAACTGTTGAGATAATAGTTGGCACATTGCTGATAAAAAAGATAATTTCGCTAAAATTAGGTTCAGTGGCACTCGCTTTTATTGGAAAATCATTATCAAAAGCGATAGCACAGGCAATAGCTTCAAAAATTGGATTTGAGCTTGTAGAAGGAGCCGGCATTGGAACGGCAATAATGCAAGCATTTAAAACGATTTTCGCCTCATTGTCAACTAATCTTGGATTGCTCATAGAGGGATTATTTAGTGGCTTAAGCTTGGGTGATGCAATAACAGCCGCATTCGGAACAGGGGCAGTAGACCTATTAGCAACAATTGGTTCTGCTTTTTCGGCAATAGCCGGAACAATTTTATCTATTGTAAATTTTGTCAAAATGTTAAAAGACGGATTTAGTTGGATAAATGAAATTCTAATGGTAATAGGTGTTGCATTAGCC
>PPYE01662050.1_pt1 | contig 21521 bp, 23 predicted proteins | sample 1559881 | NCBI WGS metagenome assembly PPYE01 (sample SAMN08240022, study PRJNA423297) | Human gut metagenome, whole genome shotgun sequencing project.
GGTGGGGTCACTGTCTCAGTGGGGGAGCGGCTGAGCTACCCCGACGAGCGGGTGGTCACCGGTACCGCGGCGGAACTGGCGGGGCAGTCCTTTGCCGATCTGTCTGTGGTGCTGGCGGAGAACCCCGACCCGGTGGTGCGGCCCTTCAACTCCCCCGGCCTGCCCGACGGGGCCTTCCTCCGGGGGGACGTGCCCATGACCAAGGAGGAGGTGCGTACCCTGGCCATCTCCAAGCTGCGGCTGGAGGAGCACCATGTGGTGTGGGACGTGGGGGCAGGTACCGGCTCGGTGTCGGTGGAGTGCGCCTTGGCCTGCCCTGCCGGGCAGGTGTATGCCGTGGAGAAGAAGGAAGAGGCCGTGGCCCTGCTGGAAGAGAACAAGGCCCGGTTCCACACCGGCAATCTGGTGGTGGTACCCGGTACCGCCCCGGCAGTTCTGGAGGACCTGCCTGCCCCCGACCGGGTCTTTCTGGGGGGTACCTCCGGCGAGCTGGAGGAGATTTTGAATCTAATTTTCCGTAAAAATCCCGCCGCCCGGGTGGTGTGTACCGCCGTCACCCTGGAGACGGTGGCCGAGGCCGCCCGGCTCTTCGCCCCTCTGGAGGGGGCTGACATGGTGCAGGTGGCCGCCACCCGCACCCGGCAGGCGGGCCGATATCACCTCATGGACGCCCAAAATCCGGTGTGGATCTTCTCCGGGGAGGGACGGCCATGAGTACCCCCCGGTTGCTGCTGTGCGCCCCCGCCAGCGGAGGGGGTAAAACCACGGTGACCTGCGCCCTTTTGCAGGCCCTGATGGATCGAAAGGTAAATCCTGTGGCCTTCAAGTGCGGCCCCGACTACATCGACCCCATGTTCCACAGCAAGGTCATCGGGGCCAAGAGCCGCAACCTGGATCTGTTCTTCCTGGGGGAGGACCGCACCCGGTCCCTGCTGGAGCACAACAGCGTGGGGTCCGGCCTGGCCCTCATCGAGGGAGTCATGGGCTACTACGACGGCATCGCCATGAGCCATGAGGCCAGCGCCTACCATCTGGCCAAAGCCACCCGCACCCCGGCGGTGCTGGTGGTGGACGGCCGGGGGAGCGCTCTCACCCTGTCCGCCGTGGTCCACGGCCTGAAAACCTTCCGACCGGACAGCGGCATCCGGGGCGTGATCCTCAACCGGGTGTCCCCCATGCTCTACCCCCGGCTGAAGGAATGTATAGAGGCCGAGACCGGCGTCACGGTGTACGGGTTCCTGCCCAGCCTGCCCGACTGTGCGCTGGAGAGCCGCCACCTGGGCCTGGTCACCGCCGACGAGGTGGCGGGCCTGAAGGAGAAGCTGAAAAAGCTGGCCGCCCAGGCGGAGCAAACCATGGATCTGGACGGCCTGCTGGCCCTGGCCGCCTCCGCCCCCGACCTGGCCGCCGGGCCTCTGGACCTGCCGGAGCCGGTAGAGGGTACGCCGGTCATCGCGGTAGCCCGGGACAAGGCATTCTGCTTCTACTATGCCGACGGTCTGGAGCTGCTGGAGAAGCTGGGAGCCAGGCTGGTGGAGTTCTCCCCTCTGGAGGACCAGGCCCTGCCGGAAGGCACTTGCGGCCTCTACCTGGGGGGCGGCTACCCGGAGCTGCTGGCGGAGCAGCTGAGCCAAAATACCGCCATGTTGTCCGCCATCCGGAACGGGGTGGTGGGCGGTCTGCCCACCGTGGCCGAGTGCGGCGGCTTCCTCTACCTCCATGAAAAACTGGAGGATGTGGGCGGAAAAGACTGGCCCATGGCGGGGGTGATCCCCGGCCGGGCCTGGAATACCGGCAAGCTGGGCCGGTTCGGCTATGTGACCCTCACCGCCCGTACCCACGGCCTGCTGTGTCAGGCGGGAGAGGAGCTGCCCGCCCACGAGTTCCACTACTGGGACAGCCAGCAGCCCGGCGACAGCTTCCGGGCCCAGAAACCTTTGAGCAATCGTGGTTGGGACTGCGGCGTTCATACCCCTACCCTGTACGCCGGTTTTCCCCACTTTCATTTCTGCGCCAAGCCCCATATGGCCCGTAATTTCGTGGCGGCGGCACGCCGCTATCAACAACAGGAGGCATCGCTATGACACTGGAAGAAGTGGTCCGTTCCATTACCCCCGCCGATCAGAACGCGGCGGCACAGGCCAAAGCCCGCTGGGACTCCATCGCTAAGCCCCTGGGCAGCCTGGGCGCTCTGGAGAGCGCGGTGATCCGCATGGCAGCCATCACCGGCACCCCCAATGTGGACATCTCCCGCCGGGCGGTGGTGGTCATGTGTGCCGACAACGGCGTGGTGGCCGACGGAGTCACTCAGACCGGGCAGGAGGTTACCGCCATCGTGGCGGAGAATATGTCCACCGGTGATACCAGTGTGTGCGCCATGGGCCGGGCCGCCGGGGTGGAGATCGTGCCGGTGGATATCGGCGTGGCCACCCCCCTCCATGGAGAGAGGATCTTGCAGAGAAACATCCGCCGGGGCACCGCCAACCTGTCCCAGGGTCCCGCCATGACCCGGGAGGAGGCCGAGCGGGCCGTGCTGGTGGGCGTGGAAGTGGCCCGGGACCTGTGCGCCAAGGGCGTCAAGCTGCTTGGCACCGGCGAGATGGGCATTGGCAACACCACCACATCCTCCGCCGTGGCCGCTGTATTCTTGAATAAAGAGCCGGAGGTCATGACCGGCCGGGGCGCCGGCTTGTCCAGCGAGGGCCTGGTGCGGAAGATCCATGCCATTGAGCGGGGCATCGCCGTCAACCGGCCCGACCCCAGCGATCCCCTGGACGTGCTCCACAAGGTGGGCGGCCTTGATCTGGCGGGCCTGGCGGGTGTGTTCCTGGGCGGGGCCATGTGCCATGTGCCGGTGCTGGTGGACGGCTTTATTTCCTCGGTGGCCGCCCTCATTGCTGCCCGCATCTGCCCTAACTGTAAGGGCTATATGCTGGGTTCCCACGCCTCCGACGAGCCGGCCAGCAAGCTGGTGCTGGGCGAGCTGGGTCTGGAGCCCTTCCTCTATGCCGGTATGCGGCTGGGCGAGGGTACCGGCGCAGTGGCGGTAATGCCCCTGCTGGATATGGGCCTGGCGGTGTACCGGGAGATGACCACCTTTGAGGCCACAGATATTGAGGCATACCAGCCCTTGACTTGAGGCGGGCGACCATAAAGGTCGCCCCTACGAAATGGAGAATGCGTTATGCTGATCTTAGTCTCCGGCGGCTCGGCCAGCGGGAAGTCGGAATTTGCCGAGGGTCTGGTGACCTCCTCCGGTTTGGAAAAGCGGATCTACCTGGCCACCATGCAGGTGTGGGACCAGGAGAGCGTCCGTCGGGTGGAGCGCCACCGGCAGATGCGTGCCGGCAAGGGCTTTGAGACGGTAGAGTGCCCCACCGGTCTGGCGGATGCCGTTCTCCCTGCCGGCTGTGCCGTGTTGCTGGAGGACCTGTCCAACCTGTGCGCCAATGAGTACTTTTCCCCCGACGGAAAGGACGGCACTCTGGACCGGGTGCTCTCCGGCATCCGCCGGGCGGCGGAGCAGGCGGAGCTGCTGGTGGTGGTCACCAACGAGCTCTTCTCCGATGGCATGGATTACGACCCCGTCACTCTGGACTATCTGTCGGTGCTGGGGGAACTGAATCGCCGGGTAGCCGCCCTGGCGGGACAGGTCTACGAAGTGGTGTGCGGCATCCCTGTGGCGTGGAAAGGAGAACGTGCGTGAAAAGTCTCATCATTGCCTTTGCCATGTACTCTAAAATCCCCATGCCAAGGGTGGACTGGGAGAAAAAGGCTCTGTCCTGGGCCCTGTGTTGGTTCCCTCTGGTGGGCGCGGTCATTGGTGCGGTGCTGTACGGCTGGATGGCTCTGGCCCGGTACCTGGGCTTCGGGCCCCTCTTCTTCGCCGCCTTCGCCCTGCTCATCCCCATCGCCCTCAGCGGCGGCATCCATCTGGATGGCTTCTGCGACACCTGCGACGCCCTGTCCTCCCACCAGACCAGGGAGCGCAAGCTGGAGATCCTGAAGGACTCCCACACCGGGGCCTTCGCCATCATCTGCTGCGGCCTCTACCTGCTGGTGTTCTTTGCCTGCTGGAGTGAGGTGGCGGCGGCGGGACGGGCCGCCCTGGTGCTGGCGTTGGGGCCGGTGCTCTCCCGCAGCCTGTCCGGCCTGTTTGCCGTTACCCTGCCCAATGCCCGGGGCACCGGCCTGCTGGCCACCTTCACCGGGCCTATGGACACCGCTAAGGCCCGTGGCGTCATGGTGATCTGGGTGGTGGCCTGCGTGGCCGCCATGCTGTGGCTGGACCTGTGGACCGGCGGCGCTGCCCTGCTGGGGGCGGGACTGGCCTGCCTGTATTATCGGGTCATGAGCCAGCGGCAGTTTGGGGGCGTCACCGGCGATCTGGCCGGATTCTTCCTTCAGAGCTGCGAGCTGGGCATGGTGCTGATGGTGGCTGTGGTCCAGAAAATCGAGGTGTTGGTATGATACTCATCATCGGCGGCGCGGGCCAGGGCAAGCTGGACTATGTGCTGCAAAAAACCGGATATACTCCCGGCCAGGTGGCCCATACTCCGGAGGAGGCCAGGACCATGCCGGTCTTTGACGGCCTGGAGCAGTGGCCCCACCTGGACGAGGAGGAGCTGCTGACCGCCAATCCCGACCTGATCCTCATCTGCGACGAAGTGGGCTGCGGCGTGGTGCCCATTGATCCGGCCCAGCGGGCATGGCGGGAGGATGTGGGGCGGTTGTGCTGCCGCCTGGCCCAGCGGGCAGAGCGGGTGGAGCGCATTTTCTGCGGCCTGCCCATGACCCTGAAAGGAGACAAACCATGGAACTGATCCTCATTCGGCACGGAACCACCCAGGGCAACCTGGAGAAGCGCTTTGTGGGCACTTTGGATGTACCGCTCACCCCCCAGGGGGAGGAGCTGGCCCGTAAAGTGGGGCCCACCCTGCCCAAGGTGGAGCACATCTACCGCTCCCCCCTGATGCGGTGCCGCCAGACGGCAGAGCTGCTGTGGCCGGGGGTGGAGACCACCGTGATCGAAGAGCTGCGGGAGACCGACTTCGGCCCCTTTGAGGGGAAAAACCACGAGGAGCTGAAGGACGATCCCCTGTATCAGGCCTGGATCGGCCAGGGCGACCGTTTGAACTTTGCTGCTATGCCGGTAGGGGAGACCGCCGAGCAGGTGGTGGAGCGGGTATCCATCGGCCTCGGGAAGCTGGCCAAGGATGCCGCTGCCCGCGGCTTTGAGCGGGTGGGCGTGGTGTCCCACGGCGGGGCGCTGATGGGCCTGCTTTCCAAGTATGGCCGCCCGGAGCGGGAGTATTACGGCTGGATGTGCCCCAACTGCGGCGGCTTCCGTATGGCCCTGGACCCGGATACCCTGGAACTGACGGTGCTGGAGGAGTACAAGGGATGAGTTGGTGGATCAGTCATCTGACGGCGCTGCTCATTGGCTTCTGCCTGGACCTGCTGCTGGGGGACCCCCACTGGGCTCCCCACCCGGTGCGGGCCATCGGTGCCCTGATCTCCGGGTTGGAAAAGGTGTTGCGGAAGCTCTTCCCCAAGTCCCACGGTGGTGAGCTGGCAGGGGGCGTGGTGCTGGTGCTCCTCACCCTGGCGATCCCCACCGGTCTGACGGTATTGCTGCTGTGGGGGTGCTGGCTGGTCAGCCCCTGGCTGGCTCTGACGGTGGAGAGCGTGATCAGCTACCAGCTGCTGGCCACCAAGTCCCTGTCCGTTGAGAGCCGAAAGGTATACGATGCTCTGAAAACCGGAGACATGGACAAGGCCCGGTACGCCGTCTCTATGATCGTGGGCCGGGACACCGACCGGCTGGATGAGACAGGGGTAACCAAGGCGGCGGTAGAGACGGTGGCGGAAAACGCCTCCGACGGGGTAATCGCCCCCCTCATCTTCCTGGCCATCGGCGGCGCGCCCCTGGGGATGTTCTACAAGGCGGCCAACACCATGGACTCCATGGTGGGCTATAAAAACGACAAATATCTCTACTTTGGCCGGGCGGCGGCCAGGTGGGACGATATTCTGAACTTCATTCCCGCCCGCATCTCCGGTGTGCTCATGTGCCTGGGGGCTGTGGCGGCGGGGTACGATGGGAAGAATGCCTGGCGCATTTTCAAGCGGGACCGGAAAAAGCACAAGTCCCCCAACGCCGCCCACACCGAGGCGGTCTGTGCCGGCGCCCTCCAGCTTCGGCTGGTGGGGCCCAGCTGGTACTTCGGCAAGCTGGTGGAGAAGCCCTACATCGGGGACGATCAGCGGCCTCCCGAGCCTCTGGATATTCTGCGGGCGGGCCGGATCCTGTACGCCACCGCCTTCTTTGCCCTGCTGCTTTTCTGCGGGGTGCCCCTGCTGATTTTATTGTTCCCCTGAGGACAAATGCCCACATGGTCCACGAAAAGGAGCGTTGTTATGCCAGTCTACACCCACGGCGGGGATATCCTCACCGCCCAGGCCGCCTACGGCGGGGAGGTCCTGGACTTTTCCGCCAACCTGAACCCCCTGGGGATGCCTGCCCCGGTGGCGGAGGCGGCCCGGCAGGCGGCGGACCAGTCGGCCTGCTACCCGGACCCTCTGTGCCGGGACCTGCGGCGGGCCATTGCCGCCCATGACGGAGTGGGGGAGAAGCAGGTGGTGTGCGGCAACGGTGCCGCCGACCTGATCTTCCGATTGGTGTTTGCGCTGAAACCGAAAAAGGCCCTGGTCACTGCCCCCGCCTTCTCCGAGTATGAGGAGGCCGTGACCTGCGTGGGCTGCCAGGTGGTCCGGTACACTCTGGATCAGGACAAAAACTTCGACCTGGACGCTGGCTTCGTGGACGCCATCGAATCGGACACCGACCTGGTGTTCCTGTGTACCCCCAACAACCCCACCGGGCGGCTGATCGATCAAGATCTGCTGAAAGCAGTAGTGACACGGTGTGGTGCTGTGGGCGCGGTGCTGGTGGTGGACGAGTGCTTCCTGCCTCTGGCCACCGGCGGGCCGGGGCTGGCCCCCTGGCTGGCCCACCACCCCAATCTGGTGCTGCTGCGGGCCTTCACCAAAAGCTACGCCATGGCGGGGCTGCGGCTGGGCTACTGCCTGACGGCCAACGAGGGACTGCGGGAGCAGCTGGGCAGATTCGCCCAGCCCTGGAGCGTGTCCACCCCCGCTCAGGCGGCAGGCGTGGCGGCCCTGACCTGCTGTCCCCACTGGCCGGAGGAGGGCAGGCGCTTTGTGGAGGAGGCCCGGCCCGGTCTGGCCGCCGGCCTGACGGCGGTGGGGTGTACCGTGATTCCCGGGCAGGCCAACTATCTCCTGTTCCGGCTGCCCGGCGTAGCCGATCTGAAAGAAAAACTGCTGGAGCGTGGTGTGCTCATCCGCTCCTGCGCCAACTACCACGGCCTGGGCCCCGACTGGTACCGGGTGTGCGTCCGGGGCGAAGAAGAAAACCGGCGGCTGCTGGCCGCCCTCAGCGAGGTGCAGTGATGGCAAAGGCAATTATGATCCAGGGTACCGCCTCCAACGCCGGCAAGTCTCTGCTGGCGGCAGGGCTGTGCCGCATCTTCAAGCAGGACGGCTACAAGGTGGCCCCCTTCAAGTCCCAGAACATGGCCCTCAACTCCGCCATCACCCCCGACGGGCTGGAGATGGGCCGGGCCCAGGTCATGCAGGCCGAGGCGGCGGGAGTGGCCCCCGACGTGCGGATGAACCCCATTCTCCTGAAGCCCACCAGCGATGTGGGCTCCCAGGTTATCGTCAACGGCATTCCCCAGGGTACTATGAAGGCGGGAGATTACTTCAAGTATAAGAAAAACCTGATTCCCGACGTGATGGAGGCCTATTCCTCTCTGGGATCGGAGTATGATATCATCGTCATCGAGGGGGCGGGCAGCCCGGCGGAGATCAACCTGAAAGAGGATGATCTGGTCAACATGGGCATGGCCCGTATGGCCCACGCCCCCGTGCTGCTGTGCGGCGACATCGACCGGGGGGGCGTGTTCGCCTCCCTCTACGGCACGGTAAAGCTGCTGGACCCGGACGAGCAGGAGATGATCAAGGGCTTGATTATCAACAAGTTTCGGGGGGATGTGGAGATTCTCCGCCCCGGCCTCACCCAGCTGGAGGAGCTGGCGGGCAAGCCGGTGTTGGGCGTGGTGCCTATGCTGGAGGTGGATGTGGACGACGAGGACTCCCTGTCCGCCCGTCTGTCCAAATCCGGTAAAGTGGGCCTGGTGGACGTGGCGGTGATCCGCCTGCCCCGGCTTTCCAACTTCACCGACTTCAACCCCCTGGAGCGGATGGAGGAGGTTTCCCTCCGCTATGTGGGGAGCGTGGGGGAGCTGGGCCATCCCGACCTCATCATTTTGCCCGGCACCAAGAACACCATGGACGACCTGCGGTGGCTGCGGCAGAGCGGCCTGGAGGGCGCCATCCTGAAGCACGCTGCCAGGGGCGGCGCGGTCATCGGCATTTGCGGCGGCTATCAGATGCTGGGCAACACCGTCTCCGACCCGGACGGGGTGGAGGGAGGCGGCACCCTGGCAGGCCTGGGCCTGCTGCCCTCTGAGACCGTGTTCCAGGGGGAGAAGACCCGCACCCGGGTGACCGGTACCTTTGTCCAGGCCGGGGGCATCTTCGCCCCTCTGGCCGGTGTGGCCTTTGAGGGCTATGAAATCCACATGGGCAAGACGGAGAGCGCCGCCACGCCGCTGGTGCAGTTTGCCACCCAGACTGGGGAGGAACACACCGACGGCCTCAGCAAGGGCAACGTGTGGGGCTGCTACGTCCACGGTATTTTTGACAAGGCTGGAGCGGCCTCCGCTCTGGTGAACTGCCTGCTGAAGGCCAAGGGCCTGGAGGGCCAGGCCGCCAGCGTGGACTGGCAGGAGTACGCCCAGCGGCAGTATGACAAGCTGGCGGACGGCCTGCGGGCCAGTCTGGATATGGAGCGGATCTACCGCATCCTGAACGGGGAGGAATGACCCATGAAAAAAATCGAGCTGCAGCGGGTGGCCCCCGCCGACATTGAGGCCAGAAGCATGGAGATCATCGGCCAGGAGCTGGGGGACCGGGTGTTTCCCGCCGACCAGCTGCCCATCATCAAGCGGGCTATCCACACCAGCGCCGACTTCGACTATGCCGACAATCTGGTGTTCTCCCCGGATGCGGTGGCGGCGGGCATCGCCGCCATCAAGGGGGGCTGCACCATCGTCACCGACACCCAGATGGCCTTCTCCGGCGTCAATAAGCGAGTGCTGGAGAAGTTCGGCGGCAAGGCGGTGTGCTTCATGTCCGACCCGGACGTGGCCGCTGAGGCCAAGGAGCGGGGGGAGACCCGGGCCACCGTGTCCATGGAGCGGGCCGCTCAGCTGGAGGGCCCCCTGGTGCTGGCCATCGGCAACGCCCCCACCGCTCTGGTGCGGGCCTGTGAGCTCATCGAGGAGGGGAAAATGGCCCCCGCTCTGGTGATCGGCGTGCCGGTGGGCTTTGTCAACGTGGTAGAAAGCAAGGAGCTGCTCCTCACCATGGACACCCCCCACATCGTGGCCCGGGGCCGCAAGGGAGGCAGCAATATCGCCGCTGCCATCTGCAACGCCCTGCTCTACCAGGCCAGTAACAACGCACGGGAGTGAAGGATATGAAACAACAAGCCCTTCTGGCGGTGTCCTTCGGCACCAGCCACCGGGACACCCTGGAAAAGACCATCACCGCCATCGAGAAGGCCCTGGCCGCCGCCTTTCCGGAGCGCACTCTTCGCCGGGCCTTTACCAGCGGTATGATTTTAAGAAAGTTGGAGCGGGAAGGTACCCACATCGACGATGTGCCCGCCGCCCTGGAGAGGCTGGCGGCGGAGGGGTACACCGACGTGCTGGTCCAGCCCACTCACATCATGAACGGCGACGAGTACGACAAGATGATGGCTCTGGCCGTCCCCTTCGAGGGCCGGTTTGAGAAACTGACCTTCGGACGTCCCCTGCTCACCGAGACGGGGGACTACCTGGACGCGGTGGGGGCCCTGCTCCAAGACCTGCCCCAGGCGGAGGAGGGCAAGGCCATTCTCTACATGGGCCACGGCACCGAGCACTTTGCCAACTCCTGCTACGCCTTGCTGGAGTATGTGTTCCGGGATATGGGCCGGAAGGATGTGGTCATCGGCACGGTGGAGGGCTACCCCGGCTTTGGGGAGGCGGTGCGCCGTATTAAAGAACTGGGAGCCAGTCGAGTGGAGCTGCGGCCCCTGATGATCGTGGCGGGCGACCATGCCAAAAACGATCTGGCGGGGGAGGAGGAGGACTCCTGGAAGTCCCTGCTGGAACAAGAGGGCTACGCCGTCAACTGCGTGCTCCAGGGCCTGGGAGAGTTTCCCAGTATCCAGGCCCTCTTCGTCAAGCACGCCGGAGAGGCCAAACAACTCCAGGCGTAAGCCTGTTTGCATAGAGGGCCGGGAAAAGGGAAGCCGGGTGCAATTCCCGCGCAGTCCCGCTGCCGTAAGAGAAGAGCCGCCGGGCACCATGTCACTGGGAAAACCTGGGAAGACGCGCGGCGGCAGAGAGGCTCAAGCCGGAAAACCTTGCCCGGCCCGGAAACCACCCACCTACGAGTGATAGGAAAGGATGAAACAACCATGAAAACTCTGACTGCCAACAAAACCGTCCGCGCCGCGGCGGTGCTGGTGGGGCTGCTGGGTCTGATGACCATGAGCGCCTCCGCCATGCACATCGCTGAGGGTATGCTGCCGGTGAACTGGGCCATCGGCTGGGGCGCGGTGTGCGTGCCCTTCCTGGTGGCTGGTTTCTTCTCCATCAAGAAGAAGATCGACCAGGCCCCCCGGGCCAAGATCCTGCTGGCCATGTGCGGCGCCTTTGCCTTCGTGCTCTCCGCCCTGAAGATCCCCTCGGTGTCCGGCTCCTGCTCCCATCCCACCGGTGTGGGCCTGGGCGCCATCCTGTTCGGGCCCCTGGTGATGACGGTGCTGGGCCTCATTGTGCTGCTTTTCCAGGCTCTGCTGCTGGCCCACGGCGGCCTCACTACCCTGGGCGCCAACGTATTCTCCATGGCCATTGCCGGGCCCATCGTGTCCTGGCTGGTCTATAAGCTGCTGCGGAAGGCCAAGGCTCCTGCCGCTGTGGCGGTATTTGCCGCCGCAGCCCTGGGTGACCTCTTCACTTATGTGGTCACTTCGGTGCAGCTGGGGGTCATCAACGGCGGCATGGTGAAGTTCCTCACCATCTTTGCCGTGACCCAGATCCCTCTGGCCATTGCCGAGGGCCTGCTTACCGTGGTGATCTTCAACGTGCTGGAGAAGTACAGCAAGACCGAGCTCCATGAGCTGCAGGTGCTGTAAGGAGGGGACGGATATGAAAGTTTGGCAGAAAAATTTGATTTTGATCCTGTTGGTGGTGGTCATCGCCGCCGTGCCCCTGTGGCTGCTGCCCAATGCCGAGTTCGGCGGGGCCGACGGCCAGGCTGAGGAGGCCATTACGGAGCTTAACCCCGACTATGAGCCCTGGTTTGAGCCCATTCTGGAGCCCGCCAGCGGCGAGGTGGAGTCCATGCTCTTCGCCCTCCAGGCCGCCATCGGCGCCGGTGTGGTGGGCTTCATTCTGGGCCGCATCACCAAGAAGCCGGACGGGAAAGAGAAAGGAACGAACTGACCATGGGCACCGACCGCTACGCCTATCAGTCCCGCCTGCGGCGGGTGTCTCCCATGCCCAAGCTGCTGCTGACGGTAGTCGCTCTGGTGATCTGCCTGTGCTGTGACAGCGTGGCGGTGGGCCTGTTTACCCTGATTCTGATGGGGGTACTGATTACCGCCCTGGGGGGACTTTCCCCCAGGGTGTACCTCCATTTTCTCAAGGTGCCGCTGATCTTCCTGGTCATCGGCTGCCTTACCATCGTGGCGGGGGCCTACCCCGCCGGGACGGAGATGGTGGCCGCCATTCCGGTGGGCGACAGTTTGTGGGGCTTTACCATGGATGGCCTATGGATGGGCGGACGGATCTTTTGTAAGGCCCTGGGGGCGGTGGGATGTATGTATTTTCTCTCCCTCAATACCCCCGTTACCGACCTGACCATGGCCCTGGGGCGGCTCCATGTGCCCAAGCTGCTGGTGGAGCTGATGGAGCTGATCTACCGCTTCATCTTTGTGCTGGCCGAGACGGCCTCCAACATCCGCACCGCCCAGGATTCCCGGCTGGGCTACCGGGGGTTTCGCCGGTCGGTGTCCTCCCTGGGGATGCTGGCCTCCATGGTGTTCCTGCGGGCATGGCGGAAGGCCGACCGTATCTATACCGCCCTGGAGTCCCGGGGCTATACCGGAAGCCTTACCACCCTGAACGATGCCTATCGGCCGGGGTGGGGGCTGCTCCCCCTTACCGCTTTGGCGGCGGCGGGGCAGATTGCCATTTGGTTTGTGGAAGGGAGGCTGCTGCCGTGAAGGCCATCCAGGCAGAAGATCTGTGTTATACCTATGAAGATGGCACTGTGGCCCTGGACCATATCACCTTTGCCGCAGAGAAAGGAAAGGTTACCGGTATCCTGGGGGCCAACGGGGCGGGCAAGTCCACCCTGTTCCTCAGCCTCAACGGGGTGCTCACCCCCAAGAGCGGCAAGGTGCTGCTGGGAGGCTGGCCGGTGCGCTACGATAAAAAGGGCCTGCTGGAGCTGCGCCGCCGGGTGGGCATCGTGTTCCAGGACCCGGACGACCAGCTCTTCTCCGCCGACGTGTACCGGGACGTGTCCTTCGGCGGGGTAAATCTGGGCCTGCCGGCGGAGGAAGTCCACCGCCGGGTGGAGGCGGCTCTGGACCGCACCGGAGTGTCCCATCTGCGGGACAAACCCACCCACGCCCTGTCCTACGGACAGAAGAAGCGGGTGGCCATCGCCGGTGTGTTGGTGATGGAGCCGGAGGTGCTCATTCTGGATGAACCTACCGCCGGGCTGGACCCCCAGGGGGTGAGCGACATCATGAAGCTGCTCGCCCGGCTGCGGGACGAGCTGGGCATGACGGTACTCATCGCCACCCATGATATGGACATCGTGCCCCTGTACTGCGACTACGCCTACCTGCTGGGAGGGGGCAAGGTACTGCTGGAGGGCACGCCGGAGCAGCTCTTTGCCGACCCGGCGGCCCTGCGTGCCAATCATCTCCGTCTGCCCCGCATCGCCCACCTGATGGAGGTGCTGCGGGAGGTGGATGGTTTGGATACCGACCGGTCCGCCGCCACCATCGGGGCGGCCCGACGGGAGATCCTGCGAATGCTCAAGGAGGAAAACCAATGAGAGGAATGTTGTACGGCGTGGGGGTTGGCCCCGGCGATCCCGAACTCATCACTAAAAAGGCTGAGCGCATTATCCGCCAGGCGGCGGTGCTGGCCGTGCCCGACGCGGGCCGGGGGGAAAAGACCGCCCTCAATATCGTGGGGGAGCTGGCCGACGGCAAGGAACTGCTGACCTGCGAGGCCCCTATGGTGCGGGACCATGCCGCCCTGGACGCGGCCTATGAGCGCAATGCCGACCTGGTGTGTGCCGCCCTGGACGGGGGTAAGGATGTGGCCTTTATCACCCTGGGGGACCCCACGGTGTACTCCACCTATCTCTATCTCCACAAGAAGGTGGTAGCCCGGGGGTACGACGCCCAGATCATCCCCGGCGTACCCTCTTTCTGCGCGGTGGCCGCCAAGCTGAACATGGCCCTGTGCGAGAAGGGCGAGCGGCTGCTCATCGTCCCCGCCTCCCACAAAGATGTGTCCGACTGCCTGGACCTGGACGCCAACCTGGTGTTTATGAAGGCGGGCAAGGAGATTGGTGCCCTGAAAAACACCCTGGAGGAGCACGGCCTGCTGGGCCGGGCTTCCCTGGTGGCCAACTGCGGCATGGAAGGGGAACTGGTGTGTCCCCGCTTTGCCGACCTGGAGGAGGGCAGCGGCTACTTCTCGGTGGTGCTGGTGAAAAAGGGGGAAGAGGCGTGAAGCTTATCATGACCGGCCTGGACTGGCATAAAGCCCCCATCGACCTGCGGGAACAGCTGTCCTTCACCCGCAATCAGGTGCTGGAGCTGGACCGCCGCCTGTCCCGCCGGGAAGGGGTGGAGGGCTGTGTACTGCTGTCCACCTGCAACCGAACTGAGCTCTACCTGTCCTGCGGGGAGGGCCCCCTCCCCGATCCGGGAAGGCTGCTGTGCGCCGAGGCGGGGGTGGAGTACGGCCCCTTTGAGGCCGCTTTTGTCACCCGGACGGGGGAGGAGGCGGCCCGCCACCTGATGGAGGTGGCTGGCGGCCTGCGCTCCCAGATCTGGGGGGAAGATCAGATCGTCACCCAGGTGAAGGGCGCGGTTCAGGCTGCCCGTGAGGTGGGCACGGCGGACGGGGTGCTGGAGACCCTGTTCCGCAACGCCGCCGCCGCCGGTAAGGAGATCAAGACAAAGGTCCGCTTTATCGGGGTGCCCCGGTCGGCGGCCCGGTCCGCCGTGGACCGGCTGGAAGCCCATCTGGGGGGCCTGAAGGGCCGGAAGGCCCTGGTCATCGGCAACGGAGAGATGGGGCGGCTGTCTGCCTCCCTCCTCTACGAGGCGGGGTGCGCCGTCACCATCACCCTGCGCAGCTACCACCACGGAGAGACCGTGGTGCCCGCCGGGTGCGCCGTCACCCCCTATGAGGAGCGGTATCAGGCCATGGAGGGCATGGACCTGGTGCTCTCCGCCACCACCAGCCCCCACTACACTGTGACGGCCTGGGAGCTGGCGGAGCTGTCCCACCCGCCCAGGGTGCTGGCCGACCTGGCCATCCCCCGGGATATCGAGCCCCAGGTGGCCACCCTGCCCGGCTTTACCCTGTACAACGTGGACGACCTGGGGGTGGATGCCAGCCGGGAACTTCCACCGGAGGCGGCGGCCATTGTGGAAAAGTATCTGGACCGGCTGAGCCAGTGGGAGAACTACAAAAACTGCCTCCCCGGCCTGGAGCGGGTGAAGCAGGCGGTGGCTGCCCGGGTGCTGTCCACCGACCTGGAGGGCCCCGAGGCCCGGGAACTGGTGGAGCTGGCGGTAAGCCGGGCGGTGGATCTGCTGTCTGGCGGGCTGAAGGACAACCTGACCCCGGAGGATCTGGAGCGGTGTGCTGCCAAGATTGAAGTGCATACTGCCGCCAAGCCCCGGTGGACGTTGCCTCAGGAAAAACACTTCCGTTTTCCACTTTTTATTGACCTGGTGGGGAAAACTGCCGTGGTCATCGGCGGCGGCGTGGTGGCCTGCCGCCGGGCGGAGGTATTGGCCCGCTTCGGCGCCGAAGTTACCGTCATTGCCCCCAGGTGTAAACCCCTGGACGGGCGCATACAGTGGGAGGGACGGCCCTACACCCCCGGCGATCTGGCGGGAGCCGCCATTGCGGTGGCCGCCACCGACGATCGCTCCGTCAACCGCGCTGTGGGGGAGGAGGCCCGGGCCCTGGGTATCCCGGTGAGCGTGGCCGACGCCCCGGAGGAATGCACCTTCTTTTTCCCCGCCATCTGCACTGGGGATAACATTGTGGCCGGAGTGGCTGGGCGGGGAGACGACCACGCACGCACCGCCCGGGCCGCCAAGGCCATCCGGGCCGTACTGGAGGGATTGGAATGAAGACGATACGGGTGGGCAGCCGGGAGAGCAAGCTGGCTGTCATTCAGTCTGAGCTGGTGATGGAGGGCATCCAGACGCTCCATCCGGATATGACGTTGGAGCTGGTGACCATGAAGACCACCGGCGACAAGATCCTGGACCGCACCCTGGACAAGATCGGCGGCAAGGGCCTCTTTGTGAAGGAGCTGGACGCCGCCCTGCTGGACGGTCGGGTGGATCTGACGGTACACAGCTGCAAGGACCTGCCCATGGAGGAGGACCCGGCCATTCCCCTGGCGGGCTTCTCCCAGCGGGAGGACCCCCGGGATGTGCTGGTGCTCCCCGAGGGTGTCACCGAGCTGGACCCCGCCAAGCCCATCGGCTGCGCCTCTGCCCGGCGGACGGTGCAGCTGAAGACCTTGTTCCCCCACATGGAGGTGGCTCCGGTGCGGGGCAATGTGCTGACTCGCCTGCGCAAGCTGGACGAGGGCCAGTATTCCGCCCTGGTGCTGGCTGCCGCCGGTCTGAAGCGGCTGGGGCTGGAGGGACGCATCACCCGGTATTTTACCGTGGAGGAGATGATCCCGGCGGCGGGCCAGGGCATTATGGCCCTCCAGACCCGGGCCGGGGAGGACCTGAGCTATCTCAGCGACGTGGTGGATGAGGAGGGCACCCTGTGTGCCCGGGCCGAGCGGGCCTTTGTCCGCAAGCTGGACGGAGGCTGTTCCTCTCCCATTGCCGCCCACGCCGTGATCGAGGGGAAGACCATCACCCTCACCGGCCTCTATGTGGACGAGGCCGGGCAGGTGTTCCGGGACAAGATCTCCGGACCCAAGGAACAGGGGACCGCGCTGGCGGAACAGCTGGCCAATTCCATGAAGGAGGGAAATCCATGCCTGGTAAAGTAACATTGGTGGGGGCGGGCCCGGGCGATCCCGGCCTGCTGACCCGGAAGGGGCTGGAGGCCCTCCAGAAGGCGGAGGTGGTGGTGTATGACCGGCTGGTCAGCCCCGCCATCCTGGCCATGATGCCCGAGAAAGCCGAGCACATCGACGTGGGTAAGCAGGCCTTCCGCCACCCGGTGCCCCAGGATCAGATCAACCAGATCCTGCTGGACAAGGCCCTGGAGGGCAAGAATGTGGTGCGCCTCAAGGGCGGCGACCCCTTCCTCTTTGGCCGGGGCGGCGAGGAGCTGGAGCTGCTGGCCCAGCACGGCGTCTCCTTTGAGGAGGTGCCCGGCATCACCTCCGCCATTTCCGCCCCCGCCTACGGGGGTATCCCGGTGACCCACCGGGACTGCTGCTCCTCCCTCCACATCGTCACCGGCCATCAGCGGGCGGGGAAGGAGCTGGACATTGATTTTGAGGCTCTGGTGCGCACAAAGGGCACCCTGGTCTTTCTGATGGGCGTGTCCGCTCTGCCCCAGATTTGCCGGGGGCTGCTGGATGCGGGCATGGAGCCTGCCATGCCCGCCGCCGTGGTGGAGCGGGGCACCACCCCCGCCCAGCGGCGCATTTCCGCCACCCTGGGCACCCTGCCCCAGGCGGCGGAGGAGGCCAAGGTGGAGAGCCCTGCCGTCATCGTGGTGGGCAAGGTGTGTGCTCTGGCGGAGGACTTTGACTGGTTTGACAAGCTGCCCCTGAAGGGCAGACGGGTGGTGGTCACCCGGCCTCGGGAGCGGGCGGGTACCCTGTCTGCCCGGCTGCGTGCCCTGGGGGCCGATGTGTGGGAGTACCCCTGCATTGCCACCGTGCCCCTGAACCCCTGTCCCGCTGTGGACGGGGCCATGGAGCGGCTTTGTGACTATGAGTGGCTGGCCCTCACCAGCCCCGCCGGGGTGGAGGCCTTGTGGCAGTGGCTGGAGGGCCACGGTAAGGACGCCCGCGCCCTGGGTGCCGTGAAGCTGGCCGCCATTGGCCCCGGCACCGACCGCGAGCTGAAAAAACATGGTTTGAAGGCCGACTATGTGCCGGAGGTGTACGACGCCGCCCATCTGGGAGAGGGTCTGCCCGCTACGGGCAAGGTGCTGGCCCTTCGGGCGGAGGAGGGCTCCCCCGCCTTGACAGAGGGGCTGGCAAGGCGTAACATTGCCTGTGACGACGTGGCCAGCTACCGCACGGTGTATGAAAATCCCCGTTCTCAGGAACTGCGGGAGGCGGTGGAGGGGACAGATGGTCTGCTGGTGACCTTCACCTCCGCTTCCACCGTGAAGGGCTTCGTCTCCTCCGTGGGTGAGGATGTCAATTTCTCGCGCATGGTGGGGATGTGCATCGGGCAGCAGACTGCCGCGGAGGCAAAGAAATTCGGAATTCCTGTGCGGGTGGCCCGTGAGGCCACCATGGACGCGCTGGTGGAAACCATTTTGGAAGGTGTTTGATATGGAACTGATCCAACGGCCCCGCCGCCTGCGGGGCAATGACGCGGTGCGCCGCCTGTGCCGGGAGACCCGGATGTCCCCCGACAGCCTGATCTACCCCATCTTTGTGGACGAGACCCTCCAGGGGGTACGGCCCATTGAGGCCCTGCCCGGCCAGAATCACTATGGCATCGACAGCGTGTGCCAGGCGGTGGAGGAGTGCCTGGCCAACCGGGTGAATCACTGCATTCTCTTCGGCCTGCCCGCCCACAAGGACGCCACCGGCTCCTCCGCCTGGGATGAGCACGGCGTGGTCCAGGAGGCCATTCGGGCCATCAAGGCCAAGTACCCCGACTTTTATATCATCACCGACGTATGTATGTGCGAGTACACCGACCACGGCCACTGCGGCATCCTCTGCGGCCATGAGGTGGACAACGACAAGACCCTGGAGGTGCTGGCCAAAACCGCCCTGTCCCACGTCCAGGCCGGGGCCGACATGGTGGCTCCCTCCGACATGATGGACGGCCGGGTGGCCGCCATCCGGGCTATTCTGGATGAGCACGGCTATCAGACTACCCCCATCATGGCCTACTCCGCCAAGTATGCCTCCGCTTTCTACGGTCCCTTCCGGTCGGCGGCAGGCTCCGCCCCCTCCTTCGGGGACCGGAAGGGCTACCAGATGGACCCCCACAACCGGAAGGAGGCCCTGAAGGAGTGCGCCCTGGACATTGAGGAGGGGGCCGACATCATCATGGTCAAGCCCGCCCTCAGCTATCTGGACGTGATCCGGGAGTGCTCCGACGCCTATGATCTGCCCATGTGCGCCTACTCCGTGTCCGGCGAGTACGCCATGATCAAGGCCACCGCCGCCGCGGGTCTCATTGACGAGTACCGCATCATGTGCGAGTCCGCCCTGTCCGTGTTCCGGGCGGGTGCCAATATGCTCATTACCTACTACGCCAAAGAACTGGCTCAGGCCATTCAGAAAGGAGACATCGGCTGATGGGACGCTCGGAAGAACTGTTTGAGCAGGCCGTGAAGGTCCTGCCCGGCGGGGTCAACTCCCCGGTGCGGGCCTACCGGGCGGTGGGTATGGCTCCCCGCTTCATCACCCGGGCCGACGGCCCCTTCATCTGGGACGAGGACGGCCGGAAGTATATCGACTATGTGTGCTCCTGGGGTCCCATGATCCTGGGTCACAACCACCCGGTGATCCGGGAGGCGGTGGAGAAGGCCGTCAAGGACGGCCTGTCCTTCGGCGCTCCCACCCGCCGGGAGGTGGAGATCGCCCAGCTGATGATCGACCTGGTGCCCAACATCGAGATGGTGCGCATGGTCAACTCGGGCACCGAGGCGGTGATGTCCGCCGTCCGTCTGGCCCGGGGGGCCACCGGCCGGGACAAGATCATCAAGTTTGAGGGCTGCTACCACGGCCACTCCGACTGCCTGCTGGTGAACGCCGGCTCCTCCGCCCTGGCGGGAGGACATCCCTCCTCCGCCGGCGTGCCCGAGGACATCGTGAAGCACACCCTTACCGCCCAGTTCAACGATCTGGCCTCCGTAGAGGCCCTGTTGGACGCCTATCCCGGCCAGATCGCCTGCATCATCGTGGAGCCGGTGGCCGCCAACATGGGCGTGGTCAATCCTGCTCCCGGCTTCCTGGAGGGGCTGCGGGCCCTGTGCGACAAGAGCGGAGCCCTCTTGATCTTTGACGAGGTCATCACCGGCTTCCGGCTGGCTCTGGGCGGTGCTCAGGAGTATTTCGGCGTGAAGGCCGACCTGGTGACCTTTGGCAAGATCATTGGCGGTGGTATGCCGGTGGGCGCCTACTGCGGCAGCCGTGCCCTCATGGAGCAGGTGGCTCCCTGCGGCCCGGTGTACCAGGCGGGTACCCTCAGCGGCAACCCGGTGGCCATGGCCGCCGGTCTGGCCCAGCTCAACTACCTGAAGGACCACCCGGAAGTGTATACCGACATCGCCGCCAAGGGCGAGAAGCTGGCGGCAGGTCTGCGGGCAACCATTGCCAAGACCGGCGCGCCGGTGGTGGTCAATCAGATCGGCTCTTTGCTGGCCCCCTTCTTCACCCCCACCGCCGTGTCCACCTTCGTGGACGCCAAGGGCAGCGATGTGGGCAAGTACGCCCAGTACTTCCAGGGGATGCTGGAGCGGGGCGTGGCTCTGGCCCCCGCCCAGTTCGAGGCCATGTTTGTCTCCGCCGCCCATGGGGAGGAGGAACTTCAGGCCACCCTGGCCGCCGCGGAAGCGGTATTCGCCGGACTGTAATTACAAAGCCGCTGCTGATGCAGCGGCTTTGTTTTTGTGTGTTCTTGACATATACCGGAAATCTGCTACACTGAGAGCAGGAACAGGAGGGAGCGCCCATGGCAAGACCGAAGAAATGCCGCCGCATCTGCGCCCTGCCCCGGCACAACACCTTTGGACCGCTGACAGGGGGCGGGGACGGGACGGTGGAGATGGCGGTGGAGGAATACGAGGCCATCCGCCTGATGGATCTGCTGGGCTGTACTCAGGAGGAGTGCGCCGCCCAGATGGGGGTGGCCCGCTCCACGGTGCAGCAGGTGTACGATACCGCCCGCAGGAAGCTGGCGCTGGCCCTGGTGGAGGGGCGGCGGCTGACCATCACCGGCGGCGACTATGCCCTGTGTCCACAGGGGGAAGTATGTCCGGGCCGGAACTGTGCGCGGCGGGACTGCGGCGGAGGCCGCTGCGGCTGCGGGGTGTGTTCCCACCCGGAGGGTCCGGAGTGTGATGGGCAAAATTCACAAAAACTTTTGAAATAAGTTGTGACAATCTGCGTACGACGTGGTATAATCAAATCAGGGAACCGGCCCCGGCCGGCGAACCAATCCCTCTTCGGAGGGCGGAAGGAGTTGAAAACGATGAAGTTCGTGTTCACAGACAAGAAGATCAACCTGCCCAACAAGGTCCACGCCTACGCTGAGAAAAAGGTGGGCAAGTTAGACCGTTACTTTAAGGCGGATACGGAGGCCGCCATCGTCTTCAGCGTGGAAAAGGACCGCAACAACGTAGAGCTGACCATCCGCTCCGGCGGCACCATCATCCGCGTAGCCGAGAGTACCTCCGATATGTTTGCCACCATCGACGCGGCGGTCTCCTCCGTGGAGCGCCAGCTGCGTAAGAATAAGAGCCGTCTGGAGAAGCGCCTGCGTCAGGATGCCTTCTCCCGCAGTGTGGACGCCGAGGAGATTTCCTCCTTTGCCCCCGAGGTGGACGAGGAGGAGTTCAAGATCGTCCGTACCAAGCGCTTCCCCATCAAGCCCATGACGGTGGACGAGGCGGTGCTCCAGATGAATCTGGTGGACCACACCTTCTTCGCCTTCAAGGACGTGGATCAGGATGGGCGCTTTGCCGTGGTCTATAAGCGCAACGACGGCGGCTACGGCCTCATCGTGGACGAGGACTGATCATTCAGACGTAAAAAAGGGAGCGGCGTAAGCCGCTCCCTTTTTTAATTATTAGGTGAATTATACTATCAAGTGCAACAGTTAAGAGAATAAAAAGAGTTCATACAGCCCCCTGTGGTAGAATGGAGTAACC
>PPYE01106954.1_pt1 | contig 21517 bp, 16 predicted proteins | sample 1559881 | NCBI WGS metagenome assembly PPYE01 (sample SAMN08240022, study PRJNA423297) | Human gut metagenome, whole genome shotgun sequencing project.
GGATATATCAAATAATCAAAGGATTTACATACTCGGCAGAGAATAATTTCTAAACAAAATTAGTTAGGAAAAGTCGAGTGGGAATAAGTGACAAGCCCCGATATTGAACGAAGCATCGTTCAATATCCGGGCTTTTTGTGCGTTTTCGCTAAAAGTTTATTTTAAACTTGGTAAAAAACACAAGACTGGAGTGGCTTTACGTTGAAAAGGAAATGTGTTACTATAAAAATAATTATTTGACTCAAGAGAACCTAATTGTATGGAAGGATAAAGTTTTATGGCGGACTTGATTTTCGTAATTATTTTACTTTATATCATCTGGCGTGTATACAAGAATGCAAAGGAAAAAAGATTAAGAGCCGAAGCGAGAAAACGAAAATTTAATGAGGCGCTACAGGAGACGGATAGGCTTATACCCAATGTTGCATCTTCCGATTTCTATAAAGACCTTATACAAGGTATACGTTTAGGCATAAATGAGAGACAAAAATCAGATCCGATAGACTGGTTTTGCAATCATGAACCGTATTTCGAAATCAGTGGGAATGAAGTTGCACTTAAGACTTGGCAAACTTACACTAGTGAATATGCTAGTGATGGCGAATCATATAGAGAGTATTGGCAGTTTGATTTTAGGGAACACGGATATGAGCCGCTATCAAATGTGCAAGTTTATGCGTTAGCTAAAGTTATGACGAATAATCATAATCTTGAATTTAAAATTTTGGAAAGAAATGCGAAAGACTACAGATACTATAAATTGAATTGCTGCGAAGAAAAGAAAACAAAAAATAGAGCGTTGCAAGAAGAAAATCCAAACATATTAGTAGGATTTACACAGGAGTTTATACAATCTATGCGAGAAGGAGCAACACCGCGGTATCGAAATGCGTTTTGAGCAGTAAGAAAATGGTGTGCTTTTGACTACGTAAAAGTTGGAAAACAGGTATTCTGTCATAGCGCCTGCATGGTAAATAAGTATTCAAACGCAGGTTACTTAATAAATTTTCATGATAGTAATTAAAACATCACAAATTTGAATAACCCCTGCCCCTACCATCCCGCCCCGGCTTTGCGCCCGGCGGGATTTTTTGTTGCGCGGGGGGCGCGGGTGGTGTACAATGGTTTATAATACGGTAAAGCGGCATCGCGGAAAGGACACTCCCATGAAAGAAATCCCCATTACATCCTTTGACAACCTCCAAATCGGCCAGGCGGAAAACACGGCGGCGGGCACGGGCTGCACGGTGGTGCTGCTGGGCAAGGACGGCGCCCCGGCGGGGCTGGATGTGCGCGGCGGCGGGCCGGCATCGCGGGAGAGCGAGTTGCTCAAGCCGCTGGCGGCGGCGCAGGTCATCCACGCCATTGTGCTGGCTGGCGGCAGCGCCTTCGGACTGGATGCCGCAGGCGGCGTCATGCGGTATCTCGAAGAACACGGCATTGGTTTTGACGTAGGTGTGACGAAAGTGCCCCTCGTCTGCCAGTCCGACCTGTTCGATTTGACCGTGGCCGACGCCCGCGCCCGGCCTGATGCAGCCATGGCCTACGCGGCCTGCGTCAACGCCGAGACCGGCAACTACCACGACGGCAACCACGGCGCGGGTACCGGTGCGACTGTCGGCAAGCTGCTGGGCATGGACCACTGCATGAAATCCGGCATTGGCAGCTACGCCGTGCAGGTGGGCGACCTGAAGGTCGGCGCGCTCGTCGCGGTCAACGCGGTGGGCGACGTCTACGATTTTGAGACGGGCCGCAAGGTCGCCGGGCTGCGGGCTGACGACGGCAAAACGTTTTTGGATTCCGAGCGGGTGCTGATGCAGCAGCTCGACGCGCCGCAGGAAAAATTTGCCGGTAACACGACACTTGGCATCCTTTTCACCAATGCAAAGCTCGACAAGGCACGGCTGTGCAAGGCCGCGGGCATGGCGCACGACGGCTACGCCCGCGCCATCCGCCCGGTGCACACCTCGATGGACGGCGACAGCATCTACGCGGTCTCGCTGGGCGATGTGCCCGCTGACCTCGACGCCGTCGGCGTGATCGGCGCGCGGGTCATGGCTAAGGCCATCGTCCGGGCCGTGGAGGCCGCGGACAGCGCATACGGCTTCCCGGCGGCGCGGGATATGTAAAGTCGGCCCTGCCCCAACACCGTAGGGGCGGATTCCATATCTGTCCGAGCATCGTGCCGTTGCCGCAGGTCGGCGTCAAAACAGCATTGCGCCCGCCTCAAAATCGCGGTATAATAGTGCCAGAATCACAACAGGGGAGAACCACCACACGCTATGCCAAAATTGGACGAACAAATCAAAACGCTGGCGGGCTACTTTGCGGCGGACTGTGAGCCGGACGGCAAGCTGACGCTGCAATTGGAGGTCGAGCACTTCCTCACCCGGTCCGACGGCCAGCCCCCGGCCTTTGCCGATGTGCAGGCTGCGCTGCGCGATTTGCAGCAGCAGACAGACGCGCCGATCATCACCGACGGCGAATATTTCGGCTACAGCGGCCCGGCGCTGACGGCCACGCTGGGGCCCGCGTGCCAGCTGCGCATCAGCCTGGCCCCGCTGCGCGACGTGCAGGACATCATGGATCTGTACAACCGCTTCTATTTGCAGCTGGGGCTGGCGCTGGCTGCCCACGGGCTGCGCGCCTGGACGGCGGGCTGCCACCCGACCTGCCATGCCGAGGACCTGCCCCTGGTGCCCCGCACCCGGGACGAGGCCATGGACGCCTACCTGCGGGAAAAGGGGGCCTGCAGTGTGCAGATGATGCGCGCCACGGCGGCGACGCAGGTGTCCATTGACTATCAGGATGAGACCGATTTTGTCCGCAAAATGCGCGCGGCCAGCCTGCTGACGCCGTTCTTTGCGCTGCTCAGCGACAACGCCCCGGTCTATCAGGCCAGCCGCAACAGCAGCTATTGCATCCGCATGCGGCTCTGGCAGGATGTGGACCGTGACCGTTGCGGCGTCACGCCGCATCTGATGGACGCGGATTTCGGTTACGCCCGCTATGCGGAGAACGTGCTGACCAAGCCCCAAATCACTGCGCTGCGGCTGGGCCGCGTCAGGGCTGCGGGCGGAAAGATTGCGCCGGAGCTTTACGCCGGGCACGTCAGCCGCCAGGAAACCGCGCAGGTTTTGTCCAATTTCTTTTACGATGTACGTCTCAAATCCCGCATTGAGCTGCGCGCCGCGGACAGCATGCCGCCGCGGTACATCGCCGCGTATGTGCAGCTGGTCAAGTCGGTGTTCGGCAGCCCGGCAGCGCTGCAAAATGTGCTGCGCCACTACGCGGGCGCGACGACGCTGGACATCACGTCGGCTAAGCTGGCCGTCTGCAAGGACGGCTACAACGCGCTGGTCTATGGCCGCCCCGTCAGCGGCGAGCTGGCCTGGCTGCTGATGCAGGCCCGCAGCCGCACGCCCTCGCAGGAGGAACGCGCACTGCTCGACCCATTCATGCAGCTGCTGACGACCCGCAAAACCATCCGCGAGACGGAAAATTACAACGAATAAACGTGCTTTCTGCGGGCATACTGACCCTGAAAGGGGGCATGTGCCATGCGGGAAACATCCTACCACGCGGTCATTGCCGAGATGACCGTCCGCGCACTGTGGGAGCTGCAAAACCTGCTGGACTGCATCCCCGACGCGCTGTGGGACCGCTGCTACGGCGGCGCACCGCTGTGGCAGCACGTCTACCACACCCTGCACGAACTGGACCAGTGGTTCATCAACCCGCGGGACACCGACTTTGTCGAGCCGCCAATCCACACGCCGCACTTGCAGGAACTGCACATTTACCCGGCAGTGCGTCTTGACAGACCGGCGATAGATGACTATTTTTATACAATCAAGGCCAAGCTGTCCATTTATCTGACCTCGCTCCACGACGAGGATCTGCTGCAGCGGCCCGACAACTGCGAGTGGACGCGGTTTACGCTGATTTTGTCGCAGTATCGGCATTTATACCGCCACATGGGCATGGTGATGGGTTTTATTGAGGCCGAGACCGGCCTCTGCCCGCGCACGCTGGAGGTGGGGGAGGACCCGCCCGCCGCGCCCTACGACCCTTATCAATGAGAGGAACTTTTCAATGAAGTATCGCTGTTTTGCGGCGCTTGCGCTGGCAATGTTGCTGCCCGGCTGCGTCGCCGCGCCCGACCTGACGCCGGTCTGGCAGCGCGACCTGCCCGCCAGCGGCGTACATATAGAGCTTTCCAACGCGGCGCTGCTCTCCGACGCGGACGTCTACTACGCCGCAACGCGGGAGGAGCTGTACGTGCACAATGTGTCGGTTTTGCCCGCCGTCAAGGCCGACGGTCAGCCCGTTGTAACGTTTTACGGCGCTGCAGCGCAGGATATTGACCTTGTGTATCTGGAGGACATCGGCGACGTGTACGTCGATTATGACCGCGTCAAGCCGCAGATCAAGCTGGATTACATCCTGACAGAAGGGGACGGGTACGTCTCCTACGAGTTGGACACCGCGTACAATTTTGAGTTCACGGTGACGACGCAGACCGGCGAGGATAAGATTCTGGTCGTCAGCGAGAGAAGCGACGTGAAATGAAAATGCCCCGCCCGGGTTGGCCGAGCGGGGATTTTTTGTGCGTTAAATGCCTTCCCCTTTGGGGGAAGGTGGCCGAGGCCCGGCCCGAGGTCGGATGAGGGGAAAGTCCGCGCGATTTCCCACATACGGGCAGTAACGGGAACTCAGCCCTCATCAGCCGCCTGCGGCGACAGCTTCCCCCGATGGGGAAGCCTTTGCTGTCGTTTCCGCCCACAGCCTCACTTCCTCTCCGGCAAATCCACCGTCGTCGTCGGGAAGGCAAACTCGCAGCCTTCCTCCTGCATCAAATCCAAAATTTGCAGATTCAGCGTGTTTTTTACCTGCATGAAATCCCGCAGATTGACTTTGGTGATGTACACCCGGCACGCCAGATCAATGCTGTAATCGTTGAATTTGTCCAGCGCAATCGTCACGCCGTCGGGCTGCACGTCGGGCTGGGCTTGCAGCATGGCGGTTAGATCGGCGGTCAGCTGTTCGATTTTTTCGCGCGGGGTGTCGTAGGTCAGACCAATCGTGAACTTCCACAGACGGCTCTGGCGGCGGTCATAGTTTTGGATGTACTCCGCTGTGATTTTGGAATTTTCTATCGTGATAGCGACGTTATCCGGGCTGCGGATGCGGGTGGAACGGAAGGAAATGTCCTCAACGGTGCCCTCGCAGTCGCCCAGCACGATGTAATCCCCGATGCCGAAGGGCCGCTCCAACACCAGTGTGATGCCCGCAATCAGGCTGTTCAGTGTGGACTGCGCGGCCAGCGAGACCGCCAGTCCGGCGACACCCGCGCCGGTCAGCAGGCCGGAGACCGGCACGCCGAGGCGGTCCAACATGGCGATACCCGCAAACAGGCCGACCAGCGCATGAAAGATGTTCTCAAAAAAGTGTCCCATCGTCTGATTTGTTTCTAAATCCAGATGGTTCTGGGCGCTGCGCAGCAAAAGCCGGGTGACCGGGGCCGCACGCCAGCAGCCGAGCGCGATATAGAAGATGACCAGCAGGTCGGCAGCCAGATTCAGGTATTGCAAAAAAACGGCGTCGCGCACCAGCTCAAACGGCAGCGACTTGACGGCAGCCGCGCCCAGCAGTACCCGAAAAAGGCCCGCCACCGGCGTAAGGAAGCTGTCCAGCAGAATGTAAAGCCACGATGCCATGTGACTTTTTGCACGGTCCAGAAAACGCCGGGCGGCGAGCTTGTACACCTCGGGTGCACCGGCAGCCGCCAGCGCCAGCAGCGCCGCGGGCAGAAACGAGAGAAAATCGTGGGTGAATTCTTCCATGGTGGGTACCTCGGTTTTTATAAGGCGGTAGGGGCCGGGCGTGCCCGGCCCGTGTGTCCCGTTAGCGGGCGTTTACAGGTAGGTGCAGGGCCGGACATTGCGGGGTTGCGAGCACGGGGCCACAGTTGAGCGCAGCGAAACAGGGGAGCGAGCAATGTTTGCCCCCGCGGGGCAAACAACCGCACGAGCGTGCCAGCTTTGCTGGCTGACGGCGCTCGTTGTGCGCCGTCAAGCGTCCGACCCCTACGGTGCTCCTCAGTGGACCGGAGGGGTCAAGACCCCTCCCTACGAACCACCCGTTTACGTTGCTTTGTAGGGAGCGGTCTTGACCGCTCCGCAGTGGGCTGTCGTTGGTGGGCTAGAATTTTCTTAATTATACCACACCCCCTTGCATTTTGTAAAATCTATGCTATAATACTTTCCGGAAAGTCTGTTTCAGGGCGGGGTGTGATTCCCCACCGGCGGTGAGCGGCATGACCCGCAAGCCCGCGACCAGCTGCAAATGCGGCTGCTGACCCGGTGTGATTCCGGGGCCGACGGTTAAAGTCCGGATGAAAGAAACGGAAAGCTGTTTGCTTTGCTTTTTTTGCGCCCTGTCGTATATTTTGCGGCAGGGCGTTTTGCTTTCGCAAGGGCAGGGCAGAGCCTCCCGGGTTCGTGAGCTGACTTTCACAAATTTTTACGGGAGGCATCTTCTCATGCAAAACAAGACTACCAACATCCGCAAGCTCACCGGCACCGCCATGCTCGGCGCTGTCGCCGCCGTACTTATGTACATGGAGTTTCCGATCCCCATCATGCCGTCCTTCGTCAAGCTGGACGTGTCCGAGCTGCCCGCGCTGCTGGCCGCCTACGCCTACGGGCCGGTGTCCGGCATCGCCGTGTGCCTGATCAAAAACCTCATCAAGCTGCCCAGCACCAGCACTGCTGCGGTGGGTGAACTGTTCAATTTCGTCATGGGGGCGTTATTTGTGGGCGTCGCCGGCTTTGTGTACAAGCGCAGCAAGACCCGCCGCAGCGCACTCATCGGCGCAGGGCTGGGCGCACTGATCATGGCCGTTGTGTCCGTGCCGTACAACTACTTCATCGTCTACCCGGCCTATGTGGTTTTGTATCATCTGCCGCTCGAGGCCATCATCGGTATGTACCAGGCCATCAACCCCAGCGTGGACGGTCTGCTGACCTGCCTGATCACCTTCAACTTCCCGTTTACCTTATTTAAAGGTCTGCTGGACGCGGCGCTCTGCTTCCTGATTTACAAGCCGCTGTCCGGCGTGCTGCACGGGAGAAAGTGAGAAAGGCTTCCCCCGCGCAGGGGGAAGCTGTCACCGAAGGTGACTGATGAGGGCCGGGTTGACGCAACCACTCGTCTATGGGCGGCAAGGAGAGCTTTGCCCTCATCCGGCCTCGGGCGGGACCTCGGCCACCTTCCCCTGATGGGGAAGGCTCTCCTCCAAAACCACACACGCTGCCGCATCTGCCCCACTTTTGTGCAAACCGTCTGAACTGCACAACGAAATATCGTTGACTTTGCCAAAAACCTGTGCTACACTAACTTCACAACAACAGAATAGCAACTTATCAAGAGCGGCTGAGGGAACAGGCCCGATGAAGCCCGACAACCTGCGTGTATGCGCAAGGTGCCAAGTCCTGCGGGAAACCGAAAGATAAGCGTTACCGCGCGCAGTCTTTCCGGCTGCGCGCTTTTTGTTTCCACGGTTGCGTTTCTGCCGAATATTTTATAGGAGGCTTTCCCCAATGTCCAAAGTTCTTTTCACGTCCGAATCCGTCACCGAGGGGCATCCCGACAAAATCTGCGACCAGATCTCCGACGCCATCCTCGACGCCATCCTGGCGCAGGACCCCGGTGCCCGCGTTGCCTGCGAGACGACCTGCTCCACCGGCCTCGTCCACATCATGGGCGAGATCACGACCAGCTGCTACGTGGACATCCCCGGCACGGCGCGCGAGGTCATCCGCTCCATCGGCTATGACCGCGCCAAGTACGGCTTTGACTGCGACACCTGCGGCGTCATCACCAACATCGACGGCCAGAGCCCCGACATTGCGCTGGGCACCAACGACGACGTGGCCGGTGCGGGCGACCAGGGCATGATGTTCGGCTACGCCTGCAACGAGACGCCCGAGCTGATGCCGCTGCCCATCAGCCTGGCCCACAAGCTGGCCAAGCGCCTGACCGAGGTGCGCAAGAACGGAACGCTGGATTACCTGCGCCCGGACGGCAAGAGCCAGGTCACCGTGGAGTACGACGACGGCAAGCCCGTGCGCATCGACGCGGTGGTCATTTCCAGCCAGCACAGCCCCGACATCACCCAGGAGCAGCTGCATGAGGACATCCGCCGCGAGGTCATTGAGAAGGTCATTCCCGCCGAGCTGCTGGACGAGAACACGAAGTACTACATCAACCCCACGGGCCGCTTTGTTGTGGGCGGCCCGCAGGGCGACTCTGGCCTGACGGGCCGCAAGATCATCGTGGACACCTACGGCGGCTATGCCCGCCACGGCGGCGGTGCGTTCAGCGGCAAGGACCCCAGCAAGGTGGACCGTTCCGCCGCGTATGCTGCCCGCTGGGTCGCCAAAAACGTGGTTGCCGCGGGCCTGGCTACCAAGTGCGAGGTCGAGCTGGCCTATGCCATCGGCGTGGCAAAGCCCGTCTCCATCATGGTGGACACCTTCGGCACCGGCACCGTTGCCGACGAGAAGATCGTGCAGGCTGTCGAGAAGGTCTTTGACCTGACGCCCGCCGCTATCATCCGCGACCTTGACCTGCGCAAGCCCATCTACCGCCAGCTGGCCGCCTACGGCCACATGGGCCGCGAGGACCTGGGCGTGAAGTGGGAGAACACCGACCGCGTGGACGCCCTGAAGGCCGCCGTGGCGGAGTAAATCAGCAGGAATTTTCCGGTCCCCCGTGCAGCGTATGCGCGGGGGATTTTTGTTTGTGCGCGGCGCACCGGGTTTCGCACCGGTTGGGGCCGGACGTGTCCGGCCCTTACGTGTGTGGTGATTATTTTACGTTGGCGGTGGCGCGGGGAGGCCGATACATTCATTTACTGCAAATAAATTTGCCAAATGCCGCGCAATGCGGTATAATATCCTTATCTGTGAAAGTGCGGCGATTTTGCGGGAAGGGGGGCGGCTATGGAACAGCAGGAACAACAGCTTATGAAGCTGGAAGGCACCGTCGAGCACGTCATCTACGAGAACGCCGACTCCGGCTACGCGGTGTTCGAGGTGGACGCGGGCGGCACCGATGTGGTCGTCGCCGGCAACGTCGGCGGGGTGGACAACGGCATGAGCGTGACCGTCTACGGCCACATGGTCAACCACCACAGCTACGGCGAGCAGTTCCGCGCCGAGACCATCGAAGCGCGCCTGCCCGAGGACCGCACCGCCATTTTAAGCTACCTGTCCAGCGGCGTGCTGCCCTACATCGGGCCGTCCACCGCTAAGAAGATCGTGGCAAAATTCGGCGATGATACGCTGACGGTCATCGCCGAGACCCCGCAACGGCTCTGCGAACTCAAGGGCATCACCGAGCAGAAGGCGGCTATCATCTCCAACGAGTTCCGCCGCATGTACGGCGTGCGGGAGGTCGTGGCCTGGTTTGCCCGGTACGGCATGACCGCCCAGCAGGCCGTGACCTGCTACCGCGCGCTTGGGCCGCACACCGTCGAGGCGCTGACCCAGAACCCGTATCTGCTCTGCGGCGAGCCGTTGCAATTAAAGTTCGGTCAGGTGGACACCATCGCGGCGGCGCTGCAATTTGAGACAGGCTGCCGCCTGCGGGTGGCGGCGGGGCTGCTCTACGCGCTGCGGCACAACGCGGGCAACGGCCACACCTGCCTGCCGCGGGATAAATTGCTTGAATCTACTTCGAAATTTCTCCGCCTGCCGCTGGGCGACCTGGAAGCCGCGCTCGACGAACTGCTCTCCTCCGAGGAGCTGCGCACCCGCACGTTTGACGGCGTCGAGTACATCTACCTGCCCGACCTGCTCTCCGCCGAGGAGGACATTGCCGCGCGGCTCGGCCAGCTTTCGACGTTCCCCACCGAGGCCCCGCCGACGCTGGATGCGGACATCCGCGTGCTGGAAATGGCGCAGGGCTTTGCGTACGCGCCGCTGCAGCGGCAGGCTATACGCCTGGCGCTGTCCAGCCGGGTCATGGTGCTGACCGGCGGCCCCGGCACCGGCAAGACGACCACCGTCAACGCGATTCTGAGCCTGTACGAGGCACTGTATGACCGCGTGGCTCTGTGTGCCCCCACGGGCCGCGCCGCCAAGCGGTTGAGTGAGCTGACAAACCACGCTGCATCGACGATTCACCGCCTTTTGGAGGTGGACTACAGCAGCGGCAGCGTGCGGTTCATCCACAACGAAAAGAACCTTTTAAAATATGACGTCATCATCCTCGACGAGATGAGTATGGTGGACGTCAAGCTGTTTCAGGCGCTGCTGGCTGCGGCGCGGTACCACTGCCGCATCATTATGGTGGGCGACGCCGACCAGCTGCCCAGCGTCGGGCCGGGCAACATTCTGGGCGAGATTTTAAAGGCGGGCGTCGTGCCGACGGTACGTCTTACCGATATTTTCCGCCAGGCGCAGCGCAGCCTGATTGTCCAGAACGCCCACCGCATTGTGGAGGGGCAGATGCCGCAGAAGGGCGGGCCGAAGGACGATTTCTTCCTGATCGAGTCCAACGGCCTTGCCTGCCAGAAGCTGGTCTGCGACCTTGTCAGCACGCGGCTGCCGAAAGCCTACGGCTTTGACCCCGTGCGGGACATTCAGGTGCTTTGCCCGACGAAGGTCGGCCCCACCGGCAGCGTTGAGCTGAATAGGCGGCTGCAGGATATTCTGAACCCGCCCGCCAAGGGCAAGGGGCAGATCGGCACGGCGGAGAGTGCCAAAATATTACGTCTGGGTGATAAAGTCATGCAGGTCAAGAATGACTACGACATCACGTTTGAGCGTGCCGGGGCCGAGGCCGGTGTCGGCGCGTACAACGGCGATTTGGGTATCATCACGGCGGTGGACGTGGACGCGCGCAGCGTGACGGTCCAGATGGATGACAAAAAGTACACCTACACCGCCGACCAGCTGAACGAGCTGGAGCCCGCTTACGCCGTGACCGTCCACAAGAGCCAGGGCTCGGAGTTCCCCGCGGTGATCCTGCCCGTGGCCGACGTGCCTGCCCGGCTGTGCTACCGCAACCTTTTGTACACCGGCGTGACCCGCGCACGAAAGCTCTGCGTTTTGACCGGCACCGCCCGCACCGAGCAGACCATGGTCGAGAATGTGCGGCAGAATATGCGGTACAGCGGGCTGCGGTATTTGCTGAAGGACGCGGCGACACCGACAGAGGAGAAGCAGGAACAGCTCTCGGCGACGTGAGCGGGCACGGAGGGGTCAAGACCCCTCCCTACGAACCGCCCGTTCACCCCGGCCTGTAGGGAGCGGTCTTGACCGCTCCGCAGGGGGGCTGGGGTTGACGGGAAAGCGCAGCCGTAGGGGCCGGACGCTTGACGGCGCACAACGAGCGCCGTCAGCCAGCAAAGCTGGCACGCTCGTGCGGTTGTTTGCCCGCGGGGGCAAACATTGCTCGCTCCCCAGTTTCGCTGCGCTCAACTGTGGCCCCGTGCTCGCAACCCCGCAATGTCCGGCCCTGCACCTGCCCGCAAACGCCCGCCAATGGGACACCACCGGGCCGGGCATGCCCGAGCCCTACAGCGGGGCATACTGGCGATAGAACGACGATATTTTACCAATGGAGAACTATCCATGAAACAATACGACATCGGAATTGACCTGGGCACGACCTCCATTATCATTGCCACCGAGGAGCAGGGCGTTGTGTTCCGCCAGCCGACCATCGGCGCGGTGGACACGCGGACGAACTCCATCCTTGCGGTGGGGGACGAGGCATTAAAAATGGTGGGCCGCGCACCCGCGCACATTGACTTGGTGCGCCCGCTGCGGGACGGCATCATCCAGGACCACCGCATGACGAACGAGCTGATCGTCCGGTTTGTCAATCAGGTCTGCCGCTCGCGCATCTTCAAGCCGCGCATTGCGGTCTGCGTGCCTGCGGCTATCACCGGCATCGAGGCGGACGCCGTTGTGGAGTCCGTCATGGCGGCGGGCGCCAAGCAGGTCTACCTTGTGGACGAGCCTGTGGCAGCGGCGCTGGGCGCGGGCTTGCAGATCCGCCAGCCCCACGGCTGCATGGTCGTGGACATCGGCGGCGGCTCCACCGACATTGCGGTCATCAGCATGGGCGGGCGGGTCAAGGCCGCCAGTCTGCCTGTGGCGGGCAACGCCTTTGACAGCTGCATTGCCCAGTACGTGCAGGAAAAATACCAGATCGCCATCGGCCCGCTGACCGCCGAGCAACTGAAAAAGCAGGTCGCCTGCTGCACCAGGAGCGAGTTTGAGGGCGTTATGGAGGTGCGCGGCCACTCGTGGGAGACGAACCTGCCCGCGCGGCGCATCATCTATACCCGCGACCTGTACGAACCCGTGCAGGAGCTGGCCGCCCGCATTGCCAACGCAGCCCGCAACGTGCTGGAAAGCACCCCGCCCGAGCTGGCGGCGGATGTGTCCGGCACCGGCATTTTGCTGACAGGAGGCGGCTCGCTGCTGCGCGGGCTGGCCGGGTATATTGCGGGCGAGCTGCACACCGATGTGGCCATCGCCCCCGACCCGCTGAACTGCGTGGCCCGCGGCACGGCCATCAGCCTGAGCGAAGGCAAGTATCTGAGCGCTGGGTTCCGGGATGCCACGCCGAAGGTGTGGAATAGAAGGTTGAACCATAGTCACGACCCGTTTACGGGGGAGTGAGGAACCGTTGACTGCGTGGCCGACCCGGGAGGCTTATGCCGACGGGAGCGGGCGTGAACCATACGCTGCGCACGTAGGGGCTGGGCACGCCCGGCCCTGTACTTCCCCGCAAACGCCCGGCACCGGGAAAACCGCCTTCTTGGCCCCCTCTGGGAGGGGGCTCCCGCCGCAGCGGGTGGGGGAGAGAACTTCGTGGCTATCCGAAATATTTCGGGCTATGGCAAGGTTCTCTCCCTCCGGCCCTGCGGGGCCACCTCCCTCGCAGAGGGAGGCAGGGGGGGAGCGCTTCCCCGCAAACGCCCGATACCGGGAAACCCGCGGGCCGGACATATCCGGCCCCTACTGCGCATTTTTAAATAAAATCAAAACGAAAGGGGAACTCCATGGCTGACATCACCAAGGAATATCTCGCGCTGCGCGACCAATATATTGAGAGCCGGTTTGCGCGGCTTAATCCCGTGCAGCGGCAGGCGGTCTTTGCCACCGAGGGCCCGCTGCTGATTCTGGCGGGCGCGGGCTCCGGCAAGACCACCGTGCTGGTCAACCGCATTGCCAATATCATCCGCTTCGGCTCCGCCCACGGCAGCACCGAACTGCCGCGCCCCGTGACCGAGGCCGACCTCAACGACCTGCGCAATGCCGTTGCCGCGGGCCGCGACCTGCCGCGGGAGACCGCCTATCTGGCCGTGCGCCCAGCACGTCCCTGGAACGTGCTGGCCATCACCTTTACGAACAAGGCCGCGGGCGAACTCAAGGAGCGTCTGCGTGCCATGCTGGGAGACACGCTGGGCGGTGACGTCAACGCGTCAACCTTCCACTCCGCCTGCGTGCGGATGCTGCGCCGCGACGCCGAGCGCATCGGCTTCCCCAAGAGCTTCACGATTTACGACTCAGACGACCAGCAGCGCGTCATCAAGCAGATCTACAAAGACCTGATGATCGACGACAAATTCCTGCCCGTCAAGTCGGCCATCGGGCAGATTTCTTCCTTTAAAGATAAGCTCCTGTCCGCCGAGGATGTGTCGGGGGAGCCGTTCGCCAATACGAAGGCGCAGCTCGTCTCCAAAATCTACACGGCCTACGCGGGCCGCTTAAAGGCCGCGGGCGCCATGGACTTTGACGACCTGATTTTCCACACCGTCAAACTGCTGCAAAATGACGCGGAAGCGAGGGAATACTACCAGAACCGCTTCCGCTATGTCGTCGTGGACGAGTACCAGGACACGAGCATTGCGCAGTTCCATCTGGTGCGGCTGCTGGCGGGCGGCACCAACAACGTCTGCGTCGTTGGCGACGATGACCAGTCCATCTACAAATTTCGCGGTGCTACGATTGAAAATATCCTCAACTTTGAGAAGGTTTTCACCGGGGCAAAAACGATCCGTCTGGAACAAAACTATCGCTCCACCGCCAATATTCTGAACGCCGCCAACAGTGTCATCAAGAACAACATGGGCCGCAAGGGCAAGACTCTGTGGACCGACCACGGCGACGGCGAGAAGGTCCACCACTACACCGCGACGAACGAGCAGGACGAGGCCAGCCACATTGCGGACGTCATCGGCGAGCATTTGAGAGAGGGCGCGAGCCTGAAGGACCACGCCGTGCTCTACCGCATGAACGCTCAGTCCAACCCGATTGAGACCTACTTTGCCCGCGCAGGCATCCCGTACCGCATTGTGGGCGGCCAGCGCTTCTTTGACCGCAAGGAGGTCAAGGACATCAACAGTTATCTGGCCGTCATCGTAAACCCGCGGGACGACGTGCGCCTGCGCCGCATTATCAACGAGCCTGCGCGTAAAATCGGCATGACGACGATTGAAAAGATCGGTGAGCTGGCAGCCTCCAAGGGCGTGCCGATGATGGAGATCATCGCCCATGTGCGGGACTACCCGGAATTGCAGCGCGCCGCCGCGGCGCTCGAGCGCTTCTATGAGATGTACCGCGAGCTGTGCGATCTGTCGGTAAGTGAGCCGCTGGACCAGTTTGTGGGTGACGTCATCGCCAAGTCCGGCTACGAGGCAATGCTCAAAGCCATGAAGGAGGAGGGCGAGACCCGCCGCGAGAACCTGGGCCAGCTGGTCAGCAGTATCAAGACCTACGCCGACCAGAACGGCGAGGATGCGACGCTGTCGGGCTTCTTGGAGGAGGTCGCGCTGATTTCCGATTTGGACAGCTATGACAACGACGCCGACAGCGTCACGATGATGACGATCCACTCGGCGAAGGGCCTGGAATTCCCGTATGTTTTTGTTGTAGGTATGGAAGATGGTATCTTCCCCGGCGAGATGGCCAAGTATAATGAGGAGGACATGGAGGAGGAGCGCCGCCTCTGCTACGTGGCCATCACCCGCGCCAAGAAGGAGCTGTACCTGTCCACCTCCCGCACGCGGATGATCTTCGGCCAGACGCGCCGCAACCCGCCGTCTGCCTTCCTGAGTGAAATCGACCCCGGTCTGCTGGACGAGACCCAGAGCCCCGAACTGACCGGCTACGGTGGCGGCTTCGGTGCGGGGTACGGCAGCTACAGCACCAACGTCCCGGGCGGGCGCAGCGGGTACTCCGGCGCGTCCCGCGGATATTTGAACAGTGAGTACAACGCCAAACCCCGCGGCGGGTTTGGCGGCGGTTACAGCAGCGGCTTTGCCAGCGGCGGCCACGAAAGCCCCAACTCCTACGGCGGACGCCATCAAGTGCAGAGCACGGGCTTTGGCTCGGGCTACGGACGCAGCCGCAGCGCGGGCAACACGGCCCCCGCGGGCGCGGGCACATCCACGCTGGCGGGTGCGCCGTCCGCTGCCCCTCAGAAGAAGGCGGCTGCCGCCAGCTACGCGGCGGGGGACATTGTGGAGCACCGCGTGTTTGGCCGCGGCAAGGTGCTGAAGGCCACGCCGATTGCGGGGGACTGCATTGTCGAGATTCAGTTTGACCGCGTCGGCGTCAAAAAGACGATGGCAAACTATGCGCCGCTGAAAAAAGTGGAGGAATGATATGCTGGTACAACTCATTGCCCATACAAATGACCCGGAAAAAACAATCGCTGCAGCGGCAAAGCTCTGCTACTCCGATGCGCACATTGAGACGCTGCTGGACGGCCTGACGCCCGAAAAGACCGAGGCGTTTTTGCAGCGGCTGAACGACGTCGGCCACGCCAGCCCGATCGAGCACGCCAGCTTTACGTTCGGCATCGAGGGCGTGTCCCGCACGTTCCTGGCGCAGGTGACGCGCCACCGCATCGGCAGCTTCAGCGTGCAGAGCCAGCGCTACGTGCGGCTGGAGGATTTCCGCTACGTCATCCCGCCGGAGATCGAGGCCATCCCCGAGGCCAGAGCCCAGTTCATTGCGTCGATGAACGACGACGCGAAGAAGTATCTTGAGTTGGTGCAGACGCTCGAAAATGCCCACACAGCACGGTTTATGGCGGATGGTCTCGATGAAAAGGCCGCCCGCGCCAAGGCGTCCAAACAGGCCAACGAGGACGCCCGCTTTGTGCTGCCCAACGCCTGTGAGACGAAGATGGTCATGACGATGAACTGCCGCAGCTTGCAGAATTTCTTCAACCTGCGCTGCTGCAACCGCGCCCAGTGGGAGATTCGCGCCGTCGCGGACGAGATGCTGCGGCTGGTGCTGCCGCTGGCCCCGCACATCTTTGCCAGCGCCGGCCCGCGGTGCCTCGTCGGCCCCTGCCCGGAGGGCCGCATGTGCTGCGGCAAACAAACGGAGGTACGCGCAAAATACGCCAAACTCAAGGAGGAGGCAGTATAAATGGGACAGCTTATCATTTTTGAGGGGCTGGACGGCTCCGGAAAAGGCACCCAGACAAAACTGACGGCTCAGCGTTTAAAAGAACAGGGGAGAGACCTGCGGCAGATCACCTTCCCGGATTATGACAGCGAGTCCTCGGCGCTCGTCAAAATGTACCTATCCGGCGCGTTCGGCGACAAGCCCGACGACGTGAACGCCTACGCGGCGTCGAGCTTTTACGCCGTGGACCGCTTTGCCAGCTACAAGACCGACTGGGGCGAGTTTTACCGTGAGGGCGGGCTGGTGCTGTCGGACCGGTACACGACGTCCAACGCCGTACACCAGTGCTCGAAGCTGCCGCCGATGCACTGGGACGGTTTTCTGAATTGGCTGTTCGACTTTGAGTACAAGAAGTTCGGCATCCCCGCGCCCGACGCGGTGATTTATTTAGCGGTTGACCCCGAGGTGTCCCAGCGGCTCATCACCGAGCGATACCACGGCGACGAGAGCAAGAAGGATATCCAGGAGAAGGACACCGAGTATCTGGCCCGCAGCCGCGCCGCCGCCGAGTACTGCGCCCGCACGTTGGGCTGGCACCGCATCGAATGCACCACCGCCGACGCAAACGGCGCAAAATTCATGCGCTCCGTGGAGGATATTAACGCAGAAATCCTTGCAGAATTGGCGGGAATACTGTAAAATAAACAGGTATGCTTTAGGAGTGTCGCAGGGGAGGAATTTATCCCTCCCGCGGGGGTTCGTGGTGACGCGAACGGCCCGGGCGGATATGGAATCCGCCCCTACGTGGCAGCACACCAGACTGTTCCCGCCGCACATGCCCGGAGGGGTCAAGACCCCTCCCTACGAAATGACGTGAACGGGCAGCTTGTAGGGAGCGGTCTTGACCGCTCCGTCTGTTCCCGCCGCCATTCAGTCTCCGAGGGCGTCTGGGACGCCGACCCCTGCGTCTACCGCGCGATAAAAATAGTTTACTTTACAAAAAGAGGTGATGCCCATGCTGCGTAAGGCTACCGCTGATGATCTGCCCGCGCTGACGGCGCTGCGCTGCGGGGCTGCCAAAGCGAACCCCGTCGATGCGGCGGGCTGGCTGCAAAACGTCGCCGGGCTAGAAAATGTTCTTGTGCTGGAAAAAAACGGCCAGCCCGCGGCCATGCTGGCGGCGGTGCCGGTCAAGTACGGCCAGCACCGCGGCGTCTGGCTGTGCGGCGCAGCCGGGGTGCAGGGCGTGCCGATGGATCGCCTGCTGCCCAAAATCATGGAGGGCTGTCTGCGTGCCTACGGGGCCAGCGGGTTTGACTTTGCCGTCACGACGCCCGACGACGCCCGGCGCGCCGAGGACCTGAAAACGCTGGGCTTCAAAAGCCAGCTGCCGCTGCGGGTCATACAGACTCCCATCCGCCGCGACCTGTTCGCCCAGGCGGCGTTTGACAGTCTGACCGTCCACAAGCTGCTGGAACGGCGGCACATCTACCAGCCCGGCTGCATCAGCCTGCCCGAGGAGGCCATGAACGAAACCATGACCCAGCTCTACCGCCGCGGGCTGACCGTGGTGTCCACCCGGCGCGGCTACGGGCTGTACTTTACCAAGGGCGACACGCTGCAATTTCTGGAATTACAGGCCGACAACGACCACTGCGCCGACCAGCTTTTGCAGGCCGCGCGGGAAAAGACCGGTGCGGCCAACGCCCGCATCCTGCTGGCCGAGAACCAGACGCTTTACCTCGGCTCAGGCCGCCGCTGCGGCTACGGAATGATCGCCTTTTTAGGCCGCCCCTTCTCCGTGACCGATGCGTATTTCAGGATGCTGCTGTAATCCTGGCCCCCTCTGGGAGGGGGCTCCGCCCGCAGGCGGTGGGGGAGAGAGCCTGATGTAGTCCGAAATATTTCGGGCTGTGGCAAGGTTCGCTCCCTCCGGCCTGCGGCCACCTCCCTCGCCGAGGGAGGTAATAAACTCGGCGGCTAAAATCAAGGAATCCCGGTGCCCTTGTGCGCCGTAAAAAGTTAGGAGTCTCCCATGAGGATCAATCGCACAAATCCGGAGCAGCCTGCGGCCCATCCGGTGCAGAGCCATGCACCGCTCAAGGCGCAGACCGAGGTAAACGGCTTTGAACTGCCCGAGCAGGAAATCCCGAAGGAAAACCAGAAGGAACCCCCGAAGGCTGCAAAGCCGCCGAAGCCCAAAAAGGAAAAGCCCGCCAAAAAGCCCCGCCGCCAGCCGGTGGAAGAGGTCGAGGACGACGAGGAGAACGAGCAGCCCCGCCGCCGTTTCCCGTTTGGCTGCCTGATCGTGCTCATCATTCTGGCGCTGGTCGGCTTTGGCGGCTATAAGGTCAGCCAGTTCTACGCCGAGCTGGACGGCCAGAAAACACTGGGCCCGACCCAGACCATTACCGTGCCCGAGGGCTCGTCCGTCGCCGGCATTGCGACCCAGCTCAAGGACGCCGGTGTCATCGAGTATGACTGGCTGTTCAAGCAGTACGTCAAGTACAGCGGCAAGGCCGGTGAGATCCAGTACGGCGACTTTGAAGTCCAGTCCGGCATGGCCTACAACGACATCATCAAGGCGCTGTCCGTCGTGACCCGCCGTGCAACGGTGAACGTCACGATTCCCGAGGGCACAACTGCCGTCGGTGTGGCGCAGATTTTCGTGGACGCGGGCCTTGTGGACGACGTGGACACCTTCCTGTCCTGCGCCAACGGCAACGACGGCACGGATTGGAGCAAGTACGATTTCTGGAACGCCATCCCTGACAATGACCGCCTGATGAAGTGCGAGGGCTACCTTTTCCCGGACACCTACAATCTCTATAAGGACGAGAGCGTCGCCTACTATGTGGATGCCCTCTACGGCGAGTTTGCGTCTAAGACCGCCGCTCTGGCCGACACGGTCGCCGCCAAGGGCACGAGCCTGGACGACGTGGTCAAGCTGGCCAGCTTCATTCAGGAGGAGGCCGGTTTAGAGAGCGAGGACGCCAGGGTCAGTGCCTGCTTCCACAACCGCCTGGAATCCAGCGACCCGCAGTGGGCCGAGCACAAGCTGGAATCCAACGCCAGCAGCTATATTATGCAGGACAGCGAGAACAACTATCTGTGGAACTCCCCGACGGCGGAGTACTTCGGCTGGCCGGATCAGGGCGCGATCCCCGATGACGTGCTGGCCCTGTACGACACCTACGCCATCAGCGGTCTGCCCGCAGGCCCCATCTCCTGCCCGGGCTACGCTGCCATGGAGGCCGCGCTGAACCCCGATGAGGAGTATATCAACGAGGGGTACTACTTCTTTGTCACGGGCCATCCCGGCACCGATGTGGCAGGGCAGTACTTCTACGCCAAGACCGCCGACGAGCACTACCAGAACTGCGTCAAGGCCGGGTGGGCGTCGTAAGCGCGCAAGCTGCCCTGTAGGGGCCGCACATGTGCGGCCCGCAACTTCCCGTGGAATGCTGTGCTTTGGCAAACACGCGGGCCGGGCATGCCCGGCCCCTACAGCACCCCCACACATCAAATCCCCAAGCGCCCGCTTCCTACCGGGCGCTTTTTACGCAAAACGGAGGAAATCACTATGCTGCAACAGCCGGAACTGCTGGCCCCCGCGGGCAGCCTGGAAACGCTGAAATACGCCGTCATGTACGGCGCGGATGCCGTCTACTGCGCCCTGCCGGAATTTGGCATGCGCGCCGCACCCGTCAACCTGACCGTGGGCGAACTGCACGAGGGCTGCATCTTTGCCCATGCCCGCGGCAAAAAGGTCTATCTGACGCTGAACACCCTGCCCACGAACGAGGAACTTTCCAAGCTGCCCCGGTACATTCAGGATGCCGCCGAGGCGGGCGTGGATGCGTTCATCATTGCCGACCTGGGTGTGCTGGCGCTGGCCAAAAAGTACGCCCCGCAGGTCGAGCGTCATGTCTCGACCCAGGCAGGCATCACGAACTATGAGGCCGCGAAGGTCTGCTACGAGCTGGGAGCCAAGCGCGTTGTGCTGGCCCGCGAACTGCCCCTGACCGAGATTGCGCAGATCCGCGACAACTGCCCGCAGGATCTGGAGCTGGAGGCGTTCGTCCACGGCGCCATGTGCATGAGCGTGTCCGGGCGGTGCCTGCTGTCCAGCTACATGGCAGGACGCAGCGGCAACCGCGGCGAGTGCGCCCAGCCCTGCCGCTGGAAGTACAGCTTGGTGGAGGAGCACCGCCCCGGTCAGTACATGGAGATCGGCGAGAGCGAGGACAACGGCAGCTACATCCTGAACGCCAATGACCTGTGCACCGCGCCGTTTATAGATTTGATTTGTAAAGCGGGCGTTGACTCGCTGAAGATCGAGGGCCGCGCCAAGACGTTCTATTACGTTGCGTCCGTTGTCAGTGCCTACCGCCGCGCGCTGGACGCCTTCCTGGCGGACCCGTACAACGATAGCTTTGAGCTGCCCGACGACGTCATTGAGGAGCTGAACCGCACGAGCCACCGCCATTACTCGCCGGGATTCTACTTCGGCAAGGAGCAGGCCCAGCAGACCCCCAGCCACACCTATGTGCGCGACTGGGATTTCATCGGCACGGTGGACAGCTGGGAGAACGGCGTTGCCCACTGCACCCAGCGCGGCAAGTTCGCGGTGGGGGACAGCATCGAAATTTTGCAGCCCGATGGCAGCGTCGTCAAGCTGACGCCTGCGTGGATCGAGAACGCCGACGGCGAGCGTGTGGACGCCACCCCACACCCGATGATGCAGTACACCATCCCCTGCGAGACGCCGCTGATGGCGTACAGCCTGATTCGGATGCAGAAGCAGTGATTGTACTTTTGCCGGGGACGATGCTTGCATCGACCCGCGGGCAGATGCGAGCATCCGCCCCTACAAAGCAGCTGCAAAAATAATAAAAAAATCTGCAAAAATCCCTTGACTTTTCTGTCGGTATCCCTTATAATAGTTCCTGCGCTGGTCGTGAGGTGCACGTCACACAACGCCGCGCAGGCTGGGTATGGCCCGGTAGTTCAGTTGGTTAGAACGCTAGCCTGTCACGCTAGAGGTCGTCAGTTCGAGCCTGATTCGG
>PPYE01585323.1_pt1 | contig 21514 bp, 27 predicted proteins | sample 1559881 | NCBI WGS metagenome assembly PPYE01 (sample SAMN08240022, study PRJNA423297) | Human gut metagenome, whole genome shotgun sequencing project.
AGCCGAACTCATACAGCGACGCTAATAATCGTATGACCGCTATTGCATCAGATACGACGTATTTTCTGCGAGCAATGGACCAATGGATGATGAATAACGGTGTGGTGACAGTAGAGCTATCTAATGGGCAAAAAGTAACGTTAGATAGTATTAAGAAAATGCAGGGGGATATTAGTAGTAAAGCAGATTTAACTTTATCAAAAACACAATCATTCACATCAGCGATAGAAGCAACAACGAAACTAACTTCAAAATCAGCAGATGGAAAAACATCAATATCATTATCAACAAACAATTCCGGTAGCACTAATATAGAATTAAGTTCCTCATCGGGTTATAACGGAATTCAAATACCAAAAGCGTCTGGGGTAATGATGCTTGTTGGTGATTATGGTGTTGGTTTAAACGCAAAAACAGGCACAACTCAAGCCGAAAGTACCAATGCAAATAACTTAGACACTAATGGTTTTTGGGCGTCAGGGGGTGGGGCTAGTGCTAATTTCTACAACCCCTTCGGGCCATTAATATCATCTGCCCGAGGAGGTGGTAGTGATGGGACTGGGCAAGTATTTCAAATTCAAGCATCTTCTAAAAATCTAGCGTATAGAATGAGAAATGTTAATAATTGGACTTATTGGTCTGAATTAATGAACGTGAATAGTGATGGTGTTAAATCATCAAAAAATGACTTTAAAAATAATGGATTCTATACATCAACAAATATTGACAGCAACATACCAGGCACTGTTTACATGGGTATAGTTTCAGCTCATGCAACACAACCAGAATCATACCAGATGGGATTGTTTGGTCGGAATAAAAAATTATTATACACATACAAAGAGAATAATAATTGGGTGAGTACTTATGAGGTTCTTCATCTGGGTAATGCAAAACCGGACTCTAACGGATTTTACAAAAAAGCATCCCCTATTATCGACATCAATCCCGACGGTACATTCACCACTAACGACGAATCAGAAGGTGCTACCGTTACTCGAGTAGCTCAAGGCGAGTATCTTATCGAAGGTGTGCTCGGTTTTAACTCAGATGCAGGTTGGGGCGGTGTCGATGGTGGTATTGAAATTCCACTCGATGTAAATAAACAGCCGTTGATATGGGTAGACTCTAAAGTTATGAAGGACGGCTCTATCCTCGTGAGAACGTATCATCGAACCCACCCTAACGCACCTAAATTTGCCCGTAATGATATTGATGATTACAAAGACGGCGACCCGATTGATATCCCTGATGGTCGTTTCATTTCCGTTCGTGTACAGATGCCAGAGCAATCAATCTATAACGTGAGAATGCGTGAGATGGAAGAGGCACAGAAAGCGGAAGAGGAGCGCAGACAAAAAGAAGAGGAGATGAAAGAGCAATACGGGCTGGGTGAAAATGATGTATTACTGTAATAATCAGTTATGCTTACTGAGAATAGAGCTACTACTGTTATAGTACAAGTTGTATATGGGCTATAGTCCGCTTTGCTCCATGAGCGGACTTATCGTGGTTTTAAAAAGCCCTCCCATGAAGTGGTCAACTTTTATCGACCACTTTATATAGCTATACCTCTACAGAATCACATCACACGAGGAATTTAGTACTAGTCTTAACCCACGGCCTGATCGAGCGCCTCGATTGCACCTATCATGGATTCTACAGTTGTTCTATCAAATTCTGCTCTGTTATTTTCATCATGTGTACCTTTATTGAGGTATCTCCATTCACGTGATTCTCCGCTAATGCCAGTCAAAACATTTATGGGAGAAAGCACGGCAATTTTATTTGGGTCATTAAAATCGGTACGGCCGATTTGTTTTCTCAATTGATCTGAGAGATTACGCAGTTCAATAGGTGCAGTTGCTGACCTCAGTTTAAGACTGAGGTTACCGTCACCGTGCTTGTTTACATAACGCCAGACCTTCCCTTTCATCAGAGATTCAAGTGACTGCCTGCATTTAGTTAGCGCTTCCCTGATTTCATTACGTTCATAATGGCTTCGCGCAGAAATAATATAGTTCCTGGGGGCACAGTTAAAATCCACTCGGATATGCGATTCATCCAGACGCGGTAAAAAGCTGAAAGTTCTGGACTGTGCAGCCACTGGCGCAGGCAATAAATTCTGAATGTCTTTGAAAAACTCTTCTCCGTGGCATGCCAGGATGATTTGCTTATCTGCAAAGAAAGCATCTTCAAACAGCGTTCGTCGAATAGATTCTCTGTGATCGTCATCGATAGCATTGACCGGATCATCAAATACCAAAAGTGGGCATTGCTCACTGATGTTTTTTGCCAATAAAATAGCCAGCCCTATGCAGCGGACATGCCCTTCACTGAGCACATGTAGAGCATCAAAATATTGCGTTGAATTGTTTTGGAATGCCACCTCCAGGCGCTGGTTTTGCATCAGCGGGAGTTTAACACCAGCGAGTTTTTCGCCTGGAGGGTCATTGCGGTTGAATGCATTGTACAGAGTAACAATGCCGTCTCCGAGATTCGCAACCAACTGCTGAGGTAAATTCTCTTTATAGGTATTCAATTGCAATACGAACTGGGCATAAGCTGCTGAGATTTCTTTGTTCTTTCTTACAACGGATTCCTCAAGTGCAACCTCTTCAATAAGCTGCCTGTTTTCCGTATCAAAGTTATCAATCAACAACTGAGCCTTCGCGATAGCCCTTTCTGTAGTACTTCTTCTTTCCTGTAGTATTATTATTTGGCGTTCTGATTCACGCAGACTCACAAGATCACGCTGCCATGACTCCCGCAATTTAGCAGTTGCTTCTGTTTTTTTATCTTCATCTTCCAACTGTAGTACCTGTTTCTCCAGAAGAGACCAGGGAGTGATACCATCGTCTGCTGGTTGATGCAGATCATGCCACAAAGTGATGGCATTATCTTTTCGGAATCTTTCGAGTGCATTTTCATGAGGAAGAAACTGGCAACAGGTGCCGATAACTTGCAAGACAAGATGCATCTGATGGCTGAATGAATGTTCCAGCTGAGCTATTTCACCCTGTAAGGCTGACAAAAACTCAAGCTTCAGTAATTCTTCACTGGCATGACTGTAGGGGTTTTTTATGGTTTGCTGGAGTGGGGTATGGCATGCGGGGCACTGTTCTGGGCTGGTGCTCTGTAACTGGACGACTGCTTCAAATAAACTTTTAAACGAAACCTGCAGACTCGCTTCTGCCAGTTGCTTCTGTTTGCCATACAGAGTCGCCAATACAGTTTCAACAGAGCCGCTTAAGTCCTTCAACATAGAACTGGTCAGATGGCTCTTGTTCGGAAGAGGGGTCTGTAGCTTTGTCTCAAGCTGCCGGATAGCCCCCATATTTTGCTCATCTCCTTTTAATTCAATCATCATCTGCTGAAAAGAAAGGCCCTCGCGGTATCCAGAAGCTAGCGTCTGTTCCTCAGAAGCCAGTACTTCAAGATCAGCCTTACCCGCTTTCAGTTGCTGAATGGCTCCCTCGAGTGTGCGACGTTTTTCTGCCAGTTGAACGGCTTTTATGCCTATTAGATCGATGTATTTGGCATCAATTTCCGCAGTAAAATTTCGGACAAAATCATTGAATGCATCCAAGCCGAATAACGTTGATATAAGTTCGGTCTGCCTTGCGGGGGCCAGCGCCGCAATTCTTGAGAAGCTATCGATACGGTTTTTTTCAACAAAGCAAAAGCGGTGCTGTGCTTCGTTATTCTCAATAGACACATCCTGCCCTTGAGCTCCAACACCAGTAATCACAGGCGCAGAAAATTGATTGACGTATGCATTTCTAAAATAGTCGGATTGATTACGAAAGCGTTTACTTGCAGCCTCAGCAACGTTGCCTAGTAATGTGTATTCAAGTGCTTCGCAGAAACTTGACTTCCCGGTACCGTTGGGGCCATAAATCAGCACCAGACGCGAATCCAAATCAAACTCCTCCTGTCTGGCAAATCCTCTGAACGGTCCAACGGACAGCTTTTTTAACCGACTGAACGTGGAGACGCGTTCGGAGTTCTGCTCAGGCAGCGGCGGGATTTCCAAGCTTAGGGTATCCCAGGCGGGCTGCGCCAGCTCTACGATACGCCTAATCCGCTGGCCCTGCGCTGTACCCAACGGGATAATACTATCCAAATTATCTCGTACTAGGTTCGCCATTTTTCTGACATTGCCGGGTACGTCTGCTACGTCTAAGGTTTGGAAAAAGCGCAAAAACTCGTTACTGAGCATAATGAATCCTTTTTGGCTTGTCTTTTTTCTTCTTGACTTAGTTCAGCAAGATTTTTCATTTGATAAGCTCTATTAATGAATTGGAGAGTAATTATAGCATAAGAATAGGGCGAAAATTGGAACTTAAACAAGGTAAATCTGATGTGGGTTTTACACCAGTTTTACACCAGTATTACACCAAGCAAATTCCAGACATAAAAAAACCAACCGTAATTGGTTGGTTTTCTTAAATAAAAATGGTCGGCATGATAGGATTTGAACCTACGACCCCTGACACCCCATGAAACCGATTTTAATTTCCCTAACACTTTGATTATAAATATAAATAATGCATTTATATGTGATTGCATACAGTGCTGGATATACAAAATATGCATTATAGGAATCAATAAGTTAAAGGGAGTTTTACCATAAATTATCCTAGTATAGAAAGTTCCTTTTCAGCTGAAAGAATTAGAATACTTTTATAATGGCTAAAAGATTTTGTTGATTTAGCAACATATTCATCCCATGTTTCATCATCTATGATTTCTTTTTTTAGTTCTTCAATAATATTTTTAATTATTGATTTAGATTCTTGAGATAAAAAAATTGATTTTAAATGTAAGATATTAGCGAGATTATTAAGATGTATGTTTCTATTTTCTCTTAAAGTGTCCATTTTTTTGTTAAATTCACCTGTTTTAAATTTATTTCTATATTCAATAACATCTTGATATAGTTTATCTTTATCTTCTTTGGTGATACGCCCACTTTCATCATCAAAATATTGATCAACGCCATATTCAAACCAATAATATATATTTAATTCCTTTTTTTCTAGGTCTAGATAGGAATCTAAATCAAGAAAGATTTTGAATATATCTTCATAAATTTCTTGTTTTTTTATCCAGACTTGTTGATTAATCCAAGTTTGCTGAATGAATTGATGTTCAATACTTTTAGTTGTCTCAGTGTTTTTTGCTAATTGAGTATTTATTTCAGTTAGATTTTTTTTTATAAAATCTAACTTTGATTTTTCTTTTAGATAACCTGTAACATAAATAGAACAAATTGATACAATTGAAGAAATTAAGGCTATAAAAAAATATGTCGATAATGATAAACTTTGATTAAACTGAATTTTACTTAAAGTATCTATAAATTGTTCTATTGTCATGATTTATCCATTTATTTCACAATGTGGTACTTCAACCCATTGTACATGGTTTTCTGTATAAATTTTGGTTGACTCTGCATCACTGTGAGCCATTCGAGCTTGTGGATCAAAACCACGTTGTTTAAACATAAAGGCCGCCAATGCTCTTATTTCATGAAAGGTAGGCCTTTCATCTAAAGGCAAATGACTGGCAACGCCCACTCGATCACGTAACGCTGAAAATGCACGGCTAAGGTAATCAGGTGCGACTTGTGTTGGATGATTAACTTCTTTACTCACCTTATTGGGGATACGAGTTGGTAGCCTATGCACAATATAAGGGCTTGCCACATTGTCACGGCTATTATCGATAATATCCTTAAGCGCTTTACCTATGGGGATCGCAATATGAGATGCCTCTTTATGTTGCACTTTTTGTCTATGAATATAAATCATCCCGTATATTCCATTTAAAGGTTCTTCATACCATAAACACCCACAGATGCCTTCTTTGGGAGCTTTGATATTGTATTTTATGCGTGATACTTCAAGCCTTGCTTGTGTTGTTTGTAATGCCAGATCCATTGCTGTTCTTAACCAAGGTTCTGCGGACGCTCTAATTTTAAGAAAATCATCATAAGATAATCTTCTACGTTTTTTCCCATCGACTCTTTTCATTTTCTTACGTTCAGCTGGGTTATCAAACATAAGAGATTCATCCATTGCGTAACTAAAAATTTTCTTTAGAAAACTTACCTTACGATTTTGTACATTAGCAGAAGCATCGGCATGATATTCATTAATATAGCCATTTACATGTTCCAGAGAGATTTCATTTGCGGGGATATCTTTAAAAAAGATCTTAATTCTTTCTAAGTCATTAACCCAGTTACTAAGTGTACTGTCTGATGGTTTCTCATCATTAGTGATCCGCAAAAATAACTTATCTAAATGTTCTGAGAGAGGGAGGGCCTCTCCATATTGCCCTCCCGAGTCAATAATTAATGAGTTAACAGAAATGCATTTTTCTGGTCGCATAATATTGTTGTATTCTCTGGCTATTGCGATAGCTTTTGCTTTATCTGCACCAATGCATTTTCTTAAACCATTAGTTAATGTAAGGCGATATTGTTTAACTGATTTATCAAAATAAAGAAAGTCAGGTAGATGCCTAAATTCCTTTCTTCTAGGTCTACTGGCCATATCACGAAGCCCTTATTAACTCATCGACACATGAAGAAATAACGGATTCGATACCCCAACGTTCGGATGAATATACCCAAACAGAACAATCAACGATTTTGCCTTTTAATAAACCTGTTTCTACCCATTTTTTTATGGTTCTATTATCTGGAATAGAACCTACTTCAAATTCTCGTTTAGCCCACGCACTAGCTTTCATCAGTTTTCCGCTCATTTTGGTCTTGCCTCATCATCAATAAAATAAGTCGGTCTGCTGTATCACAGGAGTGTTTGATTTCAGCGTCAGTGCATGGTCTATTTCTTACACTGAACGCTAACCGACCTAATTTAATATCAAAACTTGTTAATACTTGGTTCCCTGGTTTCCAAGGTGTTAATAATTTCATGGTGGTCACCCATTGGTCTTGAATAAACCACCATGCTAATAACAACGAAAAGTAAAAACTGATTATGCTTAATCAACTTTTTACCCGAATAATTCCCTCCACTGGATAGCATTCTGCAATTTTCCCTTTGGTCGCGAGTAATTCCTTATCAATTAAACAATTTTGTTCATCAGGATAAATGTAGCCATAGGGTTCGAACTGACAAATCATCGAACTACATACCAAAAGGAATAAACCATACATTATTGTTCGCTCCTTTGTTGCTCCGCGGAAGCAGGCTGAAGTTCAATTTTGACGTGCGCTGGAAAATCGTATGAAACATGGCAACGTCTATCTGTTGAAACAAAGCCATGTGTGCCATCAGGTAATGTGATCTTTACGGCTTGGTCTTTTTGTTGAGAGTGTCTAAGCATTGGTCTTGCCTCTTTGTGACATGTCACACTAATGAATAATAGCTGTATTTATAGGGCGCCCCAGTTGTAGCAATAACGCTTTTTGCATCGATGAAAGTGCTTGCTGTTCTTGCTCTGTGACATTTTTTGTTGATGCTGTAGACCATTCGATACTGCATTTATTAGTTGCTTCATCATGGGTAATAACAACTTCTAACTTCATGGCCATAACGTTTATCTCCTGATAATGCGCCCAAGAAAGGGCGCTATTATGAATTAACGAACCATTAATGAACGTTCACCAACTTCAAGATGTGCTCCGGGAATTTCAATACCATTTTCAAGCGCTTCTTTGATGCCTTTTTTATCAGGCGCGGTGATGGTTTGAACATCAACCAACTCATTCGGTAATAAAGCCTCATTGTCGATAATGACTCGAACAACACCAGCTCTAGCAGTGAATGTATTTTTTGTTGTTTTTAATTTATCTAATCCTGAAGCCAATAAGCAGTTAAGAGCATATTTCTTTAGGTTTTTAGCTTGGTTTTCGAATGATTTTTTACGATCAGATAAACGTTTGGATTCTTCATCCAGTGTTTTAGCTTGACCTTCGATATTGCGAACGTGATGCATAATTGCATCCAATTTATCACCTAGCTCGCCCTCGATACCTTCCAATGTATCTGCGATATCTTCAGCAGTGAATTCTCCTGTTTCAACGAGTTGCTGTAATTTTTCATAATTGGTCGCCAGTGCGATAGCAGTAGTTTTGGTCATTAGATTGCCTCTTCTTTCTGTTTCAGTTTGTCTAAACACTCTTTTTCGATTTGGTTTAATCGACGTAAACGGCCAGACAAATACTTCTCGTAATCTTCGTCACGACGTTCTTTGGCTGATTTAATATGTGCAGAAATTTCGCGCGTTAATGTCGATGCAATACCTCGTAATTCATTTGCTGTAACAGCACTACGCATCACTTCTGTATGTTTAGTAAATTTCTCGTCTAACTCTTTGCGAATACGTGTGATATCTTCCGCTTTTTCACTGGCATTTTTGATTTCAAACTCAAGCTTATTGCTTACTATATATTCAGGGTTATCATGCATACCCATAAAGACATCAGAGCTAAAACCAAGCATTGATAGGGCTTTTTTGATGGCATCAGTGAGTGATTTTTTAATAACTTCACCGTCAACCTTAATGCCATAGTTAGTTTGATAGCGGTATGGTGTTGCACCATAACTTTCAAACTCACCGCGGGTTTCACATTCGATGATGTACCAAAAACGGATCTTAATTGAGTGGTTTTGTTCGCAGAATAACGAGCCATCAGCATCACGTAAAAAACGGGTTGCAACTTGTTTATTACGTTCATCAAGGACAGGTTCTAAAAGAGGCTTTCCATCAATAAATTTTTCTTCAAGGACTTCATATCCCCAACCTTCACCAATAGGACCGAATATTTCAGTTGCACGCATAAACATGTAAGTGCTGTTTATACTGGTCCCCGTAAATCCCACGCCTTCTAATGGCTTAGTAAAGCGCGGGTCTGTACGTTGTACTTGTTTCCAAATACTTAGGTTATTAGCGTCACTCGCGTTAAGAACTTCATCAATAACACTGGCACGTTGCTCAAAATTATCTTGTTGTGCTGATGGTGTTTCGGGTTCTTTAGGCTCTACAGTTTGTTCAACCACCGGAGAACTTTCTGTTTTAGGGGCTACTTCTTGCTTTTTACGTGAACGTTTAGGCTTAGTTTCCTTTTCAACGGTACTTTTGCTAGATACCGAAGGGGTATTATCCAATTGGTTAGAAGTGATACTTTCTTCTTTTTCAGCATTGCCAGTAGGCTTGTTAATACCTAAATGACGGTCAATAAATTCTTTTCGCGCATTAGGGTTATCTAATAGCTCAGGTTGTTTTTTACTTTCAGCTATTAACGAGAAAATCTTTTCACGTGGTATATCCAAGATGCCAGCTGTTGTGCGTAAATCCATTGACCAGCGTTTCCATGCTTTGTCGTCGTCATCTATCAGTTCTTTGGCTTTTTTTACTTGAGATGCGAGGACATTATTAGGATCAAAGTCATCTAACAGTGCTAAGGCGATTTCAGTATCTATGGTTGAATAGTTACGCTTGATAGAAGATGTTTCTTCTTGTTGTTGTTCTGGTTCTTCGGTTAGCCAGCTTTCACCTAATGATTTAGCTTCTTCAACGGTGACATCTTCATTAGCAAACTCATAGATAGCCTGTGCTATTTCCATCGTTTGTTCAGCATCCATCAAAGATAACTTTGTTATTTCTGCAAGGCCTGTAGCGATATTACGAATTTTGGGATCTTCTTTTCCTGCCAAATATTCCAGAGCAGTTGAAAATTCATTGTTAGTTATTTGAGTCTTTCCAAATAAAAGTAAACACGCAATTCTGGGCTTCGTTCCTAGTTTTTTGAAATTTTTATATTCAATAGGTTTCCATTGAGTTCCATCAAACTCATTTTCAACAGCAAATTTCTCATCGAATATATCTAAAGTAGGGCAAACAGAGCCGTCAAGGTGTTCGCTAATTAACGGATCATCAGTGTTAAAGTTATCCATAGCTTCTGGATATGCTTCAGATAATTTTACTACTGCAGTCGCTGTTGCAAGTTTTGCATTAGCGGTGTTTAACGCTATGGCCAGCGGTACAGCACCGTTGTTTGTACGAGCCTCGGTCGTAGGCTCAAATACACAGATAAAAGTTTTCATTGGTCTTGCCTCTTAATTTCCTGATTTTGCTAGTTTAATAGCTCGCTTAATGCCCGCTTTTTTGATAATTACACGCTTATATTTCCCATCAATGGGATTAGAGTAAGCCGTACCTGTTGAAGGGTAATATTCAACTCGTCTCTTACCTCCAATGATAGAAATATGTTGAGTGCCAGAAACTATCTCACTGTTATTTTCATGTTCAATAACAGATAGTTCAGCATCTAATACAGCATCAATTGCTAGATTAATTGCATCCATAATGTTCACCATCAGTAAGGAATTTCTTCATCTTCTTTAGCTATTGGTTTGCCTTCCAAGCAGAGAAGCATTTGGATCTGGTCTTCTAACAAACTTGTTTTTACTTGGGCATCAGCTAGGATTTTTTCTTGCTCATTACGTAGAAAATCAATTTCAGCGTGAATGAGATCAGTTTGGGTAGGCTCTTTAAAAGGAACATCAACAGTGTGTTCAGCAACAACAAAACCTAGTCCAGCATTGGGATCGGCTTTAAATGCGTAGGCGTTATATTGGTAAGAACCATCGAACTGTTTTTGAGCATGAATATAGAGTGTGACTGTTAGGCTTTCAGGTTGTGCTTTCATAGCAACTCCTTTAAAATAACTGCGATCAGTGATTTATCATTGGTCTTGCCTCTTCTAGCGTTTGGTCGCGCTAGTAGAACTCTCGGTTAGCTTTGGTCGGCGCCCCGAGGTAAAGGAACCCACTTCGGTGGGTTTTTTTACGTCTAAAATTTGTTGCCCGTCTTTCCGAGCTGTCAGCCTTGTGGCTCCTAACTTCCCACAGTTAAGGAAAGCTGTTATTTTAATGATTCCACAGTTTAAATAAGGAACATGTTTACTATGGCTGTAACTACTCGTTGTCCAAAAGCAGGCTGTGATTCAAGCAGTTTTGAACTTGCAATGAAAACTAAAGTTCGTGGTTGCCAACATCAAATAGCCTTTATTCAATGCTCTGCATGCGGAGCAGCTATCAGCGCATTTAGTGTTCGAGAAGATTATATTCTTGAACAAGTGGCTAAAAAATTAGGCATCCGTTGACTGTAAACCAGTAGGGCGGTTTTCTTCATATACCGCCTTTAATACTGCGATAACTGATAATTCAGATCCTTTTATTTGATATTCTTCTGCAACTTCTTCTAATTTGTTAGCAATATCATTTGTTGCTTGTAGTAATTTTTTTATTTCGATACTCATGTTGTATTCCTCTTTTGATATTTGCCTGTCTTTCCGAGCTGTCAGGTCTGCCTTGTAGCTTTGGTCGGTAACTAATTAAATTCCCTGGTATTGCTAAAAAACTTGCCGTTATGCCGTGGTAATCATTACAGGTCGCGATGAGAGCCGTGGTTCTCCTCCGACATAACAGCAAAACTAAATCTGAACACTGACCTAAACACTTGCTGTGTTGTTTTTGGTTGCTTTAATATTAGCGTTGCTATTTTGATTGTCAATAGCATTGCTAATATTTTGAGTTAAAAAAAACCACCGTATCGACGGTGGTTGTATGTAACACATTGTTATTTTATGCAAAATCAATCATTTTAATAGGAAGTGATTTTATTACTTTTCCAATAATTCGGAGATCATACATTTCTGACTCTTCAATATAAAACGTTTCATAAGCAGGATTATCTGATTTAACAGCTAGTTTTCTGCCCTTAACTCTTTGTAATCTTTTTATAAATAATGAATTTTCAAAACTAAACACATAAACACCATCGCCATCAAAAAATTCATTATGAGTATCAACAAAAACGACATCTCTTGGGTTTATTGCTGGAGACATACTGTCACCGCTAATGTTAATTATTTCAATCCCTTTTAAACTTTTTCTACCGAATAAATCGAATACTTTTTCTGGAGAGAACTCAATAGATTTTATAGTGTCAGGGAATTCGTTATTTATAAAGCCACCAGGGCCTGCTTTTGCATATACATCCATCAGTCTTAAAGTCGTATGTTCATTTTGAGTTGATGTAGAAGAGGTTATTTGTTTTATTTCTTCTTCTTTTCCTGTTCGTCTAACGTAGTCTAACAACGTTTTTAGCTCTGGATTAATATCTTCAGGATCAACTTTCAATAATGATGCGAATTTTAAAATTGTATCAGTGTTTAAGGCTGTTCGGCCATTTAAATACTGACTTACTGCCCCTTGAGTAGCAAATCCCATAATCTCTGCGGCTTTTTCTTGAGTTAAGCCCAGAGATTCTCGTTTGGCTTCCCAAATGTTTCGTAAGTTTCGGGCGGCAATTTTATCTGATTCTGATATTTTTCTGTTCATTTTAGTATTTTATTTGTAATGCTAATAATTATCCAATAGCAATGCTATTGATTTATTAAATTAGCATTGCTAATATTCAGCTATTACATAAGCTGGAGGAAAACATGAAATTAGATCTGTATTTAAAAAAACAAAAAATCAGCCAAACTGAATTTGGGAAAACGGTTGGAGTAACTCAAGGGTTTATTAGTCAAGTTATTGCTGGTAGCTACTACCCTAAAGGTCGAAAAGCTATCGAATGGTCAGCAAAAACCAATTGGTTAGTAACTCCACATGATCTTAATCCAGTTGATTATCCAAATCCTTGGGATGGCTTGCCAAAAGGAGTATTCAGTATTACAGGTATCAAATTAAAAAACTGATTATGCATAATCAATTTTTCTAGCGACAGGAGACGCAAAAATGAATTTTGATATCAACATTATCAGAGCTGAAATTGAAGATTGGGCGGTAGAACAAGGGCAAGAACATGTTGCCATTGAGATTAGCCGAGCTTACTTACGATTAGTGGTTAATCAAGAACATGGTCGATTATATGCCATTGAGGATCAAACGGGTAAGGCAGACTGGAAAGCAATCAATAATAACCGGCAACAGATATTCCGTTGGTTACGTGGTGATTCTCGCGCATCTCAAAGAAAAATTGCTGAGTTAATGCCAGCGATTGAAATGGCTCTACCAGCTGCGAGGTTAGCTCGAGTACGCGGAGATACCAAAAACTATTTAGCAACTGTAGCCATTCAGCGTTTTGCTGATGCTATGACTGAAATATTATTAGAGGGTCGTGACATGTCACACCAAATAAACAATGTAGTACGTGCACTAAATGAGATATCACGCCCGACCAGCGTGCATTAATTCAAGAGGCAAGACCAATGATTAGATCAACTGAAAAAATCACATACCGCAATGGGTTTATGCTGAATGATAAACCTGCTCATATCTCAGATATCCAACATATTTTTGATGGTAGACGCGTTATTGCGTTGTTAATTTGGGAGCAGTATGAGCGAGAAAAACAAAAATTACTGTCAAAAAATTTAACCCCTGAGCAGTACCAAAATGCTTGCCGTAATATAGCTAAAGCACTGGGGGTGTAAAGTGAGAGCATCTGATTTGTTATTAGATTTTGGACGTCCAGTTGCTTATTTCCCTGGGCTAGTAAAACGTTTGGGCAGTGTAAATGCAGTAATATTTTTTAGCCAAATATTTTATTGGCAAGATAAAGCTGACTCTAAATTAGGTGTTTATAAAACATCAGAAGAAATTGAATCTGAGACGGGTTTAAGCTACCGAGAACAGCTTACGGCTAGAAAGCATTTAGTTAGCAGAGGTATTCTGGTTGAGACTAATAAACGCTTAGAGCATAAAATTTATTATCTAATTGACTGTGAAAAATTAGATTATGTCATGTCACAACCTATTGAAAATGCACCAAATGCGCAAAGCGCAACTGGGGAAAGTCACAATAGTGATTTCGCGGAACAACAAAACGAACGACCGCGACAAGACAAAACTGACGGTGGCGATGAAACAAATCCGCAGTTCGATCCTACAGAGATTACTACATATATTACTACAGATATTACTGATGGTACGTCAGGAGAACCTGACGACAAAAAATCGTCATCAAAAATTAAATTGAATTATGAAAATATTATTAATTCATATCACGATATTTTGTCTGATATGCCTGCTATCAAAGTGATGACTGATGAGCGTAAACGGAAGCTAAGAAATTTCTGGATAAAATTTAAATTCAATCAAGAGCGCTGGGAGAATTATTTATCGTATATTGCCAGTAATTGTCGATGGATGATGGAGGATCGAGATAATGGGCGAGGGGGGACATGGCGACGTAAAAATTTAGATTATTTAATTACGGAACGTTGTTATGTTGCGGTTAAGGAGGAACGTGCTAATGACAAATGATTATTTCACCCCTCCATACAATCTTGAAGCAGAGCAGGCTGTACTAGGTGGCTTGATGATCAGCACTGACGAAGATAAGCGTCAACATGTGATATCACTAGTTAAATCAGGATCATTTTATTCAAGATCTCACAGTCGAATTTTTACAGAGATAGTGAAGTTAATAAAATCTGATTATCCAACAGATATCATTACAGTTAGTGACTCTTTAACACGTAGCGGTGATTTAGAAAAAGTTGGGGGATTTGCTTACATAGCGGAGCTTTGTAGATTACCTTCAGTTGCTAACATTGTGAACTACGCTCGGATTGTACGAGACAATGCAATACAGCGTTACGCTATCAATAATCTGAATACTTGTGTAGAGATGCTAATGGCGAATGATGGTCTTGATATCAACAATAAACTATCAAATGTTCAGCAGGTTGTATCAAGCATTATCGAACACGCTAAAACAGGAAAAAGCAAAGGCTTAAGACCTGTTCTAGATGTTGTTGGAGATTGGCTTGATGATGTTGATAGGCGCTTTAGTGATCCTAAAAATGCAGTGGGTTTTACTTTGGGTATAGAGTCACTGGATGAGTTAATGGCTCCCAAGCAGGCATTGAGAGGATCATTAATTGTTGTTGGTGCAAGACCCAAAATGGGTAAAACCGCATTTTATAATCGTGTTGCAACTCACTTTGCATTAAACCATAAGTTACCCACATTGCTTTTCAGCCTTGAGATGACAGACCGTGGGATCATTGAACGAATGATTTCTCAAGAAGGCGATGTATCTGCAGATATTTTTTATACAGGTACACATGATGATATGGAAATGGCTAGGGCATTAGCCAGAGCAAAAGAGATTGCAGAATCGAATATGTATATCGATAGCACTCCTGGTATTGATCTTAACCATATCATTGCTGAATGTCGCAAGGTTAAACGAGCTAAAGGGCAAATAGGCTTAATAGCGATTGACTACCTGACTCTTATCAACGCCGGTCAGGCTGAACGTCGTGATATTGCATATGGTGATATTACTACGGGGTTAAAAAATCTAGCAAAAGAAATGGATTGCGTTGTCCTGTTATTAACCCAACTTAACCGTAAATTGGAAGATAGAGCAGATAAACGACCAACACCCGCTGATAGCCGTGATACAGGGCAAATTGAGCAAGATTGTGATGTATGGATTGGTTTATATCGTGATGCTGTTTACAACGATAATGCTGATAAATCGCTAATGGAAATTCTTCTCAGATTAAATCGTGATGGAAATACTGGTACCGCTTATGCTCAGTTGGTGAATTCTTATATTAAAAATATTAGTAAGTGTGAGGCGGAAAGGTTGTCATTTAAAGGAAATGACAATAGAAAAAGCTATGCACGAAAAGGACAGCAAGCTACAGAAGCATTTTAGATAAGTTAATTAGAACTCGACCAAGCTATTAAATTAAATATTAGAGGCAAGACCAATGGCAAAAACAGTAGCAGAACGTAAAGCAGAACAACGTAAACGGCAGAAAGAATTAGGTGTAACCAAAATTGAATTACTTGTAGATAATCAAGAATTGGAAATGTTAAAGCGTAATTGTGTATTACGCATGCCTGGTCGAGAACCGTATGACGTTGTTGAATACTTACAAATGCTTATTCGTAAAGATGATGCTGAGTATAAAAGGCAAGCCGAGAAGTTATCTAAGCAAAAGTGTAAACGATGTGGTGAGCAATTACCTGTTCAACAATGCTGTTTGTCTGGTGATTCACAATGTTGGGTAACCAAAGGATATCATGAGGTAAAATTGAGTATATAAATACATTAAGAATACTGGTTGTCAAATGTTAATATACCCGAAGTTTTTTGGTTGACAAAAACACGAAAATGCGAAAATATATATCTGACATTTCACAATATAGGATTTAATACGAATGGAAGATAGAAGTCTTGCCCCTTGTTGGGATATTCAACCCTCTTTAGAAGAAAAACCAGTTACTTATTTATTGAAATCTATTGCTGGTGTACTAACTGAATTGCCTAAACATGAACATAAATTAGATTGTAATTGGATCAATGGTGTTCGTGCTTATGGGTGGGTCAAAAATCATATTCAAGATACTGCAGAAGAAGGCATTATACCAGAATTAAAAATGGTATATGACAAACTGGATTTTGTCTTTGCAATTAATAATATACCGATTCAGTTTTCAAAGGATTGTATTAGTGAACCAAAGAAAAAACATCGTTTAGTTCGAAATAAAGCAGAATTTAAACAATTAACATTATTTGGTGGTGATGATTCAGAAGCTGAAGAAGATCTCATTTGGCGTGTTCTTGCTGAGCCATTTTATATTGAAGATACGGATGATTATCCTCAGTGGGATGTAGCTTTAGTTGGGATTAATCAATATGGCGCATGTATTAGTGAGATTAGATACCATGAGGCAGTTTCTGTTCCATTAATGGATAATTCAGAAGCGAGACCTGAAGCGACTGACATTAGTGATGCACCACTTAAACGTCGTAACGCACCAGATGAAACTGTGAAAAAAGATGGAACTGTTTGATTTTAAATCAGGCTATAGAGGGGATAAGTTACGTCTTGCTAGGATGGCGAGGGGGTTGTCGTGTGAAGAGTTAGCGACAGCTTTAGGTAAAAGTAAACAATATATTAGTAAATTAGAGAAAGGATTTAAACCATCAGAAGAGCTAACTGATGAGATTGCAAGGCATTTGAATATATTGCCTAATTTTCTATTTAGTGAGCGTAGCTACCCAATAGAAGATGAACAATGTCATTTTAGAAGTAAAAAATCGAGAACTAAAACTTTAACTAATAGCATATTAGCTAGGGCTGAAATCTTGAGTTCTTTATTATCTGCTCTTGAAGATGAAATTGAATATCCTGAACTAAATATTCCGGATATTTCAGATCGAGCAATGAGTACATTAGATGATATTGAACGAATAGCTGAGAGTTGTCGTCGTTATTGGGGGATTGGTTTAGGACCAATAACATCTATGGTTAAATTCGTTGAGAATTTAGGCATTATTATCGCACATGTGTCCGATGTTGATGACAGAGTTGATGCTTTTACTGTAAATAGTAAGAGGCCAATAATAATTCGTAACGATGCTAAAAGTTCTGTATGTCGATTTAGATCCGATATTGGACATGAATTGGGTCATATTGTTTTACACGATGGAATTATTACTGGAGATAACTTAACTGAGAGTCAAGCAAATCAGTTTTCTAGTGCTTTTATGGTTCCAAGAGTTTCTTTCATGAAAGAATTTCCTAAAATGAAAGGGCGTTATTTAGATTGGAGTGCTTTAGTTGAGTTTAAATTACGCTGGAGAGTAAGCCTAAGAATGATAATTTATAGAGCTTCAGCTTTAGGGTTAATTACAAAAGACCAAGCAAGACAAGGATATATGTATCTTAATACAAAAGGATATACTGCAATTGAGCCTGGAGATAATTCTATCCAAGTTGAAGAACCAACATTACTTACTAGAAGTATTGAAATGTTAGACGACCTATCATGGAATAACATTCTTGTTAAAACAGGGATTACAAGAGAGTTAGTACGAGAATTGTTTTGTGTTAATAAACCAATTAGCGATAAAACTTCTTTTATTTATTCGGTTAGCTAATTCCTATATAATCATACCATTGGTCTGAACACCCAATCCTAAATATTTGCTGTGTCAACTGAGAGTCAAGTATGGCACAGCATAGCTTTATCAAAATGTCTAACGATACTCTTGTACCAGCTAACCCTGTTACGAGAGATTTTCTGCATTCAAAAATCAAGTGTGGCGATGTGCTTTCAGCGAATTTTAAGAAAGCTCGTAACCCTCGATTTCATCGTAAATACTTCGCATTACTCAACTTAGGCTATGAATATTGGGAACCAGTTGGCGGTACCATTTCACCTGAAGAAAAAGAGCTTGTGCGTGGTTACATCACATTCCTTTCATATTACACGGATAATGCTGACGCGCTCTTATCCGCATCCGATATCTATCTAGAAGACGTTGCACAAAAACGTGCGCAAAATATCTCAGCAACAAAGTCATTTGATGCTTTTCGCTATTGGGTTGTAGAACAAGCCGGTTATTACGACACGTTTGAAATGCCAGACGGTAGTTTACGTCGTGTCGCTAAATCAATTAGTTTTGCAAATATGGATGACCTAGCATTTAGCGAACTCTACAAAGCCACACTCGATGTGCTTTGGAATTTTATCCTTCGTAAGCAATTCCCCACTCAAAAAGCTGTAGAAAATACAGTATCTCAATTATTAAGTTTCACATAGAGGCAAGACCAATGATCAAATCAAAGACCAAAGAAGAAAGACAGTGGCTATCAGATGTAGCCGAGCTGGGTTGTATTTGTTGTCGCAATATGGGGTTTGGAGCCAGTTTAGCGGAAATTCATCATGTTAGAACGGGGCAGGGAATGGCACAACGGGCTAGTCATACAGATGTTTTACCACTATGCCCTCCACATCATAGGGCATGTTATGAAACCGGCTTTCATGCATCACCTAAATCATGGCAAGAAATTCATGGTAGCGAGATTGAGTTATTAGAACAGACTAAGCAAGAAGTAATGGAGTTACGAGCATGTCGAGTATAAAGAGTATATCTGATGGGTTAAAACTTGATGATGATCAGGTTGCATGGATCCAGCCTTGGTTATCAAAATTTGGAGCATGGGTATATTCAGGGAGGATAGAAAAAAGGCAAAGCAGTATTATTGCTGAATTTATGGCGACAGTAGAAAGGCGTGATTATCCTGAGCGAGAAATGTGTAATGACGATGACGGGATGTTGATCGCTAAAGTGGTCGATAAAATTTATCACATAGACAGAATAGCGTTTACGCTCTTATTACTGCGTTATGCCTTTGGTAGCTCAGATCGCGCTATTGCTCGTTATTACCACAATATAGCGAAACCGCGCCAAATGATTAGACGCAATAGAACGATAGAATATAGAAAACCTTCTATGTCTACATGTAGAAGAGAAATTGAGGACATAATTAGTTCAGCTGAATATTTAATTTACCCACATTTAAAAGATGCATTTAAAAAACGAGAAAAAGAGTGGAAAAGTAAAAATAATAGTAAGAACGTGTTGACTTCTTTGAGCCAATGATCCACTATTTAAGTATAAGTTGCCGTTTTTATACAGTGACCAACTAACCCAGCCTAAGCGCTGGGTTTTTTTGTATCTAAAACAGATAAGAGTTGCTGTTTCCTTTGTTCAGAGTTACATGTGTGTTCACGACCAATAACTGACCAAAGGTATTAAAATATCATGTTAAAACATAGTGATATGACAGAAGAGGCAAGACTTGTTTTTGAAGTTGTTCCGCACACGATGGAAGTTACAGCTGGCGAAGTTGCACAATTTACTTATTTAACTGAGCCACGTTGTCAATTGATATTAACGCAGTTGGCGATGGCGGGACTAATCAAAGAAAACATCAAAGAAAACACATTTCAAAATATCTAATACTGTGAAAATGGGCGACTGTAAAAGTGTTGGTAGCACCTTTACAGTCATTCACCCGTTCTGGTAGATCACGGACAAACTAAAGCCCACTGCTTATGTGCACAAAGCATAGTGAGCTTATCAAAAAAGGTTCTCCTGATCTATGAAAAATACTGTGAATTTAAACAGTGTGAATTTAGTCAATGATGACTCACTCAGCTATATAAAAACACTTCCCGATAATTGTATTGACTTAATCGCAACTGACCCGCCTTACTTTCAGGTGAAGTCTTGTAGTTGGGATAATCAGTGGGAAAACGTAACATCATATTTATCTTGGCTTGATGAAATGCTTGCGGAATTTTGGCGAGTATTAAAGCCTAACGGTAGCCTTTATATCTTTTGCGGTTCGAAACTAGCGTCAGATACAGAATTACTCGTTCGTGAAAGATTTAATATTCTAAGTCACATTATATGGGCTAAACCATCAGGACCTTGGCGCAGGGCATGTAAAGCTGATTTACGTAGTTTCTTTCCAAGCACTGAAAGAATTTTATTTGCTGAACATTATCAAAGTCCATACAAGGGCAAAAGTAGTGCTTATCTTCAGCAATGCAAAGCGCTTAAAGAAAATGTATTTAAGCCTTTAATTGAGTATTTTAAATCTGCACGTGAATCGTTAGGAATAACAGCAAAAGAAATAAAACAGGCCACAGGTAAACAAATGGCTTCACACTGGTTTAGTTACAGCCAATGGCAACTACCGAGTGAGTCTGACTACAAAAAACTGCAGGAGCTGTTTCATCGCGTAGCAAGTGAAAAGTTTAGTAGTAATCCTTTAAATCGTGATCATACTGATTTGATAGAGGTGCAGGCTTCTCTTAGTCGAGAGTACCAAGAGCTTGCTGAACAATATCAATTATTGCGCCGTCCTTTTTCTGTCACCGTTGATGTTCCTTACACCGATGTGTGGACGTATCCACCTGTGCAATATTACGCAGGTAAACATCCTTGTGAAAAACCAGCTGAAATGATGGAACACATTATTCGCTCAAGCAGTCGCGAAGGTGATCTGGTTGCTGATTTTTTTATGGGGTCGGGTGCAACACTAAAGTCCGCATTAAAGTTAAATCGTCGAGTTCTTGGAGTTGAACTTGAGAAAGAGCGATTTGAACAAACAAGAGAGGAAATAAATAACATGAAGTCATAAAGCGGATTAGCCGTATTTTACATGCTGATGTCATGATTCAGCCCCGAGTCTCCTAGTAAAGAGCCAGCTTTGCATCTGGTAAGGGTTAATAAGAAAAGAAGCACCGGTAACGAAGCATGAAAGCCAATCGTGCACTGGTTAGATCCCTCAGGGAGCAGAGCCGAACTGGGGTTATAAACTCAAGGGCATGAGCGTGGCCACTACGAGAGTGTGGTGAAATTTCATTTCCCATAACACAAACAACTCGGACACTCCGTAGGGGGTGTATATGCGCATGGACAAATTAACCAATGCTACCTACGGAACGGCTGGCTTGACTGCCTTTTTTGCAAGTCTCTCATTGTATGAATGGGGCTTTGTAATAGGGATGGGATTTAGCATGCTTCTTGGATTAGCAACTTATCTGATGACACGGAGAGAACAGCGAAAACGAACAGCATTATTTGCTGAATTGGTTCATCGAAATTGTTCTAGTGATCCGCGAGAAATCGAAAA
>PPYE01030456.1_pt1 | contig 21513 bp, 12 predicted proteins | sample 1559881 | NCBI WGS metagenome assembly PPYE01 (sample SAMN08240022, study PRJNA423297) | Human gut metagenome, whole genome shotgun sequencing project.
GCGCATCCTCGCGGAGCGTTTATCTCAGTCGGAGATTGGACTCCCACTGAGACAAATTTGCTGTCACTCACCACCTGAAGGAGGTGGGAGTCTTCTCGACTGAGATAAAATAACAGAGAAAATGAAAGAAAAAGAAATAGAAATAATAGAAGGATAGAGAAAATGAACACAGTGAATGAGACAAAAACATTTTCCTCACTTCCGGAGGAAGAATCAGCTTTATGGGAACGTATGAGAGACACTCTTTTGTGCCTTCAGACAGATAACAGCATTTCGGTAAAAGATCTGGCAAGTAGACTGGCATACTCTACGCAGGAATTCCTTTATCTGGCTGACATTTTCTTTGACAATTCTCTTGATACAATCAGGGAACAGGTGCAGGGATTAAATATGGAAGAGGATTATACAAATCAAGTCCTTCCATTTGAACGGATTCCTGATAGTTCTATGATAGAATATAAAGTTGTGAGAAGAATGGCACAGACAGTAGAGGCAGATATGCTGCCTTTAGAAGGTGATGTTTTTCAAAACGGAATGGAATATATCGAGAAGGATGTAAAGGAAAAGTGGAAGGAGAGGGAGCGTGCCGGAGAGTATATGCAGTTTTGGTGGCATGATGATTCATACCACTTCTTTTATATGATCGGGCAGGAAGTGCCAAAAGATGCCGGAAAGGAAAGTGAAAAGAAGAGAATTGACTTTGGGGCATCGGATTATGCAGTTTTTATGTTAAAAGAGCAATATTGGGATAAACAGGCACCGGATATGATAAAAATGTTGATAAAATATGCGTTATGTGACTGGATAAAGCAAAGTGAAATGCACTATGACAATCGGAAAATGTATTTTATTTCTTTTGAAAACGGACTGTACTCAGTATATCTTCCTCTTGAAAAAAGAATGCATTCTGACTATGTAATGAAAAATAAAAAAGAGGAGAAAAAGATTTATGGAATTGACGAGTGGATTAGTTATATTGATGAGCATATTACGGAGAATCTGACAGCAAAAGGCCTTGCAAAGCTGTTTCATTATTCCGAGAAACATTTAAAAAATATTTTCCAGCTTTATTATGAAACGAGAATCACCGATTACATAAAACAGAGAAAGCTGTACTTTGCTGCAGAAGAATTAAAAGAAGGAAAGAATCCGGAAAAAGTATGTGCCAAATATCAATTTGCAAGTTATAGCGTTTTTTCTAATGCATTTCGCAAAGAATACGGCGTTGTTCCGGCAAAGTATTACCGGATGGAATTTCAGAATATTGCATGGATCAATTACATTGATGAGCATATTACAGAAGATATCACACCAGAGATGATGGCGGAACATTTTAACTATTCCAGAGACTATTTTCGCAAAGCCTTTCAGGATGATTTTGGAATGGGACTTAGTGCGTATATCAGTCAGAGGAAAATACAAAAAGCCGCCAGAGAATTACGTCAGGGTGTTAAGGTGGCCAGTTTAGCAAAAAAATATGGTTTTAAGTCGAGAAATGGATTTGATAAAGCCTTCCGCAAAGCCTTTTGTACCAGTCCTTCCAAATATGCTAAAGCAAACACAGAAGTTGTTGACTTAAATCAGTTTTACTCAGAATATAAAGATAAAATGAAAGTATCCTTTATGGACGTTGATGATATCAAAATGGTTGGCTGGACGATCATCCCCAATCGTGGACGGGAAGTAGATATACCGGCACAGGTAGCATTCTGGCTCGATGAGGATTCACCGTACTTCAAGAAAATGAACTCTGTAGCCGGAAGTACGAATGGAAATGATAAGATTGCCATGTGGTATCATGACCCGGAATGTATCAATATTCAATATATCCTTGGACCGGTTGTAAACAACTTTACGAATGTGCCGGACGATGCTGTGAAAATAGAGATAGCCGCCGGACGATTTGCTGTATTTGAAACAGACCGCGAAAGCGATGTGGATAATCTCGCAGATACCATCCGTATGTTTTCCCGGTGTGTTTTTTATGGCTGGATAAAAGAACACCGCGATATGGTCTCTTTACAGAACTTTACTTTTGAAAGATACATCAATAAAAAAGTATACATATATGTTCCGATAAGCGTAAAATAATGAAGATAAAACAAAAGTTATGTTATCTATAATAAGCAAAAAAAGAAAAATGCCCCGTCAGATCATTCAGTCTGACGGGATTTTTTCTGCAAAAAATGTCAAGCATTTTTTAAAAAAATCTAAAAAAGGTTCCAAAATGACGAAAAGACATCCGTCTGGTTGGAATACTTTTCAGAAAAGCCATGTTATAATAAATGTACAAAAAAATACATTCTATTTTAAGAAAGTTGGTACAAACCACACAGGCTTACCCCTACTGTGAAAGCGAATGCCCTCACAAATACCACTGGATCTTCCGGGAAGGTGTGAAAAAGCAGAAGAAGCTTAAGTCAGGATATTTAAAATAGAATTCTAATGAACAGGACTTTGGGTGGGAGTGCTGAGTACATTCATTCGATATGTTTAGAGAAATCTTTACAGAAGTCGAAAAGCAAGTCTCAGTTTATTTGTTTTTATCTAATGATTTCTAGCCGAAATTTCCACACATAAAATCCTGACACAACATCAAAGGAGGTAAAACAACAATATACAGTTATTTCATATGCAGATAATAATGTGAGAGTAGTTGAGACCACAATAAAAAAGGTTCAGTAGAGAAAGCATATAAGCAGATAAATCGTATAGAAGTTGTTTTAAATCAATATATTGCTAAAGGAGCTATCCTTTGGCAGTGGGAGTCGCGACCCCTTAGTAACATGTAGACAAAACCAAAGAATGCTATCTAAATAGCGGAGTTTCTAAAGGAGGAAGATTTATGAAGACTTAAAAAAGAATGCTCGCAGTAGTTATGATGATGGGACTTGGTGTAACATCAGTAGCAGCAACACCATCTGCTGATGGAAAGTATACAATTTTAGTAGAGATTGATACTAATGGCGATGGTAATGCCGAAGATAAGATTCCAGTATATTTAAATGCGGATGGTTCATATACAGGAACAGATGGACAGACGTATAAATATAGTCAGCCTGACACCAATGAAATTGAAAACTATGGAGTAGCAACAGCATTTGATGCGCTGTATGCAACAGGTAAAGTAAACAGTTTTAAAGCAGTGGAGTATTTAGATACTACAACATGGGAAGAAACTGGAGTATATGGAATAGCATTTGATGAATTTAATGGAACAAAGAGCGATTCTAAAAAACTTGATTCTGGTAAAACAAGATATTATTGCTGGGAAGTTTCAATTAAGGATGACGGGGCAGAAAAATATGTTTCTGCACAAAATTATGCTACGAACTACTTAGCTTCTAATATTCAGTCGGTAAAAGTAACCTATACTTATATGGACTATTAAAAGTTACATAATAATAACATAAAATGAGAGAAGGGGCTGTAGCACTGGGAAGGTGGTGTTGCAGCTCAGTTCTCTATATAGAAATATAGCGTTTAAGTGGACGGGAGAGGTAATGAAAAAAATAATAGAAAAATATCTGTTGAGCATAATCATATGCTTCCTTTTTATAGCAGCAGTGCCTGTAGCTGTTTCGGCACAGGAGAATACTAATACATCTACAAAAAATGTATTTAAAGAATTATATATGATTCGGAAAAATGGACCGTATGGAGGAGAATTAATCTGGAGATGCACTCCGATTGATGAGGAAAATAATATTTATGTTCAAAATGAAGTGCTTTCTGAGACGGTGGGAGTTAGTGGAGATGCTTATTCAGGGGGGACTTTTTGGTACTATGGATTTTCTGGCACTCTTTCTTCAGATACGGCATATATATCGGAGATGCGGCAGTGGGAGAATGGAAAGAAAATAACAAAAGAAAGTATCAACACAGAATTGGCATACTGCCTTCCAGAAAATACAACATATGGAACTTTTTCACTCAATAAAGGGGAGAGTTTATCTAAATATCCACAGTATATACGAGAAGAAGGCAATGTATTTCATACAGAAGATAGCTTTCCAGTTTTCAGAGCTCAGGTTTTTGACGTGATAGTATGTGACAAGAACGAGGAGACACATTGTACTATTATTACAGAAGTTACCGATCGTAATAACGAAGATTATGATGACTGGACCGACACATCGATGAAAGGAGTAAGGGATCACATCGATTTGTATGATGGGAGTGATAAACAAACAAAAAAGATAGATAAGTTTTCGGACAAATTAACTTGGAGTACGGGAAAACGCATTTTTGGATTAAAAAATTATAAGTTAGAAGATAGGGATGTAATAGAAGTTCCGTCAGATATTCATTCCATACGGATGTCTTATGACAATAATTATCCTGAACAGGAAAACACAAATACTTATGCATTGTCTCCGGACTTGCCAGATATAACATCTGTGAATGACTATAGTGAGAGGCAGATGATTTATTATAATTACCATTTTTATCGGAATAAGTCAAAAATGGTATGCATTAATGGGGGAGAATGGTATCAGGTTCATCAGACGGAAAAGAGTCCGGAGTTAAAGTTAAGGAAAGGGATAAATATTATTTTTTTGTCAGGAACTAGCCCTGACCAGGCGAAAAAAGTAAGAGATAGAGATGTAAACGGAACTTCCTATATATATATATTATATTGGGATGGCAATGAAGATTATAAGATAACAAAAAGTTCCGATGCATCACTAAAAAAAATAGAATGTTATCAGGCTGCCTACAATATGGGAGAAGGAAAGGGATTATTCGCTAATATTCCGGTAAATGAAAAGACGAATGCCGATGGAAAGACCTATAAGGAGATTTCCATGAAAGCAGACGAACCATATATTTGGATAAATGCAGTACCGGCAGATTCTGGAGCATCAGTATGGGTGGATAATAGTTCGGAATTGCTTGGTGGATATTTTAAGCATTTGAGTAGTGCACAAGACTATTTTGATGTGAAAGTGACGTCTGCTGATGGAAAACAGACTGATACAGAGAGAATCTATATCAAATGGAGTGCGGGCGGTACTGATTTGAAGAATCTGGAAGTGATTTCCGGAGGCACGATGGAAGAAAAGTATACGCCAATAACCAGAGAATATTATGTGAAAATGGAAGAATCTTCGGGAAAGATAAAGTTCTCTTATGAGACAATGAACGGGACTACAGTAAGAATATATGAAGACCGGCAGTTAAAAGATACGATAACACAAAGTGGAAAATATGAATTAGAGGCAGAGAAAGGTGTAAGAGAGCTTCAATGGGAGGTGACTTCCCAAAATGGAAAATCTGTCAGTTATTCTGCATATTTTGTCGGAGAAAAAGAAGAAGGAATATCGTCGGAAACAAAGCAGCGTGCATCTAACATGATTAAAAAAATGGAGAAAAACGGGTATGTCAAGTATCTTACCCAGCAAGAAGGAGCTGATTATTGGAAGACATTTGGAGCAGCCGCTTTAGGAGAAAAGTATCTAAATGGTATGCTTGGCTATAATGTGCTGAAAAAGAATTTTAGTCAATCTACAGACTATTCAGCGGTCATTTTGGAACTGGTTATGTCAGGAGAGAATCCGTATGATTATCTGGGAGTAAATTACGTAAAGAAATTACAGGAATTTAACAATAGTGGTGATTTTGGGATGTACTCGGCTAATATATGGGCGTTATCAGCACTTCAGGCGGCGGGGGCGCCCGTTCCAAAGGAAACAGTGGAAATCGTAAAGAAGCAGGCTCTTTCTGAAACATTTGATTTGGATATGAGAGGCTGGGCTTTATATGCGACGTCATTGTATAAAGATACGTTTACGGACAAAGAGTATGCAAAATTAATCCAGTCAGTGAAGGATATTCAGATACAGAAGACTACGGATATGAATGGAATTGATGTGACAGGGGTTTTTGAGAACTTTTATTATACGAATCGGAATATTATGTCACATGCCTGTATGGTGACAGGGCTGACTGCTATAGGAATTGATACTGGGAAAAATGAATGGAAAGGACGGAATGGAGCTGACCCGGTAAGTGTTTTAGAAAAATATCAGTTAAGTACCGGAGGCTGGTTCTACTCTCCGGAGAATCCTTCCCGGGGAGGCTGGAATAAAGATGCGGTTATTGCAGTGGGAGACTTGTACAATGGTTCAAATGTGTACAAAAGATATTATCTGACACCATCAAGATATAAGAAGCTTCTTGATAAAGCAGAAAAACTGCTTGCAGGAACGATTACGGAGGGCACAAAGCGGGAGGCATTACAAAAAGCATATGAGGAGGCAGAAAAATATGCGGATGAGGACAATGTTACTTCAGAGCATGGAGATGCCTATTATGCCCTTCAGGAAGCAATGTATGCAGTGGACGAGAGTGTGAAGCCGGGAGTATTTCTTGGAACTGCTAAAGAAAGAGAACAGGTGAATGCTGTTATAAAAGCAATTGACTCGATTTCTTCCTACAGTTATAAGGACAAGACAAAACTGGATTCCATCAAGAAACAGTATGATGCATTAAAGGAGAAGCGCCTGTTCCACTATGTGACTAATGCAGATGTGCTTGATAAAGCATATCAGTATGTGAATGGAATCGACACATTCCTTGAAAAGACAGAAAAGATAGGAAAAGTCAACCTGACAAAGACGGCAAAGATAGAGAGAGCCAGAAAGGCATATGATTCCCTGAATGAACAGCAGAAGAAGGAAGATGCAGTACAGAAAGCGTTCCAGATCTTATCTAAAGCAGAGACAAAGCTAAAAGATGCCAAGACTGCCGATAATGTCGTGCAGGCGATAAAGGCACTTGGAGAGATTGTGACTTTGGATTCTGAGGAGGATATTGAATCCGTCAGAGTTGCCTATGAGAGTCTGACATCCAGCCAGAAAACTTTTGTTACAAACATTGACAAGTTGAAGGAGCAGGAAGACGGTCTTAAAAAGTTACAGCAGCAGGAAGAGAATAAAGAGGCAGCGCGCAAGGTCTCAGACCTGATTGACAAGATAGGAAGAGTTACAGCAAACAGTGCAGAAGACTTAAGACAGGCAAGAACTGCCTACGATGCATTAGAGAATGACGAGGCAAAAAGGCTGGTTTCTAACTACGCACAGTTAGAAGATGGAGAAAAGATTTATGCGAACCTTCAGCATGAGAATGTCATATATGATGTCGTAGATAAGGCTTCTTATGAGATTGGTCAGATTGATACTGCGTATGGAGAAAGTGCGGACATCACTGCTGAGAATGCCGATGCTGTAAGAGAGGCAGTGCAAAAGGCGGAAAACTATATAAAAGAAAAAGAGCAGGAATATGCATATTTTAGGCTTATGATTTCTAATTATATGGACTTATCAGCGGCAAAGACAGCCCTTGCCCAGTATGAACTGTCTGAGAAAACAGAAGCTTCTGTTGAAGAATTTAAACAGGCAGTAGGAGAAATCACAGGCTCCAGTATAGAAGAACAGGCAGTGATAGAACGTGCAGAGATACTGTATGAGCTTCTCACAGAGGAAGATAAACTGACAGTTACAGAAGAATATACCCTGTTACAGCAGGCGGAAGAAGCTTTTTCTATATGGCAGGCAGAGTTTGATAATGTACAGGAAGTGGTATATAGAACAGAGCAGATGGGAGATGTTACCATAACAGGTGCAGAATCTTATCAGGAAGTAAAAGATGCTTATGATATGCTGTCAGAAAATGCGAAGAAGCTTCTTCCTGACGAGATAAAAGAACGGCTTTCTAAGATGGCGGATACATACCAGCAGTTAATCGTACAGCAGGAAAAGACAGAGGAGGTTGTAGAGAAGATTAACGATGTTTCAATCATTTCGGACCTGTCAGATGAGGCGGCAGTAAAAGCAGCAAGAAAAGCATATGATGCACTGGAGAACCCATATCGTGTGACAAATTATGAGACGTTGCTTGAAGAGGAAAAGGAAATCCTTTCTCTGAAAAAAGTACAGGAAAATCAGAAATTTGCCAATACCGTAATCACACAGATTAATGCACTGAAAAAAGTTACTTTATCCGATAAAGAAAAGGTAGAGGCAGCAAGACGTGCCTATGACGGACTGACAGATGCACAAAAAAATCTGGTAGATAATCTTTCAGTATTAGAGGCTGCAGAGAGCCAGATAGAATCCCTGCAGAAACAGCCATCAAAACCGGCACAGCCACAGCCGGCGAAAAAGACAGAGACCAAGAAGACTTCTTATAAAAAGATTGTTTTGAAGAAAAAATCTTTGAAAAAAACAATTTATTTTAACGGAAAGAGACAGACATATTCTCTGGCGCTGTTCGTAAATAATAAGGCAGTTAAGGCGGAAAAGATAAAGTGGAAATCAAGTAAACGGACAATAGCGGCAGTATCTAAAAATGGAAAGCTGACCGTAAAGAAAGCAGGAAAAGTTACAATCACAGCTTCTTATAAAGGAAAGAGATATAAATATAATCTTGTGATTAAGAAGGTTCAGTTGAAACTTAAGAAAAAGAGTATCACTATCAAAAAGGGGAAAGCGGTGCAGATAAAAAGTGTGGCATCCCCTAAAAGAAAGATACAATATAAAAGTTTAGATACAAAGATTGCATCTGTAACCAAAAAAGGGAAGGTGGTAGGAAAGAAAAAAGGTAAAACAAAGATAAGGGTAAGCTGTAATGGGCTTGTCCGGTATTGCAAAGTTACTGTAAAATAAGGCAAAGATATGAAAGTATCGGAAAGGAAAGAAAATGAGAAAGTTTTATTCAAGAATACTTGCAGTATGTATGGCAGGTACAATGGTATTTACACCATTTACACCAGTGGGAACATTGATTGGCAATAATATTACGATAGAGGCAAAAGCAGCAGACGCTGTAGATACTTCCTGGTATGATAATCGTACAGAAGGACAGACAGAATTTACAATTACTACGGCTGCACAATTAAGGGGATTAGCAGAACTTGTAAATAAAAATGAAGATATTTTTTCAGAATGTAAAATTAAACTTGGAAAAGATATAGACCTTAATAATGAACAGTGGACTCCAATAGGAAACGGATATGAATTTAATGGTGAGTTTGATGGCCAAGGCTATACAATCTATAATTTAAAGGAATCAGAAATAGAAGATGCAAATTATATAAAAGCAGGTCTTTTTGGAGTGGTCAAGGGAATATCAGTCGAAAAGGAGGATGGAACTTATAATATTACACCTGCAGTTATAAAAAATGTAACGATTGAAAATGCCGATATAGAGGTGACCAACACTAAGAATAATGTGCCTAACACATTGGGGGGAACAGGAGCATTGGTTAGTTATGGAGTAAATATTAATATTGAAAACTGTAAGGTAAAGAATGCTAAGATTACTGCGAATAATAGTTCTCCAAGAGCAGGAGCAATGTTAGGAAATATAGAGGCGGGTAAAATTACAAACTGTCAGGTAGAAAAGTCCGAGGTAAATGCGGGTGCTAATGACAGAGCAGGTCTTTTATGTGGTTATATGCAGGGGGCAAGTTCTTCAAATAAAAAAAAGGAACAGGCAAATGCAATACAAAATGTAAGAGTACAAGGTTCTGTAAAAGGAAGAAATTCTATTGGTGGGGTAATAGGTTATTATAAAGAGCAGTATAATGCAAGCGAAAGTATTTTTAAAGGTGCTGTCACACAAGAGGGAACAACCGTTGAAGGCGTAAGTGCTGTTGCTGGTATAGCTGGATTTAGTTGGAATATAATCGAAGAATCCATAAATAACGCATCGGTTACAGGAACAACAAATGTTAGTGGAATTACTTCTGTATCTCAAACAAACAAAAATGGAAATATAAACGGTGGAAATGTGAGTAATTGCATAAATAATGGAGATGTAACGGGTGATAGCTATGTAGCAGGAATTCTTGCCTGCAAAACAAGTTATGCTGCCTGGACAGCATCTGCTATAGATAATTGTTATAATAGGGGTAATATAGTTTCTAAAGATGATAATGTAGATGCTATTGCAAAAATTACTGGAGGTAGTAAGTATACAGGTACAACGGTTTCTAATAGTTATAATTTAGGTAATGTAAATAGTGCTTCTGGCAATATTATTTTTAATGAGAGTAATAAATATACAAATGTTTATTTTAAAACGGATTCTTCTGAGATAGCATCTCCAAAAGGAACAATTGGTCAGACAGAAGCCCAGTTCAAAGACCGTACAGTAGTAGATGCCTTAAATGCCAATGATGGTGTAGAAGAAACTGTATGGTACCAGAACACAGAAAATCCAGATTTAGCTTTCAACATGACTGTAACATCTGATATCACAGTTCCAGAAACATTAAATGTAACTTTAGGAAAAACAATGAAATTACAGGCTTCTGTAACACCGGAAGATACTACTAATAAAACATTAGTGTACACTTCTTCTGATGATACGATTGCTTCTGTAAAAGAAGATGGAACCGTAAGTGGTCTGAAACTTGGAACAGCAGATATCACCGTAAAAGCAATGGATACCGGCAAGGAAAAGACCGTAAAGGTAACAGTAAAAGAAGCAGAGAAAGAGCCAGCAAACCCAACAAACCCAGCAAAACCTTCACAGCCTGCAACTAAGAAGGAAAATCCGACAGTTGCAACGGTTAAGAAGGGAACAAAACTTACAGTAGGAACCAATATTTTTGTTGTAACAAACGTAAAAGCAAAAACAGTTTCTTATAAAGGAACTAAAAATAAAAAGGCAGCAAAGATTACAATTCCGGCAACAGTAAAATCAGGCAATCAGGTATACAAAGTAACTGCTATCGCAGATAATGCATTTAAAAATAATAAGAGAATAAAAACAGTAGTAGTTGGAAAGAATGTTAGAACAATTGGAAAGAAAGCATTCTATGGATGTAAGAATTTAAAGAAGATTACTGTACAGAGTAGTATTATCAAAAAGGTAGGGGCAAAAGCATTTAAGGGCATTAATAAAAAAGCAGTCATTAAAGTCCCTTCTAAAAAATACAAAGCTTATAAAAAAGTATTTAAAGGAAAAGGTCAGGCAAAAACAGTTACAATTAAAAAGTAAATATCAGATGATATGAGGAGCAGGGACTGCTTAGATGGGCAGTTCCTGTTCTGTAATAGGGTACTATAGTGATAACTGAAAGGTAATTGCAGTACTTTATAAAGTGAGAGGTGAGACCGAATGCAGAAAAACAAAAAATATTTGCTGACAATGCTGACATTTGTATTTGTGATAGCATGTACATTCTTTTTTCAAAAGGATGTAAAAGCAGCAGAAAAAACAGGTACCGTTACATTTTCAATCGAACGTTTTACGATTGGACAGGGGTATTTAATAGAGCCATGTCAGGTAGATATTTATGACACAGATAATATTGCATCTGTAGTGGACAGAGTACTTACGCAAGAAGGCTATGGTTACGAAAACAAGGGAAAGATAGAAGATAGTTTTTATCTTGAACAGATTTATTATGCAGATACCGGAAGATTGAAGATTCCTTCTATAATTTCTAACGGACAGCTCAAACCAATAAAAAATGCAAATAATCAAATTATAGCAATTCCTACAAATACAAAAAATGATGGTAATCCGTATGGCGATGAAAAGGGACATTATGCATTAGGAGAATTCGCGTATTGTAATATGTCTGGTTGGATGTATACGGTAAACAATGTATTTCCGACAGGAATGTCCTTAGTAAAACCAAAAGATGGAGACATCATTCGTTTGCAGTTTACGCTTTACGGTTATGGAAGAGACCTCGGAGAAAAACCTGCAGATGAAGAAGATAACAATTATTTGAAATTACCGGATAGGGATGCGATTACAAAACGACTTGCAGTAATGCTAAAGTATAAAGCAAGCTGTGACGAACATGGTTATAAACAGGCTTATCAGAAAGCATATAATGCAGTAATTGACTGGAATACAACAGAAAAGAAAATGAAAGAAGTATTTTCTGCACTTCCGTCAGAGAAAGAAATTCTTCAGTGGGGAGCAGAATATAATGCAAAAATTGCTGAAAGTGTGACAAAAACCATTAACGCTATCGGTACAGTAGATTTATCTAAAGAATCTCAGATAGCAGAGGCAAGAAAGTCTTATAATGCGTTAACCAGTGAACAAAAGGAGCTTATTTCTGCAGATACATTAAAAGCATTAACTGATGCTGAGAAGAAAATTGTCAGTCTGAAAGCTGAAAAGAAAACACAGGATGATGCAAAGAAAAAGGCAGAAGAAGCGAAAAAGAAAGCAGCCGAAGAAGCCGCAAAAAAGAAAGCCCAGCAAGAAGCGGCACAGAAAGCCCAGCAGGAAGCTCTGAAAAAGAAATACACCCCATCTAAAACATCTATAAAATCCATTAAGAAGCTGAAAAAGAATCAGGCGAAGCTTACATGGAAGAAAGTAAAAAATGCAACTGGCTACGAAGTATACCAGTCCATGAAGAAAAACAGCGGCTATAAGAAAGTGAAGACAATTACCAAAAATAAGACAGTGACTTATAAAGCCGGAAAGCTAAAGAAAAAGAAAACTTATTACTTCAAGATCCGTACTTATCGTAAAGCAGGAGGAACAACTTATTACGGTAATTACTCAAATGTAAAGAAAATGAAGGTGAAATAATTGTAGGACAATTTCACCCGCTTAATTTCCTAAAATGAAGCAAATACACCCGTCTGGTTGGCATATTTTTTTAAAAGTCTATGTTATAATATGTACATGGCTTGCTTCTCAGGCTCACTTAGGGGACTCTCCTTATTTTCATTCTGAATTGCCAGCCATTTGATTTTAGAATGAAAACAAATATCTGGGCTGGAGAATGTAACAGTTTTATAAAAGTATTTGGCCTGTGCACATAATGCATGGGCCTTTCTTTTCTACGGAAAACTCTCAATTTCTCTTGGATATTTTGTAAAATGAGTGAAGGAGAGGGTAGAATGAACAAGATGTATCAAAGGTTAAAAAGAAAATGTATATCGCTTGTACTTTTTGCTCTGCTTGTGGCATTTATAGTTCCATACTATGCATATGCGGCAGATAATGGGGCAGAACCGGCCGCGGCAGCTTCTGCTGCAGAGAGTACAGGCGATTTTTCTATGTCAGAAAGTGAGACATCAGAAAGGGAGGAGACGGAGTCTTCGGAAGAAGAGAAGCAGCAGACCAGGGAAGATGCAGATACATCAACAAGTACAGAGGCAGATGTACAGGAAAGTACACAAGAGCAGACATTAACAAAAAAAGAGAGAAAGATTGTCCGTAAGAATTTGCAGCTTGGAAGAAGTTATGGTTTTTATGCTTGGGGTGCAGAGGAAGATGCGGCACAGGGACAGTCTGATGAATCAGGAGTGGCAGTGCAGACGGAAGCAGAGGCGGAAGTCTTAAGTCCAGATATTGATACGGTTTTATCTAATGTAAGAAGCTATATCTTAAGTAAAGATACGAAGCCGGATTACAGTAGTATATGGAATGTTATCGGTTTAAAAAGGAGTGGGCTGTATGTGCCGGAATCTTATATAAATCTTTTTTACAGTAATGTGATCGCATACTGTGAGAGTAAGGACTGGCAGATTACAAGAGCAAAGTATTCGGATTATTCAAAGCTTATTCTTGCATTAACAGCGATTGGTGTCGATGCAAGAAATGTGATGGGACATAATCTGTTAGCGTATCTGTCAGATTATGAGAATGTAAGCAGACAGGGGAATAACGGCACGATTTGGGCGTTGATCGCATTAAAGAGTAATCCGGCATATGAGATTCCAGAAGACCCTTCTGCAGTGCAGCAAAACTCAGAGGAGTTACTTGTTAAGAAGGTTGTAGGGATGCAGTGTCAGGATGGTGGCTGGACATTGATGGGAACAACCGGAGATTCCGATATGACAGGAATGGCGATGCAGGCGCTGGCTTCTTATTATAATAAAGATGGATATGAGGATGTTACAGCGGCAATTGACAAGGGTCTTGCGTGGATAGAAAAGAATCAGCTTTCCAGTGGTGGTTTTGGCACGATGAATACAGAAACTTCGGAAAGTGTGGCACAGATTATCACAGCTCTTTGCGGCGTGGGAATAGATTGTGGAGAAGATGCCCGTTTTATTAAGAATGGGAAATGGCCGATGACAGGATTATTCCAGTATTATATGCCAGAAGGCGGATTTATGCATGTAGCTGCTGATGCCGGGAATAATGGTGGCGGTGCCGGTGGCATTATCGATGGAATGGCAACAGAACAGGGATTGTATGCAACAGTTGCTTACCGTAGATTTTTGGATGGAGAGACATTTCTTTATGATATGAGTGATGTGGCTATTTCGGCAGGAACGAAGCCGGTAGTCAGCCCGACGATTGATACGGGGAGTAATAGTGGAGGAAATTCTTCCCAAACGGTAACGACAGCAAAAAAGACAGAAACAAAACCGGCAGCTTCTAAAGTAAAGGTAATAAAAGTGGGGTTAAATTATAGTACGATTTATCTTACAAAAGGAAAGAGCAAGACGTTAAAAGCGACGGTTTCTCCGTCAAATGCCACGAAGAAGTTAGTGAAATGGTCTTCTTCTAATAAAAAGATTGCAACGGTAAATGCAAAGGGAAAGGTGACAGGAAAGAAAGCAGGGACTGTGACGATTACAGTAAAGGCGACGGATGGAAGCGGAAAGAAGGCAGTCTGCAAGGTTGTCGTAACAGCTCCGGAAACAACAGATAAAAAGACTACAATAGCATCAACGGCGGCAACAAGCCAGACAAGGCAGATCACGACACCGGCAGCTTCAAGTACAGGAAGTTCCCGTACTTCTGTTCCTGCCACATCGGGAACGACGAAGAAGATTTCTTCAGGAAGCGGTGAAACTACTACCGCAAAGAAAAAGAATACTGCTGCGGAAGCAACAACGGGTGGCTGGAGTTTTAGTGGAGATAATTATGTGCCGGAAACGAATAGTGCAGAAAGCGAGACGGATACAGCGCAGGAAGATACAGGGGTGTCTGATGAGGGAGATCGTTCTAAAGCAGATGGAATCCGTTCGGTGGCATTACCTGTAGCCGGAGGTGCTGCGGGACTTGTGGCAGTGGAAGCGTTGGGATTTGTTTTATATAAAAAGCGTCGTGGTATTGCAGGATTATTAAAGAAAGTGATGAAAGGTGGAAAAGCAGAGTAGAGACTTTTGCAGAGTACAGAAAAAGAAAAAGGAAGGTGTTACTATGAAAAGAAAAAGAGGACTGGTACATGTTATTCTGGCATTACTTATGAGTATGCTGCTGATTGTTTCAACGGGCTGTGGAAAGTCCGGGAGTGGAGACAGTTCTTCTGATAAAAAGACGGATAAGACAGAGACACTTGCAGATGTGAATACCATTCCGGAAGATGGGGTTATTACAAAGGAACAGTTTAAGACGGTTGCCGGAGAAAATAAAAAGGTACAGTTTAAGGGAACAACAGATGATGGAATTACATACATCTGGACGTATGACTGTTCAAAGATTCAGAATCCGGCAGATCAGAATTTAAAGATTGATTTTTCAGAGAAAGATCTTGATGATTTAAAGAAGCAGGCGAACAATGCCAATGATGCATTGAAGATGACAATGTACGGGAAAGGGCTGATCTGTGTACCAGATTTAGAGGTACAGCTTCCGGAAGCGTGGCAGTCCAATTCTGCATATCTTGTAAAAGAGCAGTCTGGAAAGCTTGCAAGGATGAGCGATGTTGTGGTAACAGCACAGGTGAAGGAAGAGAATAAAAAGACGCAGGATACAAAGACAGAAGAGGAAGATTCTTCGGACAAAACCGCAGAAAGTACAACACAGGCAAAGAAAGATACGAAGCCAAAAGAAGGAACGACATCTTTAAAAATGAGTGTTACTTCACTGGATGGAGATTGTTATATTATTGGAGGAATTACGGAGCAGCAGAATAAAGGTGCGGCATCAGCGAATAAGGCGGAAAACGGAACAACGAATAGTGAAGCAGAAGGAAGTGATGAATCGGGGAATTCAGGAAGTGGAGATGTTTCTGATGGAGGTGCTTCTTCCTCTGGTTCTTCCGGCAAGCAGGATGTTGCAAACGATGAAGAAGTTTCAGGTTCTTCCCATACGTGTACGATTTCAATCAGCTGCGCGACGATTCTTAATAACATGAGTGATTTAAAAAGTGGCAAGGAAGAATTTGTTCCTTCTGATGGATGGATTCTGGCAGCTTCCGAGGTAGAATTTACGGAAGGAGAGTCTGTACATGACGTATTACAGCGTGTATGTAAAGATGCAGGAATCCAGATGGAGTCTTCTTTTACACCGGCTTATAATTCAGCTTATGTGGAAGGAATTAATAATCTGTATGAATTCGACTGCGGACAGCTTTCCGGATGGATGTATAACGTAAATGGCTGGTTTCCTAACTACGGATGCAGTAAGTATACGGTACAGGACGGCGATGTGATCAACTGGGTTTATACATGTAATCTTGGTAAGGATGTTGGAGATAATTCGATGTATTAAGGATGTATGAAATAGAGATTTGATATAGTAAAGATTTAATATAATAGAAATTTGATGTAATGGAGATTTGATTTAGATGAAAGATACATTTTCGACATATCATCCTGTTTTAAATATGCTGTATTTTTGCGGGACGATCGGGGTGACGATGTTTGTTGTTCATCCTGTGATTCTGGCAATTTCATTTATATGCGCTGTTGCGTATTCCGTTGTTTTAAAAGGATGGAAAAAGACAGTAAAGTTTAATCTGCTCTTCTCATTACCGATGATGATCATTGTTGCCCTGATCAATCCGATGTTTAATCATTATGGAGTAACGATTATAGGATATCTTCATAATGGAAATCCGTTTACATTAGAAAGTTGTGTGTACGGTCTTGTGATGGCAGTGATGCTGGTATGTACTCTTGTATGGTTTTCCTGCTACACAGTTGTTATGACATCAGATAAGTTTATTTATCTTTTTGGAAGGATCATCCCGGCACTTTCTTTAGTACTTTCCATGTGCCTTCGCTTTGTACCGAAGTTTATCAAAGAAGCATCTGTTATTTCTGATGGGCAAAAGTGTGTCGGGCGAAGTGTAGAGAATGGGAGCCTTATTAAGAGAGCAAAGCATGGAATTACAATTTTTTCGATTCTGGTTACCTGGTCTTTGGAGAATGCGATTGAAACATCGGATTCAATGAAGTGCCGGGGATATGGAGAGAAGGGCAGAACCGCCTTTTCCTTATATCATTTCGATAAAAGGGATTTTTTGTGCCTTATTTTTATGATTATTACATTCGGAGCAGCGATATGGGGCTTTTCAAAGGGGTATGCATTTTGTTCTTATAATCCTCGGATCGTTGTAAAGGGAGTACCCTTTACAGCAGGCAGCCTGCTTGTCTTTGCCGCTTTTTTATTGTTTAGTATCATGCCAGCAGCGATGGAGATTTTAGACAGAAGGATGTGGAAGGCGAGAAGAGGACAGGTAGAAAGTGCAGCACCGGCTGGGTACCGTTTGTGGGAAGTTGAATAGCCGTATATACAGGAGATAAAAAGCAAGTTTGGAGGTGCAGGGTGACAGCGAATGGTTTGTCAGAAAAGAAAAATAGTATATTAGAAATCAATGATTTGTGTTTTGCTTATCCAGAAGAAAAAAAGAGGGCGCTAAATCATGTTTCTTTGCATGTGGAAGACGGGGAATTCCTTGTTTTTTGCGGAAAGAGTGGATGTGGAAAGAGTACACTTCTGACACATTTAAAGACTCCCCTAACTCCGCATGGAAAGCGAAAAGGAGAGATTCTTTTTCAGGGAGTACCAATCGGGGAGATGAGTAACCGGGAGCAGAGTCAGAGGATTGGCTATGTATTACAGAATCCGGATAATCAGATCGTGACAGATAAAGTGTGGCATGAGCTGGCATTTGGTTTGGAAAGCCTTGGATACAGTAACGCAGATATCCGTATCCGGGTAGCGGAAATGGCAAGTTATTTTGGGATTCAGGACTGGTTTTATAAAAATGTATCGGAACTTTCCGGAGGACAGAAACAGCTTTTGAATCTGGCATCTATCATGGCCATGCATCCGGATATGCTGATTCTTGATGAGCCGACCTCTCAGCTTGATCCGATTGCAGCTTCTGATTTTTTGGAAACAGTAAAGAAAATCAATCGTGATCTTGGAACGACAATTATTCTTACGGAACATCGTTTAGAGGAAGTATTTCCTTCTGCTGACAGGGTAGTGGTCATGGATGAAGGGCAGATTTTATGTGTTGGCACACCGCCGGAAATCGGAGAAGAATTAAAGAAGCGCAATCATGAGATGTTTTTAGCTATGCCGGTGCCGATGCAGGTTTATGCCAAAGTAGAGTCAGAGCAGCCCTGCCCGATTACTGTTCGTGACGGGCGGAAGTGGCTGGACATAGTTTGCAAGAAAAAAGGAATTTCACCAGCAAATGCATCTTCTTCATATAGAAAAGAGAGTGATTCCCAAAAAGGAAAATCTTCTTTTTCTAAGATTACAGAAAAGTTTACAGAGAAAAAAGAAGATATCATCTTAGCGTGTGATGATCTGTGGTTCCGCTATGATAAAGAACTGCCGGATGTCGTAAAGGGACTAAGCTTTTCCTTAAAGAGAGGAGAATTCTTTGCGTTGCTTGGAGGAAATGGAACCGGGAAGTCAACAACACTTTCACTTTTGAGCCGTTTGAGAAAGCCATATCGTGGAAAAGTACTTTTAGAAGGTAAGGATATCCGTCGTTACAGCGATAAAGAACTGTTCCGCAATTTTCTTGGAGTACTGCCGCAAAACCCGCAGTCCCTTTTTGTAAAGAAAAGTGTGGAATTAGAACTGTTTGAAATGGTAGGCGGTGTAAAAGAGAAAAAGGATGAAGAATATCAGCTTGCCATGGATAAAAAGGATGCGGTGGAAGGAATCATTAAAGTAACACATTTGGAAGAATTACTGCATCGTCATCCGTATGACTTAAGCGGGGGAGAGCAGCAGAGGCTTGCCCTGGCTAAGATTTTGTTATTGCGGCCAAAGCTTTTGTTGATGGATGAACCGACCAAAGGACTTGACAGCTATTTTAAAAAAGAATTTGCCGGAATACTGGCATTACTCAAAGAGCAAGGCGTAACTGTTTTTATGATTTCTCATGATATTGAGTTTTGCGCTTCGTATGCAGACCGATGTGGTTTATTTTTTGATGGAAATATTGTGGCATGTGGAACTCCGGGAGAATTCTTTGCCGGAAATAATTTTTATACAACAGCGGCAAACCGAATGGCTAGAAGGTATTTTCCCATGGCGGTTACTGGGGAGGACGTTGTGGAATGTCTTAAAAAAGGAGTGTGAACAATGGCAGACTGGAAATCAAGTCAGGAGTTCTTGAAAGAATTTTACGCTTCTCCGATCGTGAATGAAGATACGATTTCTGCAAAGATAAAGCGTATCTTTTTACCAAAAAGCAGGAAAGCTTCTGCTTTAAAAGAATTAGCAGGAGATTTGTCAGGAGAAGGCAGGGCGGGAGATGTCATTTTAGATAATGATATGTTTGAGATGGATACCGAAATCTGGAAAAAGCAGGAAAAACGCAGGCTTTCTGTTCGTACCAGAGTAAGTCTCTTTCTCTTGCTTGTAGCGATTCCCCTCACAATTGCTGTCGGATTTTATGTTATGGATGTTGCCGCCGTTGGCACAGTATTTGAAAAGATTTTTGGTCCAAGAAAGTATTATTTTATTAGTCTGGTAATCATTATATACTCGTTATTACCGTTTTTTATGGTATTTGAGGGACGAAAACCTCAGGTGAGAGAGCTAGTTGTTCTTGCAACAATGGTCGCACTGGCAACCGCCGGCCGGGCAGCATTTTTTATGATACCGAGCTTTAAGCCGATTATAGCAATCGTGATCATCAGTGCAATCGCATTTGGCGGCGAGGCAGGATTCTTAGTTGGTGCCATGACGATGGTAGTCAGCAACTTCTTATTTGGGCAGGGACCATGGACCCCATGGCAGATGTTTGCGATGGGTTTTATCGGATTTTTGTCAGGAATCCTTTACCGGATAGGACTGCTTCCGACCAAACGACTCAGTCTTTGTATGTATGGATTCCTTGTGACGGTGTTCATTTATGGAGGAATCATGAATCCGGCGGCCCTCTTTATGAGTGTGTACGATTTTACATGGGAAGGACTGCTTGCAATCTATATTTCAGGTATTCCGGTAGATCTTGTTCATGCCAGTTCTACATTTATTTTTCTGTGGATTGGAGCAAAGCCATTGTTGGAAAAGCTGCAGCGGATAAAAATAAAATATGATCTGATGAGATGAATAACTGGGACGTTCTTGAATTTCAGAAAGATTGCCAGAATGATGGGGCATTTTTGAAATAAGTATAGATGATAAGTATAGATAAAATGTATTCTTAGAAAGATTCTGAGAGTATACAAGATTGAAGGGGAAAACTATGCAAAAAATACCAGAATGTCGTTCCATGAATTTTTCAATTTATGAAGGGATGCTAAATCGTTATAAAGATAGTGAAGATATTAGAAAGTCTTATGAGTCACGAGGATTAAATGGACTGGAAGTGATTCGGGCAGGCGAGCCAGATGAAGGAAAGATTCTGCCGGATATGGTGAACGGGGTACATCTGTATTTTCATATTTTCTGGATGGACTGGTGGAAGGGAAATTATGAACGCCTAGATCAGGAATTTGATTCAAGAGAGCAGTGGCTGGAATACTTTGGAGGAATGAGCAGGGAATCTTATCTGAACAGTTTGCGGGACGATCTTGCCTATGCAGAACAAGTTGGAGCAAAGTATGTAGTTTTCCATGTTTCAGAAGTAACACTCCGGGAGAGCTATATTTATAAATACCGCTATACAGATAAAGAAGTGATTGATGCAAGCTTAGAGGTCATCAATACCCTCCTTGATGAAAAAGAATATCCATTCGACTTTCTTGTAGAGAATCTCTGGTGGAGCGGGCTTACCTTGAAAAATGTCCGCCTTACTCGCCGGCTTATAGAAGGAATGCATACACAAAAAAAGGGAATCATGCTCGATACCGGGCATTATATGAATACAACAACACAGCTAAAGACTCCGGAAGATGCCGTAGCATATCTGAATAAAATGATAGACAAATACGAAAAAGCACAGATGCTCCACTGGTTCAAAGGAATGCACCTGCAGCTGTCACTTGGAGGGGATTATGTAAGAAAACAGCGAAAAGAATGGAGAGAACATCCGATAGACTTTGATAAGATTCCATTTTATGAACTATTTCGCCTTGCATATGACCATGCCTGTCATATTGATCTGCATCAGCCTTTTATCGGAGAAGGTGTCCGGGAATTTGTAGAGCGCGTAGCACCAAAGTATGTCACACTGGAATATCAGCAAAACAGCCGGGAAGAATATGAACAATTCGTGGAAGCCCAAAGTAAAATTTTGAAATGGATTACGATTCATTAGGGGAAAACAGACGAAAAAAGAAACCATGCCATATCCCATCTGCTCTGTAGTCGCTGTGTTTAAAATGCTCGTTCGCATCTTAAACACGCTCCGAAGCCGCATCT
>PPYE01344211.1_pt1 | contig 21506 bp, 15 predicted proteins | sample 1559881 | NCBI WGS metagenome assembly PPYE01 (sample SAMN08240022, study PRJNA423297) | Human gut metagenome, whole genome shotgun sequencing project.
ACCGTATATTTGCACGCAATAAATTTTAAACGCATAGCCCTATGTCATTTATTGCTGATAAGATTGTAATGGATGGATTGACTTACGATGACGTTCTGTTGATCCCTGCTTACTCTGAGGTACTCCCTAAAACAGTCGAACTCTCGACTAAGTTCTCACGCAACATTGAGTTAAAAATCCCGTTTGTAACAGCTGCTATGGACACTGTTACCGAAGCGAAAATGGCCATTGCCATTGCTCGTGAAGGTGGTATCGGTGTTATCCATAAGAATATGTCTATTGAGGAACAAGCTCGTCAGGTTGCTATTGTAAAGCGTGCCGAAAATGGTATGATTTATGATCCGGTGACTATCAAGAGAGGATCTTCGGTAGCCGATGCATTGGGCTTGATGGCCGAGTATAAGATTGGCGGTATTCCGGTAGTAGATGATGAAGGACATTTGGTGGGAATTGTTACCAACCGCGACCTTCGTTTTGAGAAAGACCATAACAAGCGTATTGATGAGGTGATGACGAAAAGTAACATCGTTACTACCAATCAGACAACCGACTTGGAAGCTGCTGCCCAAATCCTGCAGGAACATAAAATAGAAAAGTTACCGGTAGTTGATAAAGATAATAAATTGGTAGGTTTGATTACCTACAAGGATATTACTAAGGCAAAAGACAAGCCGATGGCCTGCAAAGATAGCAAAGGCCGTCTTCGTGTGGCTGCCGGGGTAGGCGTGACAGTGGATACGCTGGACCGTATGCAGGCATTGGTGGATGCAGGTGCGGACGCCATTGTGATTGATACGGCGCATGGGCACTCTATGTTTGTAATCGAGAAGTTGAAAGAGGCTAAGAAACGTTTCCCGAACATTGATATAGTAGTAGGTAATATTGCAACCGGAGAGGCTGCGAAAGCATTGGTTGAGGCCGGTGCCGACGGTGTGAAAGTGGGTATCGGTCCGGGTTCTATCTGTACCACTCGCGTAGTTGCCGGTGTGGGTGTTCCCCAGTTGTCTGCCGTATATGATGTGGCAAAAGCATTGAAAGGTACGGGTATTCCTCTGATTGCCGATGGCGGTTTGCGTTATTCCGGCGATGTGGTGAAGGCTTTGGCTGCCGGTGGTTATTCTGTGATGATTGGCTCATTGGTGGCCGGAACGGAAGAGTCTCCGGGCGAAACGATTATCTTCAACGGGCGTAAATTCAAGTCTTATCGCGGTATGGGCTCTTTGGAGGCTATGGAACATGGTTCTAAAGACCGTTACTTCCAGAGTGGAACAAGTGATGTGAAGAAGCTCGTACCGGAGGGTATCGCTGCTCGTGTTCCTTATAAGGGTACTCTATATGAGGTTATCTACCAGTTGACCGGTGGTTTGCGTGCAGGTATGGGGTATTGCGGTGCGGCTAATATCGAAAAGCTGCACGATGCCAAATTTACCCGTATCACTAATGCCGGCGTGCTTGAAAGCCATCCGCATGATGTTGCAATCACCAGCGAGGCGCCGAATTACAGCCGTCCTGAATAAAGGAAACATACACACTTAACGATAATGCCCGGAAAGTAAAACTATACTTTTCGGGCATTGTTCTTATTGGACGGAAGATTTATTGAGGAGTACGTATGGTTTTTTCGATGTGAAACGGGCATATTATTTCTGAAATTGTATCTTTGTGCCGTATCTGCATTTGATTTTGTTCGTTTCTTTAAAAAGGTGATTATGATAAAGAGTTGTTTGGCGGTGATCTTTCTTTGGTTGGGTTGGAATGTTTTTGCTCAGCAGGATCCGGTGTTGATGCGTATTAATGGAAAGGATGTGCTCCGTTCTGAATTTGAGTATAGCTATAACAGGGATAAATCATTGCTCGCTCTTAAACACGCTACACCGGGAAAATATGTAGAGCATTTTGTGAATTTCAAACTGAAAGTAGGTGATGCTGAAGCTGCCGGTTTGGATACGGCTTTTGCTTTCCGCGAGGAAGTGGAGAACTATCGTGCCCGGCTGGTAGAATCATACCTGACCGATACGATTGAAGCGGATGCTGCTGCCCGCCGGTGGTATGACAGGATGAAGGCTCATCATCGTGGAGGACAGGTACGTGTGCGCCATATTTTCAAATATCTTCCTCAGAATGTTTCCGGTGATGCGCTTCGCGATGCGGTTGCTCGTATGGACTCCATTCATGAGTATCTTCGGAAAAATCCGGGAGACAATGCTTTTAATGCTTGCGTAGAGCGCTTTTCTGATGAAAAACGGTCATTATGGGTGAGTTGGCTTCAGATGCCGGTGGAATTTGAAGACGTGGCTTTTGAATTGCCGGTGGGTGGCGTGTCTCAGCCTTTTTTTACTCCGCAAGGTATTCATATCGTAAAGGTACTTGAACGTAGAGAGCTGCCGCCTTTTGAAAAGGTGAAGGATGAAATAATGGCTCGTCAGTCCCGGCATGAAGCGGACCGGGGGGTGGAAGTGCAGGTGGAGAAATTAAAGAAAGAATACCGGTACACTCCCGATAAGGCTGGTGTGGATGAACTGACGAATTCAGGACATACCAGCCGCACTCTGTTCACATTGGCAGGAAGGAGCTATACGGGAACCGATTTTGCCCGTTTTGCTGCGGCTTATCCGGCGGGTGTGCGCAAGCAGCTGGACGCTTTCATCGTGAAAACCGTACTTGATTATGAAAATACATGTTTGGAGCAGAAATATCCGGATTTACGTTGTTTGGTGCAAGACTACAAGGAACAGGCGCTGTTGAAGAAAATCATAGACAAGGAAATCCGTAAACGGGCTGCGACGGATGAAGCCGGTTTAAAAGCCTATTTTGAGAAGCATCGGTCCGATTATCAGTGGGAAGAACGGAGATATAGAGGAATTGTCCTGCATGGCGTGAGTAAACGTGTTGTCAAGCAGGCGCGTAAGTTCTTGAAAAGCTTGCCGGAAGAAGAATGGAAAGATGCCATACGCTTGACTTTTAATGCCGGTGCGCAACCGCAGATACAAGTCGAACAGGGCGTGTTTGCTCCCGGTGACAATGCGTATGTTGATGATTTGGTGTTTAAGGGTAAGGATGCAACGCCTTTGGTGTCATTTCCTTTTACTGCTGTGTTGGGCAAGAAAGTGAAAGGGCCGGATGACTATCAGGAAGTAAAAGACAGGCTGGTTGCGGATTATCAGACCTACTTGGATGGCCGTTGGGTGGACCGTTTACGCTCTTCGGCTAAGGTTGAAATAAACCAAGAGGTTTTAAAAACCGTTAATAATCACTGATGCAACCGATTAAAGCAGTATCTTCGTACCTTAAAAACAGTAAATATCAGTTGGTAATGCGAACAATCTGTTTGGGGCTTTTAATTCTTCTTGTCTGTGGATCATGCAAGGAACAGCACGATCATGGAGGGCGAACACCGTTAGTGGAATTGGATGGCAACTTCCTTTACCATGAAGATTTGCAAGCGGTACTTCCTGCGGGGCTGTCGAAGGATGACAGCCTGTTGTTTGCAGAGCATTACATACGCAACTGGGCGGAAGAAGTGCTGTTGTATGAGAAGGCGAAAAGCAATATTCCCAACAGTGGTGAGATTGACAAGCTGGTGGAGAACTACCGGAAAGCGTTGATTATGCATACCTATCAGCAGGCATTGATGAATCAGACCCTTTCCAAGGAAATTTCGGAAACGGAACTGACCGATTACTATGAGAAGCATCAGGAACTTTTCAAGGTAGAGCGTCCTTTGATGAAGGGATTGTTCATCAAAGTTCCTCTTAAGGCTCCCCAGTTGGGCAATGTCCGCCGTTGGTACAAAACCGAGACCCGCGAAGCAGTAGAACATTTGGAAAAATACAGTTTGCAGAATGCTGTGAAGTACGAGTACTTTTATGACAAGTGGGTGCCGATAGCCGAAGTGATGGATCTGATACCGCTGAAGGTGTCCGATGCCGGAGAATACCTGAATAAGAACCGTCATGTAGAGCTGAAAGATACTGCTTTCCATTACTTCCTGAATGTGAGTGATTTTCGTACGGTGGGAGAACAGGAACCGTACGAATTCGCCCGTACTCAGGTGAAGGATATGATGCTGAACATGAAGCAGGTGGAGTTTATGGAACAAGTAAAAGAAGACTTGTACCGACGTGCCGAGAAGAGAGAGAAAATTAAATATTATTAGTATAAGACACCAAGAATGAAAAAGTGTATGAACTTTAAGTTTGTAGTTTTATTTGCCTTGACGCTGTTAGCCGGTTCTACCGTTTATGGACAAGACAATGTGGTATATCACCAATATCGGTTCACGCGAGAAAATGGAGGAATACTTCAATAAAACTTCCAGTCAGATTCGCGAAACTTTGCGCGACAACGCTCGTGAAGGTCTGAAAGTGCAGAAGATGCAACAGAAGCTGGTTGGTGAAATCAAGATTACGCCTGCCGAGGTGCGCCGTTACTTCAAAGACCTGCCGCAAGACAGCATCCCCTATATTCCGACACAGGTAGAGGTTCAGATTATCACTCAGCAGCCTAAGGTTCCTTTGGAAGAGATAGAGAATGTGAAAAAGCGTTTGCGCGATTTCACCGACCGCATCACAAAGGGTGAGACCAGCTTCTCTACGTTGGCCCGTATGTATTCCGAAGATCGTGCTTCGGCCATTCGCGGTGGTGAGATTGAATTCTCCGGACGTGGCATGTTGGATCCTGCCTATGCTAATGTTGCTTTCAACTTGCAAGATCCCAACAAAGTATCCAAAATCGTGGAGTCTGAGTATGGCTTTCATATCATCCAGTTGATAGAGAAGCGGGGCGATCGTATCAAGACCCGCCACATCTTGTTGAAGCCGCATATTCCGGAAGCAGCTCTGACGGCAGGGATGTTGCGTCTGGATTCTATTGCCGATGACATTCGCAATGGAAAGTTCTCTTTTGAGGAAGCGGCATCGGTGCTTTCGCAGGATAAGGATACACGCAATAATCATGGTCTGTTGCCCAATCCCAATAATAATACTTCCAAGTTCGAGATGCAGGAACTGCCGCCTGAGATAGCAAAAGTGGTGGATAAGATGAAGGTGGGCGAGATTTCCGAAGCATTCACGATGATTCCGCAGAAAACCGGAAAGGAAGAATGTGTTATCGTGAAACTGAAGAGCCGCACTAACGGGCATAAGGCAACTGTTGCCGACGACTACCAGAACCTGAAAGAAATAGTTCTGGAGAAACGTCGCGACCAGATGTTGGACAAATGGATTCGTGAAAAACAGAAACATACCTACGTCCGCATCAACGAAAATTGGAGAAACTGTACATTCAAGTATCCGGGATGGATAAAAGACTGATATTTGGTTTGATATGTCTGTTCGGCGTTTGCTTGCTGAGTGCGCAGGACAGGAAAAACGAGCCTGACAGGAAAAAGAAACGTGTAGATTTGCTCTATGCCGATGAAGCGCAGGCGGACAAGCAGTCGCGTCCCGACGTACAGGTGCTGATAGGATCTGTCAGGATGAAGCATGACAGCATGTACATGTTTTGCGACAGTGCTCTGATTTACGAGAAAATCAATTCCGTTGAGGCTTTCGGCAATGTCCGCATGGAGCAGGGGGACACCTTGTTCATATATGGTGATTACCTGTATTATGACGGAATGTCGCAGCTTGCCATGTTGCGTGAGAATGTGCGCATGATTAACCGTAACACAGAGCTCACTACGGACAGCCTGAATTACGACCGTCTTTACAACTTAGGCTATTATTTTGATGGCGGTACGTTGACCGATGAAGAAAACGTACTGACTTCCGAATGGGGAGAATACAGTCCGGCCACCAAACTGGCTGTGTTCAATCATGAGGTGAAGTTGGTGAATCCGAAGTTTGTCCTCACTTCCGATACGCTGAAATACAGTACGGAATCTAAAATCGCTACGATTCTGGGACCGTCCGATATTGTCAGCGACAAAAATCATATCTATTCGGAACGCGGGATATATAACACCGTTTCCGAGCAGGCGGAACTGTTGGACCGTTCGGTTCTGACCAACGAAGGTAAGAAACTGGTGGGTGACAGCCTGTTCTACGACCGTAAGCTGGGGTATGGCGAAGCCTTTGATAACGTGCAGATGAATGATACGGTAAACAAGAATATGCTTACCGGTGATTATTGCTTCTACAACGAACTGACGGGCAATGCCATTGCCACCCGGCGTGCCGTTGCCATCGACTATTCTCAGGGCGACAGCCTTTTCATGCATGGTGATACCTTGCGGCTGGTGACCTACAATCTGAATACTGATTCCACTTATCGTGAAATGCGTGTTTATCATAAAGTGCGTGCTTATCGTACGGACGTGCAGGCGGTATGCGACTCTTTGGTCTATAACTCCAAAGATTCCTGCATGACGATGTACACCGATCCGGTCTTATGGCATGGCGCGCAGCAATTACTTGGGGAAGAGATAAAAGTCTACATGAATGATAGCACCATTGACTGGGCGCATATCATCAATCAGGCATTGGCGGTGGAGCAGAAAGATTCTGTTCACTACAATCAGGTGACAGGCAAAGAGATGAAGGCTTTTTTCATCAATGGAGATATGCGTCGTGTGGATGTAAACGGTAATGTCCTGATTGTTTTCTATCCGGAAGAGAAAGACAGTACGATGATTGGCATGAACTATGCCGAAGGCAGTTTCCTGCGCATTTTTCTGAAAGACCGTAAGATGGAAGAAGCCGCTTTGATAGGCAAGTCCAATGGGGTGTTGTATCCTATGGATCAGATACCGGCGGACAAAATGCGGCTGCCTTCGTTTGTGTGGTTCGATTATATCCGTCCGCTGAATAAGTATGACATCTTTGAATGGCGAGGCAAAAAAGCGGGTGAGACATTGCAGAAAAGTGATCGGAAACCTTTAACTTCGCCAAGAGATATGCACATAAAACGAACTAAAAAATAACGCTATGGGAATGTTTACAATGCGCAAGCCGCGAGGATTTAACCATTCATATATTTATGTGGATGAGCGGAAAGAGAAGCTGGCTAAAATGGAAGAAGATGCCAAACGCGAATTAGGTATGCTGCCGGAGAAGGAGTTTTCGCCTGAAGATATCCGGGGGAAGTTCGTTGAAGGCACCACCCATCTGAAGCGTCGTAAAGAGAGCGGGCGCAAGCCTGTGCATTTGGGGATAATACTGGTTGTCATAGCCCTGCTGATTTATTTGTGGTATGCTATAACCAACGGTATTATCTAAGTTGTTTATATTCTTATTCTTTATATTTTATACTTAATACTTGCCATGAGCGATATCATTCATTTGCTGCCCGATTCGGTTGCGAACCAGATTGCTGCCGGAGAGGTGATCCAGCGTCCGGCATCCGTCATCAAGGAATTGGTAGAAAATGCGATTGATGCAGAAGCCAGAGAGATACATGTGCTGGTAACGGATGCGGGGAAGACCGGCATTCAGGTTATCGACGACGGAAAGGGCATGTCCGAAACGGATGCCCGTTTGTCTTTTGAGCGCCACGCCACTTCCAAAATACGTGAAGCCTCCGATTTGTTTGCTTTGCGCACGATGGGATTTCGCGGAGAAGCGCTGGCATCCATTGCCGCGGTGGCGGAAGTGGAATTGAAGACCCGTCCTGCCAATGAGGAACTCGGTACGCGGTTGCTGATTGCCGGCTCTAAGGTAGAGAGCCAGGAGGCTGTGTCCTGTCCTAAGGGGAGCAATTTCTCCGTAAAGAACCTGTTTTTCAATGTCCCTGCCCGCCGCAAGTTCCTGAAGGCGAACTCAACGGAGCTGAGCAATATCCTGGCGGAGTTTGAGCGTATTGCTTTGGTGCATCCGGATGTCGCTTTCTATCTGTATAGCAATGATACGGAGTTGTTCAACCTGCCTGTCATGCCATTGCGGCAGCGTATTCTTGCCGTATTCGGCAAAAAGTTGAACCAGCAGTTGTTGTCGGTGGATGTGGATACGACGATGATAAAGGTTTCGGGTTTTGTTGCAAAGCCGGAGACGTCCCGCAAGAAAGGCGCACACCAGTACTTTTTTGTAAACGGGCGTTACATGCGCCACCCCTATTTCCACAAAGCGGTGATGGACGCTTATGAGCAACTGATTCCTGCCGGAGAGCAAATATCCTACTTCATCTATTTTGAAGTTGATCCAGCCAATATAGATGTGAACATTCATCCAACAAAGACAGAAATCAAGTTTGAGAACGAACAGGCCATTTGGCAGATACTTTCGGCTGCCGTTAAGGAGTCGCTTGGAAAGTTCAATGCTGTGCCGTCCATCGATTTCGATACGGAAGGGATGCCCGACATCCCTACATTCGAGCAGAGTCGCCCTATCGAACCGCCTAAAGTTCATTATAATGCGGATTTCAATCCTTTCAAGACTTCGTCCGCTTCGTCCTACGGCGGGGGCAGCTATTCCCGTCAAAGTGTGGAGTGGGAAGGGTTATACTCCGGCTTGGAGAAAGCAAGCAAGATGAACGAACCTGCTGCGGAGGAACCTCTTGATTTCGAGACAACCGTCTCAGATGTGAAGGAGCCTGCCTCTGAGCTTTCCCAGTCTCCTTCTCTGTATTCCGGTGAGTCCTCTTCCATGGAAAAGGGAGCGCAGCATCTGCAATTCAAAGGACGTTTTATTCTTACTTCCGTAAAATCCGGTTTGATGCTGATAGACCAGCATCGTGCGCATGTGCGGGTGCTGTTCGATCGTTATATGAACCAGATTCGCCAGAAGCAGGGGGTGTCTCAGGGCGTGTTGTTCCCGGAGATCGTCCAGTTGCCGGCTTCCGAAGCGGCGGTGTTGGAGAGCCTGTCGGACGATTTGGCGGCAGTAGGTTTCGACCTGAGTCCTTTGGGCGGAGGCAGTTACGCTATCAACGGCATCCCTTCCGGCATCGAAGGGCTGAATCCGGTGGAGCTGGTGCGTAATATGGTGCATACCGCTATGGAAAAAGGCAGTGATGTGAAAGAAGAAGTCCGGACAATCCTTGCGCTGACATTGGCGCGCGCGGCGGCTATCGTCTACGGGCAGGTGTTGAGCAATGATGAAATGTCCAACCTCGTAGACAGTCTGTTTGCCTGTGCCACGCCTAATTATACGCCCGACGGACGTACGGTACTTTCTACCATTAAGGAAGAAGATATTGAAAAACTGTTTTTGAAGTGACCTTTAAGCAGGCTCTTTAAAAAAAAATCTTTTTTTCAGAACCTTTTAGTTTTGCTGGTGTTAATTAATCAGTTTGAATGATAAAGATTTTAATTAACCAACTTAACTATTTTAGGTATATGAAAAAGATTCTAATGTTGCTGGCATTGGCCGGCGTATCTTCTGCTGCTATGGCGCAGCAAAAACCTGTCGTTGTGGAACAGGTCGACATTATTCAGGTACAGGACAAGTACCAAGTAATCACAAATCCATTTTGGAGCAACTGGTTCTTTTCTATCGGAGGCGGTGCATCGGTGATGTATGGAGATAACGACCAGCAGTTGGGCGACTTCGGCAAGCGCATCAGTCCTACGATGAACATCTCTGTCGGCAAATGGTTTACTCCGGGTCTCGGATTGCGTTTGCAGTATAGTGGTCTTCAGGCAAAAGGTTTCACGATGGATCCGTTTGCCGATTATGTAAAGGGCACTCAACGTGAAAACGGTTCGTACAAGCAACGCTTTGAGTATATGAACTTTCATGGTGATGTGATGTTCAATCTGAATGCCTTGTTTGGCGGTTACAATCAATACCGCGTATATGAAATAATTCCTTATTTGGGTGCCGGTATCACTCATAACTATACCAAGCCCCATCGTCAGGCCCTGTCGGTGAACGCCGGTATTATCAACCGCTTCCGCATTTCGAATGCGATCGACATTAATTTGGAGCTGAGTGCAATGGGGACTGAGGACAAGTTTGACGGAACAGTTGCCGGTAAGGGTTATGACGGTGTGTTCAGTGCAACGCTCGGTCTGACCTACCACTTCCCGAAACGCGGTTTCAACCGTCCGATGCCGCAGTTGATTTCAGCGCTTGAACTCTCTGCCATGCAACAGCAGATTGCTGAAATGGCTGCTGCCAACCAACAGCTCGAATCGGCTCTGACCGCTGCACAGAACAGACCGGTAGAGGTTGCTGAAACCGAAGTTGTCGTTACCGATCCGAATATCGCGCCGCGTACCGTATTCTTCAATATAGGTTCTGCCGAGGTGTCTCCGCGTGAGGTGATGAACATCTCTTATCTGGCCAAACAGATGCAGGAATTCCCGAACGCGACTTACACCGTAAACGGTTATGCCGACTCTGCCACAGGTACTCCTGAGTTCAACAAGGAGTTGAGCTTGAAACGTGCACAGGCAGTAGTGGATGTTTTGGTGAAGGACTACGGAATCTCTGCCGACCGCCTGAAGATTTCTGCCGACGGTGGTGTTGACAAGTTCGGACAGCCCATCCTGAATCGTGTGGTACTGGTGAAATCTGCTAACTAACAGATAAATAATGGAAAAGAACAAGGGCTGTATCCGGTGACGGGTACAGCCCTTTCTTGTATGCTTTTTTACCACAGAGGGTGCAGGATTAAAGGAAGAATCCTCTGCGAAACTCTGTCTCCTCTGTGGTGAAACCTTTATTCTGCGCTGAACTTTTTCACTTGTTCCGCAATCAGTTCCGCGTCGTCAAAATAGTTGATTTTCATGGCGCGACGCACATCGTCCAATGTTGCGGCGGCTGTTTCGCGTGCTGTTTCGCAACCTTTTCTCAGCATCTCGTAGATGGCGGGAATGTCCTTTTCGAACTCCTTGCGGCGATTACGAATCGGTTCCAACGTCTCCTGCATGATGTTGTTGAGGAAACCTTTCACTTTCATGTCGCCCAGTCCGCCACGTTGGTAGTGCGCCTTCAATTCTTCCAGAGAGGGGTAGTCGGGCAGGTATCGTTCAAAATGTTCGGGGCGGCAGAAGGCGTCCAGATAAGTAAATACGGTATTGCCCTCAATCTTGCCCGGATCCTGCACGCGCAGGTGGTTGGGGTCGGTGTACATGCTTTTCACTTTCTTCTGCACCTCGTCCGCTGTGTCGGAAAGGTAGATGCAGTTGCCCAACGACTTGCTCATCTTGGCTTTTCCGTCTGTTCCCGGCAGGCGCAGGCAGGCTGCGTTGTCCGGCAGAAGGATTTCGGGCTCTACCAGCGTGTCGCCGTAGATGAAGTTGAAGCGGCGTACGATTTCGCGGGCCTGCTCAATCATCGGTTCCTGGTCTTCGCCAACGGGAACGGTGGTGGCGCGGAAGGCCGTAATGTCCGCAGCCTGACTGATGGGGTAGGTGAAGAAACCTACCGGGATGCTCGTCTCGAAGTTGCGCATTTGGATTTCCGTCTTCACCGTCGGGTTGCGCTGCAGGCGTGATACGGTGACGAGGTCCATATAGTAGAATGTGAGTTCGCACAGTTCCGGTATTTGCGACTGGATGAAGATGGTACTCTTTGCCGGATCCAGTCCGCATGCCAGATAGTCGAGTGCCACTTCAATAACGTTCTGACGTACTTTCTCAGGGTTCTCCATGTTGTCTGTCAATGCTTGTGCATCGGCTATGAACACGAATGTCTTGTCATACAGTCCGGAGTTCTGCAACTCCACTCTGCGTCTCAATGAGCCTACATAATGTCCGATGTGCAGGCGTCCTGTGGGCCGGTCGCCCGTAAGGATGATTTTTTCTTTTGCCATATCTGTATTTATTATTTTTTCCTTATAAAATCCTGTCTGTTGTAACGAAGTGCAAAGATACCATTATTTTCATCTAATGCAGTGCATTGCCCTAAAAATTAAACGGCGAAAGCCATGCTCTGTGGCGGGAGCCTTGTCCGCTCCATGAATATCGGGCATTTCTTTCATTATATTGCTGTGCAGACATCTTTCCCTTGTATTATGAAGTTCTTATTGTAGCGATGCAGTCTTAGAATCAAGCTTTGATTTTCAAGAATGAAAGTTTGATTTTTATAAATGAAAGCTTAATTCCTATAAATGAAAGCTTGATTCTAAGACTGCATTGTTACAAATGTAACTATTCTTTTCGGATAAGAAATTTATTTCTTTGATTAATTTGCTCAAATCGTAAATAAGTCGTTACTTTGCACAAATTTTAAAGACAGTTATGCAATCGCAGGAAATGAGAAGTACATACAACCTTCGTTCGAATGAATTTCATTCGTTAGCCGTCGGTTTCTCTTTTTCCGAAAACAATATTTTTAGTTCTTTGGTAATGCGTTAATCCTTAATCGGGGTAACGCATTTTTTTTTGTATAGGTGGGAAGAACGTAAAAAGTGAACTTACATAGATAACAAAAGAGATATGGAAAAGAATTTGAAGAAAGTGCTTGTTTTGGGCTCAGGTGCGCTCAAGATCGGTCAGGCGGGAGAGTTTGACTATTCCGGCTCGCAGGCTTTGAAGGCTTTGCGTGAAGAGGGTATAAGTTCGGTATTGGTGAACCCGAACATTGCTACAATCCAAACATCGGAAGGTATTGCCGATCAGGTTTATTTCTTGCCGGTGACTCCTTATTTTGTAGAGGAAATCATCAAGAAAGAACATCCGGATGGCATTTTGTTAGCTTTTGGCGGACAGACCGCACTGAACTGCGGTGCGGAACTCTATACCAACGGCGTTTTAGATAAATACGGCGTACGTGTGCTGGGAACCTCCGTAGAGGCTATTATGTACACCGAAGACCGCGACCTTTTTGTGAAGAAGCTGGACGAAATAGAGATGAAGACGCCCGTCAGCCAAGCTGTGGAAAGCATGGAAGACGCCCTCGCCGCAGCCCGCAAAATCGGTTATCCCGTAATGGTGCGTTCGGCTTATGCCTTGGGCGGACTGGGCAGCGGTATCTGTGCCAACGAGGAGGAATTCCTGAAACTGGCCGAGAGCTCTTTTGCTTTCTCCAAGCAGATTCTGGTGGAAGAGTCCTTGAAGGGCTGGAAAGAGATTGAATTTGAGGTGATCCGCGATGCCAACGACCACTGCTTCACCGTAGCAAGCATGGAAAACTTCGATCCGCTGGGCATCCATACGGGTGAGTCCATCGTGGTTGCGCCTACCTGCTCGCTTACCGACGAACAGGTGAAAATGTTGCAGGAACTTTCTACGAAATGTATCCGCCACCTCGGCATCGTGGGCGAATGTAATATACAGTACGCATTCAATGCCGAAACCAACGACTACCGCGTGATTGAGGTGAATGCCCGTCTATCGCGTTCTTCCGCACTGGCATCCAAGGCCACCGGCTATCCGCTTGCTTTCGTTGCCGCCAAGATTGCGTTGGGCTATACGCTCGACCAGATCGGTGAAATGGGAACTCCCAATTCGGCTTACGAGGCTCCGCAACTGGATTACCTGATCTGCAAAATCCCGCGTTGGGACTTGACGAAGTTTGCGGGGGTATCACGCGAAATCGGTTCGAGCATGAAGTCAGTGGGCGAAATCATGTCTATCGGCCGCTCTTTCGAAGAAATCATCCAAAAGGGCTTGCGTATGATAGGACAAGGCATGCATGGCTTTGTGGGCAACGACGATGTGGAATTCGATGATTTGGACCATGAACTGTCCCACCCCACCGACCTGCGTGTATTTGCCATTGCCCAGGCTTTGGAGAAGGGGTATAGCATTGACCGCATCTTCGAACTGACAAAGATCGATCCCTGGTTCCTCGGCAAATTGAAGAATATCGTAGACTATAAAAATAAACTTTCACAATATAATAAGGTGGAAGACATTCCGGCTGACGTGCTGCGCGAAGCAAAGGTACTCGGCTTCTCCGACTTCCAGATTGCGCGTTTCGTGCTGAGCCCGGAAGGCAATATGGAAAAAGAGAACCTTATGGTACGCGCCCGCCGCAAGGAGTTGGGTATTCTCCCGGCTGTGAAGCGCATCAATACCGTTGCTTCCGAACATCCGGAACTGACGAACTACCTCTATATGACGTATGCCGTACAGGGATATGATGTGAACTACTATAAAAACGAGAAATCGGTAGTCGTACTGGGATCGGGCGCTTACCGCATCGGCTCTTCCGTAGAGTTCGACTGGTGTTCTGTGAACGCTATCCAAACGGCACGCAAGCTGGGTTACAAGTCAATCATGATTAACTACAACCCTGAAACGGTGTCCACCGACTACGACATGTGCGACCGCCTGTACTTCGATGAACTTTCTTTTGAACGTGTACTCGACGTCATCGACCTTGAACAGCCGCGCGGCGTAATCGTGTCCGTAGGCGGACAGATTCCGAACAACCTTGCCATGAAGCTCCACCGCCAGTCGGTGCCTGTGCTGGGTACTTCTCCCATCTCTATCGACCGCGCAGAAAACCGCAACAAATTCTCTGCCATGCTCGACCAGCTTGGCATTGACCAGCCGGCATGGCAGGAGCTGACCAGCCTGGAAGACGTGAAGGGATTCGTTGAAAAAGTGGGTTATCCTGTATTGGTGCGTCCGTCGTATGTGCTCTCCGGCGCTGCGATGAATGTGTGCTACGATGAAGAAGAACTGGAAAACTTCCTGAAAATGGCCGCCGAGGTTTCTAAGGAGTATCCGGTGGTGGTGTCTCAGTTCTTGCAGAATACAAAGGAGATTGAGTTTGATGCTGTGGCACAGAACGGTGAGGTGGTGGAATATGCCATTTCCGAGCATGTGGAGTTTGCCGGTGTGCACTCCGGTGACGCTACGCTGGTGTTCCCGGCGCAGAAGATCTACTTTGCTACGGCACGCCGTATCAAGAAGATCAGCCGCCAGATAGCAAAGGAACTTAACATTTCCGGTCCTTTCAACATCCAGTTCCTGGCACGTAACAACGAGGTGAAGGTCATCGAATGTAACTTGCGTGCTTCGCGTAGCTTCCCGTTCGTGTCTAAGGTGCTGAAACGCAACTTCATCGAGACTGCTACGAAGATCATGCTGGATGCTCCCTATTCCCGTCCGGACAAGTCGGCGTTCGACATCGACTGGATCGGCGTAAAGGCTTCTCAGTTCTCCTTCTCACGTCTGCATAAGGCAGACCCGGTATTGGGCGTGGACATGTCCTCTACGGGCGAGGTGGGCTGTATCGGCGACGACTTCTCCGAAGCATTGCTGAACTCCATGATTGCCACCGGCTTCAAGATTCCTTCTTTGGAGAAAGGTGTTATGTTCTCTTCCGGTGCAATGAAATCGAAAGTGGATCTGCTGGATGCCAGCCGTATGCTCTTTGCCAAGGGGTATAAGATCTACGCTACGGCAGGTACCGCTGCGTTCCTCAACGCACATGGCGTGAACACCGAGGCTGTGTTCTGGCCGGATGAACGTGCCGATGCGGAAAACAATGTAATGACGATGATTGCCGAACATAAGTTCGACCTGATTGTGAATATTCCGAAGAACCATTCTAAGCGCGAGCTGACCAACGGTTACAAGATTCGCCGCGGCGCTATCGACCATAACATTCCTTTGATTACGAATGCCCGTCTGGCAGGTGCTTTCATTGAAGCGTTCTGCGAGATGAAGATGGAAGATATTCAGATTAAGAGCTGGCAGGAATATAAATAATTCTGCTGATATACAATTGTAATGGGGCGGACATCCTTTAGCCGGGATGTCCGCTTTCCATAAATTGATGATTGGTGCATGCCGAAGAATATATATATAATGGATATGAATGAAGTAGATAAAATGCGGAGTTCGCAACTGGCGAATACCTCTTCCCCGGAAATTCAGGAACGTTTTAAACGTGCAAAGAAACTGCTGTTGAAGCTGAACCGCATGGACGGGTATGATGAGGAGTTTCGGAGGGTATTGGAGGATTTGATACCCGGTATTCCCGCCTCTGCCACAATCTGGCCGCCTTTCTGTTGCGATCATGGTGACGGCATCCGTCTCGGGGAACATGTGTTTATCAATTCCAACTGTACGTTTTTGGACGGGGGATATATCACGATCGGAGCGTATACGCTGGTCGGTCCCAATGTACAGATTTATACCCCTCAGCATCCGCTTGATTATTTGGAGCGGCGTGTGGAGCAGGAATATGCCTATCCGGTGACGATTGGTGAGGATTGCTGGATTGGCGGAGGCGCTGTTATTTGTCCCGGAGTGACGATTGGCGACCGGTGTATTATCGGCGCGGGGAGCGTGGTGACCAAAGATATTCCGTCCGATTGTGTGGCGGTGGGTAATCCGGCAAAAGTGATCCGCAAAAATGAAGTAAAAAAAGAATAAAGCTAATTGCTTGAATTTCAGTAATACTTAGTGGTGTGTGAAAAAAAACTTGCAAAATAGATGGCTAAAGTTTTGGTAGTTTCAAAATAAGCTGTACCTTTGCATCGCTTTTGAAACGGAAGTGTACGGGCGTTTAGCTCAGCTGGTTCAGAGCATCTTTGCAGCCCGATAATTATCATATAATACGACGTATGGAACTTGATTTACTTACCGCAATCTCTCCGATTGACGGTCGTTACAGGGGCAAGACAGATGCTTTGGCTGCCTATTTCTCAGAATTTGCACTGATAAAATATCGTGTACAGGTTGAAGTGGAATATTTTATCACCTTGTGTGAACTGCCTTTGCCGCAGTTGAAAGGGGTGGACAAGGGTGTATTCGAGACATTAAGAAATATCTACCGTAACTTTTCCGAAGCCGATGCCGGACGCATCAAGGAGATTGAAAGCGTGACTAACCACGACGTGAAGGCTGTGGAATATTTCCTGAAAGAAGAATTTGACAAGTTGGGCGGTATGGACGACTATAAAGAGTTTATCCATTTCGGACTGACTTCGCAAGATATTAACAATACCTCTATTCCTTTGTCTGTAAAAGAAGCGCTGGAACAGGTGTATTATCCCCAGATAGAAGAGCTGATTGCCCAGCTCCGCACATACGCGGAAGAGTGGGCGAACATCCCGATGCTTGCCAAAACGCATGGGCAGCCGGCTTCTCCTACCCGTTTGGGAAAAGAGGTGATGGTGTTTGTGTATCGTCTGGAGCGCCAGTTGGCCGCATTGAAGGCATGTCCGTTAACCGCTAAATTTGGTGGAGCTACGGGTAATTACAACGCGCATCATGTGGCCTATCCGGAATATGACTGGAAGGCTTTCGGCAACAGGTTTGTCGCTGAGAAGCTGGGGCTGGAGCGTGAGGAATATACAACCCAGATATCCAATTATGATAATCTGTCGGCAGTTTTCGACGCGATGAAACGTATCAATACGGTGATGATCGATATGAATCGCGACTTCTGGCAATATATCTCCATGGAATACTTCAAACAGAAGATTAAAGCCGGGGAGGTTGGTTCAAGTGCGATGCCGCATAAGGTGAATCCCATTGACTTTGAGAATGCCGAAGGCAACCTGGGCATAGCAAATGCCATCCTTGAGCATCTGGCGGTGAAATTGCCGGTGTCACGTCTGCAGCGCGACCTGACCGACTCCACCGTATTGCGTAACGTGGGTGTTCCGTTCGGGCATATTATAATCGCTATCCAAAGCTCACTGAAAGGATTGCGTAAGCTGTTGCTGAACGAAGCGGCTATCTACCGCGATCTGGATAATTGCTGGAGTGTGGTGGCCGAGGCCATTCAGACAATCCTGCGCCGCGAGGCATATCCGCATCCTTATGAAGCGCTGAAAGCGTTGACACGTACCAATCAGGCGATTACTGAGAGCTCAATCAAGGAATTCATAGAAGAATTGAATGTGAGCGAGGACATAAAGAAGGAATTGCGTGCGATTACTCCCCATACATATACGGGACTTTAAGAAGTGACAAGAGAAGCCCGGAAGAATCTCAACTTTTTGTTCCGGGGATTGTTTATAAGCTAACGTAAAAAAAAGGTAATTAGAGATAAAGAAAGAATGGCCGTGAGGCCAGTAGGTTTAATTTTATTCGAATAAAAAACAATGAGTACAGAAAATGAAACTTGGCGTGATGCCTCTTCTTCAGAAGAGAATTCAGGCGCCGGCCGTGATGGTAACCAATTTAACAGAGAGGGAGGTTACAACCGTCCGTCTTATAATCGTGAAAATGGGGACCGCCCTTATCGTCCGAGATTTAATAATGAAAATGGGGATCGCCCGCAACGTGCTTATAGCAGCGACCGTTCTTATCGCCCGCGTTTTAACCCGAATGGAGAGAATGGCGACCGCCCTCAGCGTTCTTATGGCAACAATGCCGGTGGCGACCGTCCTTACCGTCCCCGCTACAACAGCGAAGGCGGCGACCGTCCCCAGCGCTCTTACGGCAACAATGCCGGTGGCGACCGTCCTTACCGTCCCCGCTACAACAGCGAAGGCGGCGACCGTCCTCAGCGTTCTTATGGCAACAATGCCGGTGGCGACCGTTCTTACCGTCCCCGTTACAACAGCGAAGGCGGCGACCGTCCTCAGCGTTCTTATGGCAACAATGCCGGTGGCGACCGTCCTTACCGTCCCCGTTACAACAGCGAAGGCGGCGATCGTCCTCAGCGCTCTTACGGCAACAATGCCGGTGGCGACCGTCCTTACCGCCCCCGCTACAATGGCGAAGGTGGTGACCGTCCCCAGCGTCCTTATGGCAACAGGGATAGTTACAGCCGTCCGATCCGTCGTACGGCGGATTATGATCCCAATGCCAAGTATAGCAAGAAGAAGCAGATAGAATACAAGGAGCAGTTTGTCGATCCGAATGAACCGATCCGTTTGAATAAGTTTCTGGCGAATGCCGGTGTGTGTTCACGTCGCGAGGCGGATGAGTTTATTACAGCCGGTGTGGTGTCTGTGAACGGAGAAGTGGTGACCGAATTGGGTACGAAGATCAAACGCGGTGATGAGGTGAAGTTCCACGATCAGGCTGTCAGCATCGAACGCAAGATATATGTTCTGCTGAACAAACCGAAAGATACGGTGACGACTTCCGATGATCCGCAGGCACGCCGCACCGTAATGGACTTGGTGAAAGGCGCTTGCAGCGAGCGTATCTATCCGGTGGGCCGTCTGGACCGTAATACTACGGGCGTGCTGTTGCTCACCAATGACGGTGACTTGGCTTCTAAGCTGACTCATCCCAAATATCTGAAAAAGAAAATATATCATGTGCACTTGGATAAAAATCTGACCAAGGCCGATATGGAGCAGATTGCGGCCGGTATCCAGCTGGACGACGGTGAGATTCAGGCAGATGCTATCAGCTACACAGATGATTTTAAGAAAGATGAAGTGGGCATAGAAATTCATTCCGGTAAGAACCGTATCGTGCGCCGTATTTTTGAGTCGCTGGGATATAAGGTGGTAAAACTGGATCGGGTGTTTTTTGCCGGCTTAACCAAGAAAGGCTTGCGTCGCGGTGAATGGCGTTATCTCACAGAACAAGAGGTGAACTTCCTGCGCATGGGCTCTTTCGAATAATATATATATAATCAAGGTATAATAACTGTTTTATGGAAAAGATCAGTAGAACAAAGATTGTTGACCTGCTGAAGCGTGAAGATTTTGGCGCTATGGTCAACGTGAAAGGCTGGGTTCGCACCCGCAGAGGTAGTAAGCAAGTTAATTTTATCGCGCTGAATGACGGTTCTACAATAAATAATGTGCAGATTGTGGTGGATCTGGCAAATTTCGACGAGGAGATGCTGAAGGATATTACCACAGGTGCTTGTCTGAGCGTGAACGGTGTGTTGACGGAGTCGGTGGGTTCCGGTCAGAAAGCTGAAATCCAGGCTCGCGAAATAGAAGTGCTGGGTACTTGCGACAATACGTATCCTTTGCAGAAGAAAGGACATTCCATGGAGTTCCTTCGTGAGATTGCCCACCTGCGTCCGCGTACGAATACGTTCGGCGCTGTATTCCGTATTCGTCACAATATGGCCATTGCCATTCATGAATTCTTCCATAAGAAAGGGTTCTTCTATTTCCATACGCCTATCATTACAGGTTCCGACTGCGAAGGCGCCGGACAAATGTTTCAGGTCACTACGATGAACCTCTATGATTTGAAGAAAGATGAGAACGGTTCCATTATCTACGATGACGACTTCTTCGGAAAACAGGCAAGCCTGACGGTTTCCGGCCAGTTGGAAGGCGAGCTTGCGGCTACGGCACTGGGTGCTATCTATACGTTCGGACCCACGTTCCGCGCGGAAAACTCCAATACTCCCCGTCATTTGGCGGAGTTCTGGATGGTTGAGCCGGAAGTTGCGTTCAATGATATTACCGATAACATGGATCTGGCGGAAGAATTCATCAAATTCTGTGTGCAGTGGGCCTTGGACAACTGTGCCGATGATGTGAAGTTCCTGAATGATATGTTTGATAAGGGCTTGGTGGAGCGTCTGCAAGGTGTTTTGAAAGAGAGCTTCGTTCGCTTGTCCTATACGGAAGGTATCAGGATACTGGAAGAGGCCGTTGCCAAAGGTCATAAGTTTGAGTTCCCTGTATACTGGGGGGTTGACTTGGCTTCCGAGCACGAGCGCTATCTGGTGGAAGAACACTTCAAACGTCCGGTTATCCTGACGGACTATCCGAAGGAGATCAAGGCGTTCTATATGAAGCAGAATGAAGACGGTAAGACGGTGCGTGCCATGGATGTGCTCTTCCCGAAGATTGGAGAGATAATCGGCGGTTCCGAGCGTGAGGCCGATTATGCCAAGCTGATGAACCGCATCGAAGAACTTCATATTCCGATGAAGGATATGTGGTGGTATCTTGATACCCGTAAGTTCGGTACATGTCCCCACTCCGGTTTCGGACTTGGATTCGAGCGTCTGCTGCTGTTTGTGACTGGTATGACTAATATTCGTGACGTGATACCGTTCCCTCGCACTCCGCGTAACGCAGAATTCTAATCGGCGCAAAGCGAAATATAATATTCGGTGGAAAGACCTGCATAAATAGAAGTTTATGCGGGTCTTTTTTTATAGGATAAATTGTTATTTTCTCAAAATAAATCTTTATATTTGTGTCAGCAGGAATGGCATGACGTTAACCAATATCATACGAATATGAAAAAGAATTATTTCTTTACCATGCTGGCAGTGGTGCTGCTTGCGGTAACAGGACAGGATATGGCACGTACCGGCAAATATCGGCGGCTGCCTACAAGGAGAGCATTGAGAAGAATATCCACTTGCCCATGCTGGACAATAAGGATAATATCCTTGAGTTTGAAATGGGTGCGGGCGGTGTGATGTATCTGAAGTATTTTATCGAAAAAGATTTGAACGGAAATGAGCTGAACACCTGGTTTCACGAAACATGGAAACGGGTGACTATGCCGCCGGTGTTTCCGGAAGACATTGTCCGGTAACTGAAGTCCGGTGTCCTTTGGCGTGACTTCCGAAAACCTCTGTCCATAGGCATTTGCGGACACAGGCAAGGAGCTTTTGAATTATCTTCCGGGGTGGTGTGATTATCCCCGGAAGATAATTTCTTTTTATTGTATATCAGCCAAGTGCAATTTAAAAAAAAGAAGAAAACGTTTGCCAGTTATAAGAAAATCCGTACCTTTGCAAGCCGATTATTATCTCATAAGGATAAGC
>PPYE01643704.1_pt1 | contig 21506 bp, 33 predicted proteins | sample 1559881 | NCBI WGS metagenome assembly PPYE01 (sample SAMN08240022, study PRJNA423297) | Human gut metagenome, whole genome shotgun sequencing project.
TTTATATATAACCTTGTACAGTGCTGTACGCCTAGAGAAAGATAAAACTAGTGTCCAAGTGTCCAAAGTGGCTCAAACCTTTGGGAGAGTAAGAATAGTTAGTGTCCACCTTAGTGTCCCGAAGTGTCCCGATTTTTTATGACAGCAGAACATTTAATTCAAAATAGAATTCAGGTTTCCTTGTCTGCCAACGATTGTACAGTGTTTAGAACCAATGTAGGTCAGATTAGATTACCGGACGGTACGTATTTTAGAACTGGTTTACCAAAAGGTCATCCCGACCTATACGGTTTCCGCCATTCAGACGGAAAGGTGTTTTATATCGAAGTTAAGAATGAAGTTGGCAGACCACGGCCTGATCAGATTAAATTCCACGAAATGTTAGCACATTGGAAAATCATTCACGGTATTGCACGTTCACCACGGCAAGCCGTGGATATCGTTAAGAAAGGATTGGTTGGTTATGGATTTAAGTAGCTATGATAAGAAAATTATTGCTGATTATCTCAAAAATATGTTGGTTGATTGCATCTGGCAAGATGAACATATTACCAATCAAAGTATCGCATTAGCCATTAAAGGTTTAGAAGATGACGACAAATGAAGCTATATTAATTTTGACACGTTCAATCGAAGATGAGTACGGTTCAGCAGCGAAAGTTCCGGACAACGATGAACGTAAGCAAGCAATCAACAAATGGTACCGGGAAAATTCGAACGTTGACAAAGAACGCGAACAACAGCGTCATGATATACGCCATTGTTGGTTAGCTGGTATGACATATTCAGAGATTGTCAGTGCAACAGGGATAGATAAGCATATCGTTTATTATGAATGCAAACGGCTTGGCAAATCGAACGTTGATATTTATTACCTAAGAAAAGGCGATAAGGTGCGCAAATTCCGGTGTGGAGAGTTAGCTAACTTCTTGAGCGTAAGCCGTGGCACACAAAGTAAATATCTGATTAAGATTGCAGAACGTAATGGATACGTGGTAAGAGTGGTGCGATCACATGACTACTAGAAAAGAAAAGATAGAACAGACACTAGATATAGTTCATAAATTAGAAGATCGTTATGGTTCGATTGATAAGACACCAGCAAACAGGCCTGAGTTCAAAATTACACATGGATTTTATGAAGAGCATGAGCGTGAAGTGAGAAAAGCTACCGATGATGATATAAAAGCTATCAAAGAGCTGTGGGAGCAAAAGCTCAGTGATGTTGATATAGCAGATGAATTATTCATAGATAGCAGCACCGTTACACACTGGCGTTCTAAGCTGGGTAAGCCAAACAGAACTGTCTACTATTTGCGGCGTGGCATGGAACGTGAGCAATTTAAATCGTTAATCGAGCTATCAAACTTTCTTGGATACAGCTATCAACGTAATTACACACAATTACAAGAAGAAGCCAAGAAACGTGGCTGGACAATCAGGGAGAAGATGTCACATGACTACTAAATATTGGCAAGTAATTAAAGATTTTAAGCCACAATCACCACGCTATGAAGATCAGCACGATGCGTTAGTGCTTTGCCGGCAGCTTAATGAAGAAGAACAGACAGACGGCTATAAAGTGATCGAGGTTGATATATGACAACTAAATTAACAGATGAGGACTGGTGAGATGACAAGTAGTGAACTGTTAATAAAGAATTTATCACGTTATCAGCGTGAATTAGATCTAACTGATTATGTGATGGCAATGCAGTGTCGTGTATCTGCTGACACTATTGCTAATATCTATGCTGGTGCAGCAATCAGGTTAGATACTCTAGATAGAATTGCAGACGGATTGAACACTACATCAGCAGAGTTATTGAGTGATGACAATGATTGATTACGTAGCAGCAATAATCGCAGTGATAATACTGATTACAACGTTGTTTTTCAGCGACTGGTTGCCCCTTGTTGCACTGATTATAACGTTAGCGATTGTGTTTATTATTATTTGGAAAGCTATGGAGGAATAGACGATGAGTATTGAAAATGCAAAGATAACAAATGCTTTTCTAGGGTATGAAGACCATGGAATATTAACTGTTTGGCTAACATTGGCTCTTGATAGTTACACAGTAAGCTGGGGCGGCATGGCGTTAAGTAACATTCACGGTTATACACCACTCTTTGGCAAATATATTTCAGAGATCCTTTTAACAGTTGGTGTTTCAGAATGGAAAGATTTAGTCGGAAAATATGTTCGCGTTGAAGAGAGTGGTATTGGTTCTCCAGCAACGAAGATTGGAAATATTATTGAAGATAAATGGCTGGATAATAGCATGTTTTCAAAGTTATTGGAGGACTAAGTTATGAGAGAGATTAAATTCAGAGAATGGGACCCAGACCGAGAAAAGATGATGCCCGGTCATGGTATGAGCTATTCAAAGCGAGAAGAGTTTGATGATTCAGTTAGTTTTAGATTTGAACATGAAGAAGATCTGGATTATACGGAACGCCAGAAAGAAACTGACCGCAATGGCACACCTTATCGAGCGCTTGAGCAGTACACAGGCGTTAATGATGCCACCGGCAAGCCTATTTATGAGGGCGATATTTTACAGTATTCAAACGTTACTGTGGTCGTTGATTTCAGACATGGGGTGTTTGGGGTTCAGTTAACTGATGAACAACGCGCGTCATTGCCTTTTATTATTGAACAATGTGAAACACAGGCTGTCGTCATTGGGAATATCCACATGAACCCAGAGTTATTGGAGGCTGATTAGATGAAAAAATGCAAAGTTCAATACAGAAACGAGCAACGTCCAGGAATGTTTTATGGAATCTATCAGTATGCCGAACCTTATGCCGGACTTATGGTGGGCACCGCGCCTGGGCAAATTGCCTATCCAGTAGCTGTCGTTGAGGTTGATGGACGACTAAAGCAAGTTCCTGTTAAAAATGTAACCTTGGAGGCTAATTAAATGCCGGCAAGAAAAATCACGATCAACGGAGTTTCTAATTCGTTTGAATGGCAAGTTGGTAACACGACTAGATTTATCAAGTTTGAAGACGTAACAGAATTTAATGATCAGGTTGGTACGGTGTTCATAGGCAATACAATATGCCAAGTTCCAGCTAATGAACTAGAACGATTCAAGACTGAATACACTGGGTGGAGGAAACAACGATGAAACAATATAAAGTAGGCGACACAATTTATGTAAAAGGGAAGATTGCCGATGTTGACCATAATGAAACTATGCTTCCGTATTGCGTAGTAAGCAGTCCAAACTATCATTTTTGGGCAAGTCAAGAGAGTGTTGTCGACGAGTTACCAACAGCAGAACCAGTTAAGCCAGTGTTGCCTAAATATGTAGCTGATGAATTAACAGAATGGCGTAACAGTCCACACTATGTTGCCGAGGACACCTATTTTGATCAGCTTATTTACGAAATGATTAGCAACTCTGTTGAATCCTGCTTGGTTAAGACACGTAACAGCTTTATAGATGGTGATATTGGAATTAAAACACTACTTGACGCATGGTGCAACGGCTATACAGTTGAGAAGTCTAAACCAAAGCTATATAACTTAATTCTAGGAATTGACAGCAACGATCACCGTTCAGCATTCTATAAAGGTTTTATAGGCATTATTATCAACGCTGACACATCTATTGGTGATCTTGACGACCTTCATTATCAGTTTACGCAAGAACAAATTGATAAGTATAACGAAGACTTTTGGATAAAGAACCTTGACCTAAATGACTACAAAGTAGAGGTTGAAGAATAATGATGGAGCTAATCTTAGCAACATTGTTGGTTACGGTCGTTGTTGTACTTTACAGAACTAGAGTGGCGCTTAGGAAAGCAATCTTTTTGTTAGAGAGTATCGAACAACATACGCGTTTTACCGATCAATCTATGTTTCGCATTGAGGGAAAATTGCTTGGAGATGAGGCTAACGACAATGAAGATTAAGTTGCCAAGAGCAGTCGGTAAAGAGCTTGATTTTTACCAACACAGCGCATATAGCTTTGATGAATACTGTGACATCGAGCTTGAATGGACTGATGGTGCAACGTACTACTATATCATGTCAGAGCCAATTAAATCAGACCGTAATCAACGAATAGTTAATCTGCTAAATGCTTGGGTTAGCGGTTGGGAGGAAGAATAGATGTTTACTTGGACAGATAACGATTTCGGTAAAACAGAAGGTCATATTATGTTTAGTCATGTATCATATTTTGAACGATATACCAATAAGGCAGGAGGCGTAACGGCTCGTGTGTGTGTTGATGGAGTTGATGACGCCATTACATTTCCGGTTTCAGAATATATGCGATTTATGAAAGAGCTGAAAGCGTGGGAAGAGAAATGAGTGAATGTCCTTATTGCAACCGCAGGAGAAATTTTCCAACATTCTTTTCCGATCAAGATTATGCAGAAGTTAGGATTGTAATGAACGATACATTGTTCATTCATCAATATCCTAAGCCTGATACGGCAATCAAAATAAATTATTGTCCTATGTGTGGCAGAAAGCTGGCTGAATAGATGAACGAATTCGAAACAAAAATAACTAACATCACAACAGACTTAGCAGATACATTAATTGCAAAGAACCACGATTACGGTAATTCATTTGGTGATTTGATTAAGGAATATGGTGGCTTAGCTATGTTGATACCAATCAAGAATAAGGTTAATCGATTAGATACGCTTATTAAATCAGATAATAAAGTAAAAGATGAGCCAATCGAAGATACGTTGAGAGATCTTGCAGGCTATGCAATTCTTAGTTTGATTGAAATGAATGATCAAAAAGTATTAGCAGAACTAGATAAGAAGATTGATGAAAACACTAAGAAGATAGCTGAACAGTATCAGCAGCTTAAATCTAATATTCCATTACCAAAATAAATTAATCGGGGTGAGTAGCTACGGAACGTGGGACATTTAAGCATATTGAACAAATACTTCGAGACTATCCAAGTCTTGATAAATACATCGCCAATCGAGAGCAAGAGTTGATGCACCCGTTCAATGAGGATAGAGACGAGAATATCGGCGGTGGGCGGAGCAACATTCCTGGTAAACCGGTAGAGCGCATGGCTATCACTATTGCTGATGATAGGCGGTTGACTTCACTTGAACGTAATCGTCAGATAGTTGATGATTGCTTGGATAACACGGACGAAGAAACCAAGTCAATCATCTATGAGCTGTACTTCAAGAAGCACCGTGAGTTAACTATCAGCGGTGTGGCACAGCGGTTGCATCTCAACGACAGCACAGTTAGCAGAAAGCGAACAGCATTCTTCGAAGCTATACGAGATGAGTTAGGTTGGTAGATTGCAAGAAACGTGCAATAAATGGCATGGTATTGTGCAGTATATTAGTATTATAGAGTTGTCGGGTAAAGATACACACACATACATTCCTCCTGATAATTAAGGCTATGCCGACTAACTCAAGATGTGGTGGCGGAATAGGTAGACGCAGTCAGATGTGTTACTCGCGAGCGACAGCAGTTTGGGCTGACAACCATGCTGCAACATCATGCAAGGTGCAAATCCTTGTCCACATATTAGTTGCTTAGCTGGCAGAGCAACGGGGCTTTTAATCCGTGAGCCCTTTACATATATATCTTTAGCATCAGTCATTTAGACTGGTGCTTTTTGTTTGGAGTGATACAGATGTTCGTTGATACATCAACGCACGAGTCACGTGCTAAGTTCTATGAATCACAGCAGTGGAAGTCTTTACGACAAGCTGTGCTTGAACGTGATCATTATGAATGTGTGATGTGTAAGGAGAACGGGAAGCTAACAACTATTCAAGATTCAATCATGGAAGTAGATCATATCAAAGAGCTAGAGTTCTATCCAGAGTTAGCTTTAGATCCTAATAACCTAAGAACATTATGCAAAGACTGCCACAACAAACGACATCATCGCTTTAACTATTCAAAGAATCATAAAGCGTGGAAGTCTACTAATAAATGGGCAGCCGATGAAAGGTGGGAATGATATGACAAACGATGTAACTAATGATGATGTAGTCAGCATGTACTACGTGGTCATGGTTAGGACAATGAGCAAGATGATCATGTCAGATAGAGTATTCGTTAATGAGAAAGACGCTAGACGTTATTGTCAGATTAATAATCTAGCAAAGGATAATCTGCGTGGATATTTCTACGTTGAAAAATGTCTACCAGGAAAAACCGTTCTTGGAAAATCTGTTTAAAAATATTTTATAGACCCCCCGGGTCAAAAACTTTTGTTAAATCTGCTATCGGGAAACCGGTGGTAAGGGGTTAATTTCCGCAAAAAAGGACCTTTTTTGTTGCGTAAGGGGGGTGGCCTGAAAGGAGATGATATTTTGGTAAGTAGGGCTAAGTTAAAAAAAGAATTATTAAAACGTGTTAATGCTGATTCTGATATTGATTTAGAAAAAGTTGAACGTTATTTATCACTTTGGGAAATGTACAAAAAGCTGTATGAAGAAGCCAAGAAAAACCCAATGATTGTAACCAAAAATGGCGCTCAAGAGTTTACAAAAACTAATCCAGCCATTGCCGAAATGAACAAAATCAACTCCTCGATGGTTACGCTTAGTAAAGATATGGGATTGAGTAATTTTGCGGTTAAAGCTGATATTAGTCAAACCTATTCAAAGAGTGATTTAGTATGAATTCAGTTAATGAATTTGTTACTCAATATATCAAACAGTATGAGCAACATAAAGTTATTTTTAATCAGGAACGTATTGATTTAATTGAATATCTCAAGCGCTCTGTTCTGTCTGATGATGATTTATATTTTAACGATAAACAGATTAATGATTGTATTAACTTCACAGAGAAATGGTTCTTTAAGCTGCAAACCTTTCAGAAATTTCTGATTGCGTTTGTTTTTTTATATCATTCGGATGGCACTAACTATTATCAAGATTTCATTTGGTTAATGGGGCGTGGAGCTGGTAAGAACGGTTTAATTTCCGCTCTATCATCATTCTTAATATCAGAATTACATGGTGTCCACAATTACAACGGTTCAATCATTGCAAACTCGGAAGATCAAGCAAAAATATCGGTTGATGAGATATATGAAGTTGTTCATGCGGCCGGTCACGAAGTTTTAAACAATGTATTTTACGCAACGACTTCTATTATTCGTTCAAGAAAAACAAACTCATCTTTACGTTATAGAACATCAAACGGTAATACTAAAGACGGTTTGCGTGATGGTTTCGTTATCTTTGATGAAATTCACGAATATCAAGATGACTCAAATGTTAAAGTCCATTTATCTGGTTTAGGTAAGACACCAAATGCACGTGTTTTTTACATTGGAACTGATGGTTACGTTCGTGACGGTTTTATCGATAAGAAGAAACAACTTGCTAAAGATGTTCTCTCGGGGAAAGTAAGACCGGATAGAATGTTTCCTTTTATTTGTAAGCTAGATTCAGAAGATGAAATCAATGATCCTGATAATTTTGAAAAAGCTAATCCGATGTTAAGCAAACCACTAGGCTCTTACGCTAAAGGATTAATGCGCCAAGTAATGAAAGATTACGAAGATTTAGAGTCCAGTCCTGAAAGTCGTGAAGAGTTTTTAACTAAGCGTATGGATTTACCGTCACAAGCAATGGAACGTTCAGTTGCAGAGTGGGATGAGATTATGAGTACGAATAAACCATTCCCTGACAGCATTGACGGTTATCAAGCGATTGCTGCTGTCGATTATGCCTCTATTCGAGATTTTATTGCTGCGGCTGTCACGATTAAACACGAAGGTAAAATTATTACTTTTGAAAAACAGTGGGCTAGAAAAGCTTTCTGTGATAAGTTCTTTGGTTATTCAAGACCACCTGGCCAACCAACACCAAACAAACGACTATCTGTACCGATTAAAGACTGGGAAAAACGCGGACTACTAGAAGTTGTTGACGCATCAATCCTAGACCCACAATTACCGCTCAACTGGATTAGAGAAATGGCGATGCGTTTTTCAATCAAGAAAGTGGTTATGGATAACTACCGTGCAGTTATTATGCGTAAGTTATTTGAAGACGCTGGGTTCGAAGTTGATATCATTAAAAAACCGAATGCTATCGATGGTTTGCTTGCTCCAATTATTGATAATGGCTTTGCAAGACGTCAGTTTGTTTGGGGTGATAACCCACTTTTACGTTGGAACACACAAAACGTGTTGGTAAAGGTTGACGGTAAAGGTAATAAGCAATATCTCAAGAAAGAAGAAAACAGACGCAAGACCGATGGTTTTAAGGCATTTGAATACACGCTTTATCGAATTGATGATATTGAAGAAACTAATATCAATGGTTTCTTAGACATGATTAATAACATTAACTTTTAGGAAGGGAGGTGAGGTAATGTGACGCTATTTTCTAGCTTTTTTGATTTATTTACGCGGCGTAAAGATGCAAGTTACATCTACGATTTAGATTTAATTCAAGATGTTAGTAATCGCGCTTATTTAAAGAAATTGGCGATTGATACTTGTATTGACTATGTTGCGCGTGCCGTTTCTGCTTCAGAGTTTAGAGTCATGAGCGGAACTAAATCAGAAAAGAATGATATTTATTACAAACTCAACGTCAGACCGAATACTGATTATTCAGCAACTAATTTTTGGCAAGAACTAATAAATAAGCTAATTCGTGATAACGAAGTGTTAGTGATTGTTAATGACAGCCACGATTTATTGATTGCTGATAACTTTATTCGCAACGAGTCAGCTAACTATCCCGACACTTTTACTGGTGTGACAGTTAAGAACTATACATTCCAACGTACATTTAATATGAGTGACGTTTGGTATATGCAATATAATAATGCCAAGCTTGACGATTATATCAATGGTTTGTGGTCTGATTATGGTGAATTGTTTGGCCGAATGCTTGAAACAAATATGCGTAACAATCAGATTCGTGCGACTGTTGCAGTTAATGCAACGACCGGTACAGCAAGCGATACGCAAGAGAAACTGCAGAAGTTTATTGATAACACGTATAAGAGTTTTAATCATAATTCAATTGCCATTGTGCCGATCACGAATGGCTTTGAATATAACGAAGTATCAAGTTCAAAAGTTAATACTAATCAAAGTGTTAGTGAGTTAAATGACTTGCGACTAGGTTTCTTGAATGATGTTGCAAGATTAATTGGCATTCCACCAGCCTTGGTAACTGGTGAAAAAGTTGAGAGTAAAGAAAATTTAGAAGCTTTTTATAATTCATGTCTTAAACCGTTGCTCAATAAAATTCGTGACGAGCTAAATGCTAAGCTGTTTAGTCCATTCGAATATTTGCATGGTAAACATATTGATGTTATTGGTATCAATCGACCTGATCCGTTTGCTTTGTCTGACTCAATCGATAAGCTAATTTCATCTGGGACATTTAGTCGTAATGAAATTAGACAAAAACTTGGTGAAGAGCCAGTTAAAGGACTAGATGAGTTTGTAATTACTAAGAATTACACAACGTCAACGAAGGGAGGTGATAAAGATGACAACAGTTAGAATTGAAGGACCAATCGTGAATGATGGTGACAAGGTAGTTTATGACTGGTATAAAATGCCAGCTACTTCACCAAAATCTGTGGCAGATATGTTGCCCGAAGATAATTCGGATATTGATGTTGAAATTAATTCAACTGGCGGATTAATCGATGCAGGCTCGTCAATTTATACGGCATTAAAAGCTTATAAAGGTAAAGTAACAGTAAAGATTGTGGGTATGGCTGCTTCTGCTGCAAGTGTTATTGCGATGGCAGGTGACAAAGTGTTGATGAGTCCAACGGCTCAAATGATGATCCATAATGTTTCTAACGATACGTATGGTGATTATCAAGAACATGCTTCTGACGCTGAAATCTTAAAGAGTATGACTGATGGATTAGCTACTGCTTATATTGATAAGACTGGTAAATCTGCCGAAGAAATCCATAAGATGATGGACAACGTCACTTATATGAATGCTCAACAAGCACTGGATAACGGTTTTATTGATGAAATTATGTTTAGCGATGATAATCAATCATTACCATTAACTGCCAGTGTGGGTGGTATGCTATCTCAATCTACTCTCGAAAGATTAAGAGCTGATTCCAACTTAGAAAATAAGATTGATGCACTGACTTCAACAGTTAATGAATTAACGAAAAAATTAAATAACAACGAAGAACGAACAGCTGAGAATGTTAATAATTCAAAGCCGTTCGTTTTTTAATACAAAAATTAAAGGAGTTTTTATAATGACAATGGATTTATCTGCAATGACAAACTTTACTAAAGCACGCACTGCATATGCTGATTTAGTAAAAGCTAATGCACCAACAGACGAACAAGCTACTGCATTTTCTGACATGATGGACGCTTTAGGCACTGACAGCATGGCTGAAATTAAGAAACAAGTAGCTTCTCAAACTGAAGATTACTTAAAAGCAACAAATAAAGATCCAAAAATGACTAACGAAGAAGTTAAGTTCTTCAATGAATTAGCAACTGGTGATTTCACTCATAAAGAAAGCACAGAAGTTACATTACCAGAAACAACTATTGATCAAATCTTTGATGATTTAGTTACTGAACATCCTTTCTTGCAATTCATTCACTTGCAAACAACTGGTTTGCGTTTGAAATTCTTAAAGACTGATGAAAAAGGCGGTACTGCTGTTTGGGGTCAAGTCTTTGATGAAATTAAAGGCCAATTAACTGCTTCATTCAAGAACGAATCCGCTAAGCAATCTAAGCTTACAGCCTTTGTTGCATTACCAAATGACGTATTGGAATTTGGTGCAGCTTGGATTAAGCAATTTGTTGTTACTCAAATTAATGAAGCTTTTGCGGTTGCTTTAGAATCAGCTTTCTTAGTTGGTGATGGCAATATGAAGCCAATCGGTTTAAATCGTCAAGTTCAAAAAGATGTGGCCGTTACTGGTGGTGTTTATCCAGAAAAGACTTCAACTGGCACAATTACTTTAGCTGATACAAATACTGCTAAGAAAGAATTAGGTGGCATTATCAAATCCTTATCAGTTAAGGAAAATGGTAAGGCAATCGTTGCTAAAGGCAAAGCTGTATTAGCAGTTACACCTGGTACTTCAATTGATTTTGAAACTGCAATGACTATGCAAAACGTTAATGGCCAATGGGTTTATGCTTTACCATTCGGCATTCAAGTCGTTGAATCTGAATTCGTTCCAGCTGGTAAAGTGATTGCATTCTTGCCTGATCGTTATGATGCATATGTTGCCGGTGGTATCAATATCAAAGTGTTCACTGAAACATTAGCTTTAGAAGACGGTACTTTATATACTGCTAAGCAATTTGCGTATGGTAAAGCCAAAGATAACAATGCCGCATTAGTTTATGACTTGAATTTAAATGGTTCAACAACACCTGAAGAACCAGCGGGGGAATAGTATCCCCGTCTGAAAATGACGGGGTCCCAACGGCCACCACATTAAAAAGCGACATTCAATCGTGGCTGACGGATCACAACAAAAACTGGGATAGTTCAATGAACAAAACTCAGTTATTGTCGCTAGTTTCGGAGGTGGTTAACAATGGCTGATGAAGCTAAACACCTGCTCTTAGAACGTCTTAAACTGCGATTAGCAATCTTCCACACCAAACAGGATAGTGAGCTGACTGATGAGTTAAACGCGTCACAACAACGAATTAAGCAGATTGTCGGCAGTGATGACATTACAGACCCGATCATTGCTGAACTCGTGATTGAACGGGTTCGTTATGTCTATTACGATCAGCTTGAATACTTTGAGCAGAACTTTCAGAATGAACTAATTTCAGCTTCAATCAATCGATTGGAGGCGAGTGATGATGCCAATCCACCAACTGAAGAATTATAAAAAGCCAACAGCGTCTACTGGAGAATTAAAGACGTTAGTTGACTTTTTTTATACCGTTCCGACAGGACCTGAACCAACCGACAATCAAGGCGAGACGTTATTTAGCTGTCTAGCTAAAGTCTACGGTTCAAGCATGAAAGATAACAGCATTCTTGAAACTCGCGGTATGAAAGCTGGTGTCACGTTAAAAATTCGTGATACTCGTGGTGAATTTGATCCTGATAACTCAATGTCGGTGATGATTTATGACCGCCGCTATCTCAAAGATACCGGAGTACCGATCATTTGGAACGTGGTTGATGTTAGACCTGATTTTGAGAATGACGATTATGTAGTCGTTGTGCTGGGGGTGGTCAAATGAGTGGTGCTTTTGTCAATGTCAACGTTACGGGTGTTGATGAGATTTTAAAAGAATTAGAACAACGTTTATCACCGTCTAAGGTCACACGCGTTAGTAATCAAGCGTTAAGAATTGTTGGTAGATATGGCGTGGTAAAGCTTAAAGAAGCAGTTCGTAGTTATCGCGATACTGGTGCTACCTATACGCAAGTTACTGCAACTGAACCACGCAAATCAGGTGGCGGCCGAATGATCAAGATAGGCTGGTCAGGCGACGGCAATCGCTGGAAATTGGTTCATCTAAATGAATTTGGCTATACCCGTTTTGGCAAGACATACTCACCACGCGGTCTTGGCAAAATTCAGGGTGTTGAAGATGATCTTAATACTAAAGCTAGCGAATTAGTAGCTCATGAATTGAAGGTGTTAGCTAAGTGACAGAAACAGTTATGAACGATATGCCAACTGAAATCTACAACGCCTTAATGGCAAATAACGAACTCAAAACGTTGGTAACTGGTACTAAAGGTATTCGCGTTGCTTATTACGACTATGGTGATACACGCGACCAAACAGGATTGCACTTGGTTGTTATTCCGTTAAAGCCACCAACTCCAGCCATTGGTGGTAGTGATAAAGAGTTATCTGTTGAGCTAACGTATCAAATCGATGCGGTCTCAGCTAATAGAAAAGATGTAAAACGTGCACAATTCTTAATTAAACAAATCATGTCTGAAATGGGATTTTCCCAATTACCCGACGGGCTCGACGAATTCTTGGAAAACAAGACTTACGTTGATGCCCGTCGTTATCGTATGAACACAAAACTATATCAAACAAATTATTAATAAAAAGGAGTTTTTATTTATGACATTAGTAGGATTTAAACGAATGAAGATTCAAACTTTCGATGCTGACATGAAGCCTTTGGGTGATTTGATTGTTATCGAAGGTAAACAAGATAAAGGTGCAACTACTAGTGCTGAAATCAGTGGCTTATCAAAAGAACCAACTAAAGTCGCTGGTTCTGACATTGAATACTACATCTCACGTAAGGGTGTAGGTGACGTTAAAGCTGAATTAGGCGTCTTAGATTTTCCTGAAGATGGTTCAGACCGTGTACTTGGTTATTTGGCTAATGATAATAAATTGACTTATATTGGCTCAAAAACTGAAGCACCATATTGTGGAGTCTTATTAGAGTCAAGTACATTGTCAGGTGGCAAAGCCCTTTTAGGCTTCTTAAAAGGTACGTTTAGTCGCGACAAGATTTCAATGAACACATTGGACCCAGCAGAAACATTTAAACCTGAAGCAGATTCTTATACTTTTTCTTCTATTGCTTCTGATGCTGAAGGCCCACAAAACGGTCAAAACGTTGTTAAGTATATTGGCGATGATGCAACAGCAATTGCTGAATTAGAAAAAGAAGTGTTAGGCGTTAAAACACCAACTGAAGGTGGCGCAGCTTAGTTAACAGATAGAGGCTAGTTTGAGGTATACCTCGTTCAGCCTCTATTTTTTTGTATTTTTTTACTTAATCGGAGGTTATCAAAATGGAAAATCACATTCTTCAAGCAGACATTCGCACTAAAAACGGCAAGATTAAGCATATTGAGCAAACATTCGTACCAACCTCAAAGACAATTGAATATCTCGAACTATCACCTGAAAAGTATCCTGATTTGTCTCAAGGTGAGTGGATTAAAAAAGACGCTGAATTTATCGCTAGTTTATTCACTGAAACAAAAGTAACTGCTAAAGAATTAATTGACGGTATGGATGTGTTCGAATTCAACGAATTTTTAGGGACTGTTGGCAATCAATTGCTTGGTGTGGACCCAAAAAAACTGGAACCGGAACAGTTAGCAGAAGTGAAGCAAGAGAGCGAGTCTACGGATTAATTCGTAAACTCGTTTTTTCAAACACTGGTTTTACGATTAACGACATTATGCAGACGGATTTTTGGACGTTGATGAAAGTTGTGTCCACTAAATCTGAACCTGAAAAGAAAGAAGTTCCATTAGAAGACTTTATTAGATCAATTTAGGAAAGGAGGAAAAATATGGGACAAGTTTTAGGCCAAATGCGCTTTGAGATTGGCGTTGACTACTCAAAGATGACAAGCAGCTTAGGCAAAGCCAATCAAGCTGTGCGTTATGCAACAGCGGAGATGAAAGCCAATATGGCGGCATTAGGTCCTGCCGCTAAGCAAGTTGACTTACTATCAACTAAACAGGCTGGCTTAACTAAACAAATGCAAGCTCAAGCGACTGCTGCTTCAAGATTAGCTAAGTCATATCAAGGTTCATTAGTCAATGGTGAACCGGGTAAACAGTCAGCTAGATTAGCGACTCAGTTGCAGAATGCTAATACTAAATTAGCACAGTTGAATAACGAATTTATTAATAATGCAAAGGCTGTTGCTAAAGCTAAAGTTGAAACAACCGGCATAACTGGTGCAATGAACCGAGTTGGTAAGACGTCTATTGCTGTCGGCACGAAGATGTCTAGCATGGGTAGCACTATGACGTCTAAGGTCACTACACCGATTGTGGCTGGGTTAGGCATGGCTGTTAAATCAGCAATTGATTTTGACTCACAAATTAGCTCAATGGGTCCTTTACTGACTAACGGTGGTGCAGTTACTGCTAAATATCGTAAAGAGCTAGAACAGCTTGGCAATGGCTCAAAGACGTGGGCTAAACAGTACGGTATTTCCACGACAGTGATTAATGATGCTATGTCTGAATTAATCAAACGTGGTTTTACTGCACAACAAACATTAGGCGCAATGCCGTCAATCATGGACGCGTCTGTTGCATCTGGTGAAGATTTAGGCACAGTCATGCAAGCTACTGCTTCAATCATGGAGCAGTTTGGGCTTAAAGGCAGAACAACCGCCGAGACATTAACAAACACGCAACGTGTCACTGATAGTTTGACTTACGCTGCCAATGCAACCGCGTCAGGCTTCGGCGACATGTCAGAAGCAATGAGTTACGTTGGTCCAGTTGCTAAATCTGTTGGTATGTCAGTTGAAGACACTGCCGCTGCTATTGGTGTGCTAAGTAATCAGGGTATTGAAGGTCAAAAGGCTGGTACTAACTTACGTGGTATTTTAACTGCATTGGTTAACCCGTCTAAAAACGCAGCTGGTGCGTTAAAGAAAATGGGTATCAGCTCTAAGCAAGCCAAAGAAGATGCGTCTGATTTACCTAAGCTGATTGATGATATTAAAAATGGTACTAAGAATTGGACTGCTGCCGATAAGGCTCAAGCATTAGCTCAAGTTTTTGGTAAGCAAAATCAAGCGGCTATGAATTCGTTGTTAGCAGCAGGTTCTGGTGAGTTGCGTGAATTAACGAAGAATACCGAAAGTGCGACTGGTGCAACGAAGAAAATCGCTGAACAGATGAGTGCCACTAAGGCTAATCAGATTAAACGTACTGTTGAAAACATCAAGCAAATGGGTATCACGATTGGTCAGAAGTTATTGCCGCTGTTGCCACCAGTTCTCAAAAATATCAACGGTATGGTTGATGCATTCGGTAAATTAGATTCTGGTACGCAACAAAACATCATTAAGTGGGTTGCATTAGCAGCCGCAATGGGTCCGATACTTTCGATTGGTGGTAAAACACTAACGATGTTTGGCCGTATGAATACTGGTATTGTCGGTCTAGTATCTAAAGTGGCTCAATGGCGAGCTGGAACGATTGCTGCCAAGGAAGCTAATGCTATTTTGAGCGGTAGCGCTGAAGCTGTCGGTCAAACAATGACAAAAAGTGGCAGTTCAATGGGAATTGCTAGTAAAGCCGCGTCATTTTTAGGTGGTAAGTTTTTAGCTACTGGTGAAGCAGCTGGCGTCTTAGGCACGGCATTAACGCCACTCGGAGCAGGCGTAGTCGCTGCAACATTGGCTGTTGGTGCTGGTGTGGCTGTTTGGGAACTTTGGGGCAAGAATGCTGTTCAGTCTGCACAAAGAACACAGCGCTGGGGTTCAGATATTGGCAAGACAGCTGATGAGTCGCTAACTAAGTTTGAAAATTTCCAAAAAAATACCGCTAACGCTTTAAATAATTTTGGTAACAACGCAAATGATAATGCTAAGAAAGCCGCACAAGGTTTCAAAGATATGGCGTCTGAAATTACTGAATCTGGCAAGAAATCAACTGACGCTTTAGATAAATCACTTAAAGGCTTACCGCAAAATATTGCTAATATCGTTAAAGAGGGTGCAGCTGATCGCAAAGCACAAATTAACGAAGCGGTTAGTGATGCACAGTCGTTATCAAGTAAGATTACTAAAATTCAACAAAAAGCTAGTTCAGAAAAGCGCTCATTAACTGCTGAAGAAAAGCAATTCATGCTTAATTCACAGCGACAAATGAATGCTGACGAAATTAATAGCTTAAACATTTCAAACTCACAAAAGAAACTTGCTCTTAAAGCATTAAACAGTGATGTTTTGAATATGTCTAAACAACAACAGACCGAAGTTGAAGGAACATTAGTCAATTCATTAAAGACACAATACGACAAGTATCAACAACAATCTACTAAGCTAAAAGGTTTATGGAAAAGCGGTGCTATTGACACATTAACTTATCAAGACGCTATTAATCAGTTAGACAAGAATTACAGTGCCGCAACTGATAATATGGCTGGCAGTATGTATAAGTTGATGGTTAGCCAAGGTAAAGATGTTGCGACAATTACCATGACACTTGCGCAGTTTGGTATTTCATATGACCAAGCTAAACAAGCAGCTGAAAATATGTCGACTAGCTCAAGTAAGTCATTATCAATGGTTGCCGATACGGCAAGTAAAATGTCCGGTGAGTCACGTAAAGCCGGTCAAGCGTGGAATGATATTGTCTTAGATCCAAAGACAGGTGAAGTTAAAACAAATTTACAAGAAACATTGAATGATACAGCCAAGACTAACGAAGGTTGGAGTTCAATGATTTTTGCAGTTAAGCATGCCAAGATTGACAGTAACGCTAAAGCAATGGTCGGCATTGCAGCAATTCAGAATGGTATTTGGGACAACTTAACTTGGCAAGATAAAAAAGCCATGATTGCATCTAATGCTGGCGACACGATTGTTAAGTCACTAACTGCAAATGGCACTTGGAACAAAATGACGTTTGCACAAAAATCAGCTATTCTGCAAGCCAAAGGTGGTTCTGAAGTTGCCGACATTATCGCTAAAGCTGGTTTGTGGAATAAATTAAGTTTGCAGGACAAAAAAGCATTAGTAGCGACGTCCGGTACTAAAGGTTTGATTGATACGTTAGATAAATTTGGTGTATGGAATCAATTATCGCCAAAAGACCAGCAAGCTATCGTTAAGGCCAAAGGTGCTCCAGAGTTAGCTGACTTGGTCATTAAGTATGGTGCATGGAATAATCTTCCACAAAAGACAAAAAATCTATTAATCAAAAATGATGATGCTCGTAAGAAATTAACCGATGCAGGGTTATTAACAGATATCTACAATAAGAAGCCGGTTAATAAAAAAACAGCAAAGGCTGACAATAACGACTTCATGACGAAAATGACCCAAGGCAACAATACTATTAACAAGCTGAATCAAAAAAAGGTTTTAAAGAAAGAATTACGCGGTGATGCTTCAAGCATACAAAATGCTGGCAACACATCATTAGCAGCTCAGAACAAACATAATAACAAAAAAGTTAATACTAAGAAATTGCCTGGTGATGCTTCAAGTATTGTTAAAAGTTCCAATCAATCAACCGCGGCCGTTGGACGTCATAATTCTAAATCGGTTCTGACTAAACATTTGCCAGGTAAAGATGACACGACTCCAGCTTCAAGAAGTTCCGTTGACTCTATCAGCCGATTTAACGTACAAAAGGCAAGTCCTAAAAATTTTGTCGTGAACGATCATGCTACCACACCAGCCAATAGTGCTACCGCAGCTTCAAAAGCCTTTCATAGGCAGACAGATCATAAAGTTACTTTTACAACGGATAACATTGTAAATAATATTGTTAACACATTTAATAATATTTTTACTAAGAAGAAAAAGGCCCTTGGTTCTCAAAACTTCGAAGGTGGTTTAGCAGTCGTTAATGATCAGACTGGTGCGACTTTCCGTGAACGAATTGATTATCCTGACGGCACGTCAGAAATTCCAACTGGTCGTAATGTTGTTCGATATATTCCTAAACACTCACGTATTATTCCGGCAAGAATGACAGCACGAATGCACCCTGGACTTCCACAATTTGCTAACGGTCTAAATATTCCTGATAATGCAGAAATATTGACCGCAACAGAAATGGCTTCTCGGTCTATTTCACAGTCAAACATTACCGTTAATGCACCAACGCAAGACAACGGTGTAATTATTGATCAATTGGGCAAAATGATTAGTTTATTGTCGTCGTTAGTTTCTAAAGACAGCAACGTATATCTCGATCAACAAAAAATTGCTCAACTGCTAGATAACCAGAATGGTAGCAATATTAGTCTAAGAGAAAGGGGTGTGCGAATTTGATGTTTCATGATTTTGTATTTGACGGTAAACGACCAACGGATATTAACCGGAATCTTCATATTAAAATACGAGATATTGGCTTTCCAAGCAAAACCAAGATTATCTCAAGTGTGCCTTTTTCTAATCAGATTTATGATTTTTCTACTATATATGGTGATCAAGCGTACGCTGAACGAAAAGTTAAATATGTAATCAATGTATTTGATGATTATGATTTAACAATCGAACGAATGCACGCACTCAAAACACAACTAATCAATTGGCTGATGAAACCTAATCAAAAAGTGCCACTCTATGATGACTCATTACCTGGGTATCATTTTTTGGGTGAAGTTCAATCAGATAGCGAGATTGCTGATAATTTTAGAACTGGTGAATTTACGATCACATTTACGTGCTATCCGTTTATGATTAAAGATTTGGCAGAAGGCAACGATATTTGGGATGACTTCAATTTTGAAACCGACGTTGCACAAGTTACTGAATACGACATTGTTGGTAGTAAGACAATCACGCTAATTAACGTTGGTATTCAAACTGCCTACCCAAATGTTACTTGTAGTTCTGATATGACGGTGACGGTTGGTAATACAGCATACGAGTTAAAAGCTGGTATCAGTACTGGATTACCATTAGCTGTTGACGCTAATGTATTAACAATAGCCGGTAACGGCCATATCAAGCTTGATTGGCATAGAGAGGTGATTTGATGTTTAAAGTCACCATTAAAAATGGCAATCAAGAAACAATTATTAATGACAATCGTCAACGACTATTAACTGGACAAATAAAAAAAGGCACGAATGATATTAGTTCATTCGTGTTTTCTATTCTTCCAAATAATGCTGGCTATAACTTAATTAATCCGGTCACCACACAAATTGAAGTTTTGAGAACAGATATTAATAAAATTCTGTTTAAAGGCCGAGTGTGGAAGCCAAAATCATCAATGAATACGGACGGTAGTTTTATTGAAGAATTTACCTGTAATGATTCATTAGACTATCTCCACGATATTTATCCGGGTTATTCAACTTATAAAGGAACAATAAGAGATATAGTCGGTGCATTGTTAGATTTCTACAATTCGTTAGTTGAAGATTATAAGAAAATCTATCTTGGAAATGTCACAAGCGGTAATCAATTGACGTTAAAGACCAGCGCAGAAAAAGACTTGTACGACACAATTCATGAGTTTGTTGTCACTAACCTTGGCTATGACCACGCTTTGCGAATTGAAAACAACAAACAATATCTTGATATTGCACCAACACTTGGCAAGCAGATTGATAATCCTATTAAAATTTCCAAAAACTTGCAGTCATTAAGTATTGAAGATGACCCAAGTTCGTTGGTTACTCGTGTCATTCCACTTGGTGCTGTTAAAGAAACAAACACGACTGAAACCAGTGAAGACACAATTCAACCACGGATCAATCTCACTGACGTTGGTAAAAAAATCTATGTTGATTCACCAGCGTTAACCAGTAAATATGGTGTTCAAATGGGTGTCATGATTTATGACACGATTAAAGATGCTAATCAATTAACCGCTAAGGCTGAAAGTTATCTTAAAAATCAATCAATTACTCGTGGCTTCACAGTTGATGCACTTGATTTATCACTGATTGATAAACAAGTTAGTGACTTTGAGTGCTACAACTCTTATCCAGTCATCAATCCAGTTATGGGATTAAATGAGTATTTAAGAGTAATTGACCAAACTATTGATATTGTTAGTCCGCAAAATGCCGAGCTTGGGTTTGGTAATAAGTTTAAAAAAGCAAGTGACTATACGCTTGACGGTCTGAGTGTCGTTCGTGAAGCAAAGCAATTAAAGTCGACAGTAACAACACTATCTCAACAAACCACTGCTGCAACCAAGCGGTCTGAACAGGCATTGCAGACAGCTAATAGCATGTCTGAAACAGTGAAGAAGCTGGAGACTGATATTGATAATGCTAACTTGTCTGGGATTACGGCCGATATTGCTAGTTTGAAGTCTGATATCAACCAGCAGAGTCAGAATATTATCCAACTCGGAACAGATGCAAAGGCGCTGCAAGAATTTAAAACTCAACAGCTGGCGATTAATACTAGTCAGCAAGCAACCAATGAAGCACAAGAAGTAACTAATGAAGATTTTGAAGCGCGAATTAAAGCGCTAGAACAACCAGAAACAGGAGGTACAACTGAATGACGGAAAAAGTGGTTTATAACGATCCAACACCGAACAACTTTCCAAATGATTATGATGACACTCAGGTTGATAGCCGGGTCAAAATTCGTTCAAAGTCAATTGCACACAAAGAATATGGTGAACACGTCCGTGAAGCTCTAATGCAAGGTATTGAGATTGGCAGTGTTGTTGCGGGTGAAGCTAAAGATATTGCTAACGAGTCAAAGAATATCGCTGATAATTTGAATCAGCGCTGGGACGATCAAATTAGTGAAAAAGTTGATCCAGACGAGGTAATCGATTTCAGACATTCAGACATGCTTAATAAAACGTTTGAGACATCACGGATGCGAGGTGATTTCTTTGATGATGAGCTTCGCGACTTGCGGGTCAATGTGATGTGGTTTGGTGCTGACAATACTGGTGTTCATGATTGTCGCGATGCAATCGTGGCTGCATTGGCGTACATCAAAGCAAATAATTTATTCACATTGTATTTCCCGAACGGAACATATTCGCTTGCAAAAACGGAATCGCGAATTATGCTGCCAAAGCGCATCAAACTGCTTGGAGATAATGCAACCATTAATTTC